>Ga0326511_10001947_pt1 | contig 16975 bp, 15 predicted proteins | sample 0_2496_0518_D_FD_203701 | JGI IMG/M metagenome (GOLD analysis project Ga0326511, IMG submission 203701) | Bovine rumen microbial communities from UC Davis, California, United States - 0_2496_0518 | ecosystem: Host-associated > Mammals > Digestive system > Stomach > Rumen | place: USA...
GGCAGGGATATTTTTGCAAAGACGGAGGGCGGTACGTATTTCGTAAAACATCATCCGACAGATGTCCGCATTGTACGTGAGCAGTATGATAATGTTGAAGAGGATATGAAACAGTGGACCGAACTCAACGAGTGGGGCGAAAAAGCACTGGACACCTTCATCAATGAAAACGAGGGACTGATCCCGGAAAAGCACAGCAATACAGAACTTGACATCTATCTTGCAAGGATTGCATATCACAATGATGTAAACTACAGAATCGCTTCACTGGAAGCCGGTGTGATGGATCCTGCCGATACAGACCCCATGCCTTATGTCAGCCGCCTCATGAACGGTGTTACATATGAAGTGGCAGATGGTGTTGAGGCTCCTGACGGCGAATATGTTGTGCTTCAGATTCCTGATGACGGGGTTCGATATGATTTCTTCCTGGCAGAGTCCGGACATAATCTTGTCAGGGAAGTCAGGGAAATCGATGGAGAATCTTACGAGACTCTTTACAGAGCTGTATTTACAGACGATACCGCAACCGCAACCGAGATCATGAACGAGTGGTATCACAACCTGGTCGAAAACGGCAGGGTGGTCAATGACTAAAGCGGAGTTGGCGGGGCTGCCCGGATGATCGGGCAGATCTAAAAGAATACCGATACAAAAAACAAGCCCGGAGAGCGTGATCCCCGGGCTTGTTTGCAGGATATATTGTTTTAAGGTTTTACAGAGGAATTATTCCGCGACAGGTTTTTTGAGGAAGCCAAGAAGGACGCAGCTGACAATGGTGCCGATGATCAGAGCGACAATGTACATAGGCCAGTTGCCGACAACAGGGAAGACGAAGATGCCGCCGTGAGGAGCCATCAGTGTGCATCCGAACATCATGGAGAGAGCGCCTGCAACGCCGGAGCCGATGATGCAGGAAGGAAGGACACGGCCGGGATCGGAAGCTGCGAAGGGGATAGCACCCTCAGTGATGAATGCGAGACCCATGATGAAGTTGACGGGGCCGGATTCTCTCTCTTCCTTGGTGAACTTGTTCTTGAAGAGGATGGTTGCCAGTGCGATTGCGCAGGGAGGAACCATACCGCCGATCATGACGGCTGCCATGATATCATAGTTGCCTGCTGCGATAGATGCAGTACCGAAGACGTAAGCTGCCTTGTTGAAGGGACCGCCCATGTCGATGGCCATCATGCCGCCCAGGATCAGGCCCAGGACCATCTTACTGCTGCCGCTCATGCTGCTCAGAGCGTTGTTCAGACCGGTGTTGAGGGCACCGATAGGAGGCTCAACAATGAACATCATGATCAGTCCGATGAGCAGGATACCGCACAGAGGATACAGAAGGACGGGAGCGATCTTCTCGATGGACTCGGGAAGGTTGCTGAAGATCTTCTGCAGGAAGAGTACGACGTAACCGGCTACGAAACCTGCGACCAGAGCGCCGAGGAAACCGGACTTGCCGTTTGCTGCGATCATGCCGCCGACGAAACCGACTGCAAGACCGGGTCTGTCAGCAATACTCTCTGCAATGTAACCGGCCAGAACGGGAAGCATGAAGCCGAATGCCACGCCGCCGATGGATTTCAGGGTTGCTGCCACAGGAGTGATGGAACCGAAGTTACCTCTGTCTGCTACAGACAGTGCATTCATGTCGACAAGGAGACCGTCGATCAGGAATGCCAGAGCGATCAGGATACCGCCGCCGACGACGAAGGGAAGCATGTGGGAGACACCGTTCATCAGCTGGACGTAGATCTTATGGCCTGCGCCGCCGGATGCCTTGGCTGTGGAAGCGGAGGCGGCTGCGCCTGCGCCGCCGGTCCATACGGGAACATTGCCGGTCTTTGCGCGGCTGACGAGTTCATCAGCTTTGTTGATACCGTCGGAAACGGGAGCTTCGATGAGCTTCTTGCCGTGGAAACGATCCATGGGGACCTTGGCGTCTGCAGCAACGATGATGCAGTCGGCGTCAGCGATTTCCTTGTCGGTCAGTATATTCTTGGCACCGCCGGATCCTCGGGTCTCAACCTTGACCCAGCAGCCGGCAGCCTTGGCAGCCTTCTCGATGCCCTCTGCTGCCATGTAGGTATGCGCGATACCGGTGGGGCAGGAGGTAACTGCGCAGATGCGGAATGCACCTTCTGCAGCGGCAGGAGCTTCCTCAGCGCCGCCCTCCCAGTTTCTCTGATCCTTGTCATCCGCTGCGTCAATGATGGAAAGGAAAGTGTCAACGTCTTTGGCGTTCTTCAGATCTGTGGAGAACTGCTCGTCCATGAGCAGGCGGGAAAGTTTGCTCAGCACATCCAGGTGAACGTTGTCCTTGGTATTGGGAGCCGCGATCAGGAAGATCAGGTTGACGGGCTCGCCGTCCAGGGAATCGTACTCAACACCGTCTTTGACGACCATGGCTGCAAGGCCGGGCTTGATGACTGCATCGCATTTGCCGTGAGGGATTGCGAGACCGTCGCCGATGCCGGTGGTGGACTCTTCTTCTCTGCGGTAAACTTCTGCGCGGTAAGCGTCCAGATCCCGGATCTTTTCGCTCTTTGCCATCAGTTCAACCATCTGGTCCAGCGCTTCGTTCTTTTTCTTGGGTGTGCCGTTCAGATCGATACTCCGTCTGTCGAGCAAATCAGTGATACGCATGTATTTCCTCCTTTTACACGTAATTGCTGTGTGTAAATATGACCTTCGTTTTTTCGTTTTCAGTAATACACGAACTGTCCGAAATGTCTCCCCTTATGTTGTAGTTCCGTTCGAGTGTTTTGAGTGTTTTGTCTGCCTTATGCCGCTTTCCGGCCTGCAGCTTATCAGAACGTTTACCCGTCAAGCCGTCCGTAGACATCCATGACTTCTTCTCTGGTCGCCAGCAGATCCGAGAAGGCGCTTGCGCTTCCGGTCGCTACGCCCATGCGGAAAGCATGTTCATAGTCATGCTTCTCTTCCCAGCCTGTCAGGAAACCGGCGACCATGGAATCGCCTGCACCGACTGCATTGACGAGCTGACCCTTGGGAGCGGGAAGGGCGTGGACATTGCCGTTCTCGTCCAGAAGGACTGCGCCCATGCCGGACATGGACACCAGAACATTGGCGGCGCCCATTTCCCGGAGCTTTTTCGCATAGGGAACAACAGATTCCCTTGTCTCGAGCTTCACGCCGAAGATCTCGCCGATTTCGTGATGATTGGGCTTGATCAGGAAGGGGTGATACTGCAGGACGTTGAGGAGGAGATCCTTTGTCGCGTCAACGACAAAACGGATTCCGCGGCCCTGAAGTGCCTCGAGAATGTTGGAGTAGATCGTTCCGGGCATGCTCTCGGGAATACTGCCTGCAAGTACGAGTGTGTCTCCCTCTTTGAGCGTATTGAGTTTTGCCATCAGGGCATCCTGCCCGGCCTGATCAATGACGGGTCCCATGCCGTTGATCTCAGTGCCGTCGACATCCTTCAGCTTGAGATTGATCCTGGAGAAGCCGTTGTCGATGCGGATGAAATCATTTTTCAACCCCATCTCATTCATCCTGCGGATCAGTTCGTCACCGGTGAAACCTGCAACAAATCCGAGTGCTGTGCTGTCAATGCCCAGGTTTCTGAGGACTGTAGTCACATTAATGCCCTTTCCGCCGGCAAGCATCTGCTCGTAGACTGTCCGGTTCGTCTTTCCAAGTTCGAAATTCGGAACAGAAACGATGTAATCCAGCGAAGGATTGAATGTTACTGTGTAGATCATTCGTTGACCTCCTTTCCTTGAGTGACTTTATTATACAATCAAAAACATTCAAAATCAAGCATTAACAATCAAAAAATAACAATGTTTTGCTAAAAAACAGGCAAAAACAGTCAATATCAGCCGATAACTTAGAGATAATGCTGTTTTTGCAGAGTTGTTGGAAATATTTCATTCAGAGCCGAAAGATTCCTCGGGATGATAGAGTTTCATAGCGGTCATGCACCAGAATATGTTATGATGAAAACAGCGATGCGAGAGCGCGTAGTTTTCATCATATATGAATAAGTAAAACAGGCGATGGCCACAAGAGTAGAAACAGCGAGTCAAGCGGGCGCAAAGGAGATAAGAGATTCATTTTTTTAACATAAGGAGAGGACAAGAGAATGGAATACAGGATCGAACATGATTCCATGGGTGAGGTAAGAGTACCTGCGGACAAATACTGGGCGGCTCAGACAGAGCGGAGCCGCGGCAACTTTCCGATCGGAGTGGGCATTGAGACCATGCCCAGGGAGATCATCCGGGCGTTCGGCATTTTGAAAAAAGCGGCGGCGCGCGCCAATCATGCATTGAAGCCGGAAAAGATGACAGCACAGAAGCTGGAAGCGATCTGCACAGCGGCGGACGAAGTGATCGCCGGAAAGCTGGATGCACACTTCCCCCTGGTTGTCTGGCAGACGGGTTCCGGAACCCAGTCCAATATGAATGCCAATGAGGTGATCGCCAACCGGGCAAATGAGATCGCGGGGGACAAACTCTGCCATCCCAACGACGACATCAATATGAGCCAGTCTTCCAACGACACTTTCCCGACGGCCATGCACATCTCGGCAGTGACAGTTCTTGAGGACTGCCTGATCCCTGCGGCAGAGGGACTCATCGAGACCTTCCGTGCCCTGGAGGCGGAGAACGAGGGGATCGTCAAGAGCGGCAGGACCCATCTGCAGGATGCGGTCCCGATCAGTTTCGCACAGGAGATCAGCGGCTGGCGCAGCTCTCTGGAGAGAGATGTCGAGCTTGTCCGTCTGGCAATGAAGCCCCTGTCCGAGCTGGCTCTGGGCGGCACCGCGGTCGGCACGGGACTGAACGCGCCGGCAGGATTTTCGGAAAAGGTCGCCGGGGAGATCTCTGCCCTGACAGGAAAGAACTTTGTGACTGCTCCCAACAAATATCATGCGCTGACTTCCAAGGATGAGATCGTGTTTGCTCACGGCGCAGTCAAGGCTATGGCGGCAGATATGATGAAGATCGCCAATGACGTCCGCTGGCTGGCCAGCGGTCCCCGCTGCGGCCTGGGCGAGATCCGCATCCCGGAGAACGAGCCCGGAAGCTCCATCATGCCCGGAAAGGTCAATCCGACCCAGTGCGAGCAGGTCACCATGGTGGCCGTTCAGGTCATGGGCAACGACGCCGCCATCGGCTTTGCGGCTTCCCAGGGCAATTTCGAGCTGAATGTCTTCATGCCTGTCATCGCCTACAACTTCCTGCAGTCTGTGCGGCTCCTCTCCGAGTCCATCACTTCCTTCCGGAACAACTGCGCTGTCGGAATCAAGGCGGACAGGGATAAAATGCGCCACAATCTCTACAATTCCCTGATGCTGGTCACTGCTCTCAACCCCTACATCGGTTATGAGAACGCGGCAAAGACAGCCAAGCTGGCCTATAAGGAAAACATTTCCCTGAAAGAGGCCTGTGTCAAACTGGGATTCCTCACAGCTGAAAGGTTTGATGAGGTTTTCCATCCCGAGGAAATGGTGTAAAGAGATACAGAAAAGAGCTGAAAAAAGAAACACGCCAAGAGGCCGCCGTCCGGGGATGGAGGAAAACAGGTTCAAAGCGGTGTTTTATTCGGAATAACGAAAGAACGAAAGAACGGCCATGCAGGAGTCAGAAATGTTCCTGCACGGCCGTTTTGTAATGGTGAGGTAATGTCATTCAGCCCAGGGTGACGTCCAGGATCATCATGAGGACGAAGCCGAAGGCGAAGGCAATGGGACCCAGATTGCTGTGGGGCTCCTCGGACATCTCAGGGATGAGCTCCTCGACGACCACATACATCATGGCGCCGGCTGCAAAACTCAAAAAGTAGGGGAGGAGGCCTGTGATGAAAGAGGAAGCGATTATTGTGACGACAGAGGCGATGGGCTCCACGATGCCGGAGAGCATCCCGTACAGGAAGGTGCGGGATTTACTCATACCCTCCGCGCGGAGAGGCATGGAGACAATCGCACCTTCCGGGAAATTCTGAATAGCGATCCCCAGAGCCAGAGCCATGGCGCCTGCGGCGGTGAGACCGCTGTCGCCGGAAAGCCATCCCGCGTAGACGACGCCGACAGCCATTCCCTCGGGAATATTGTGGAGGGTCACGGCCAGGATGAGTTTGGTCGTCCTGCGCATGCCGCTGCGGGGACCCTCTTCCGTACTGTCCAGGTGCATATGCGGGGTGATGAGATCCAGAACTAGCAGGAAGAACATGCCGATCAAAAAGCCGACTGCGGCAGGAACGAAGGCGAGCCGCCCCAGCTTCTCTGCCATTTCGAGAGAAGGATTCAAAAGACTCCAGAAGGAAGCGGCGACCATGACGCCGGCGGCAAAACCGGTCAGTGTCTTGCGGATTCCGGTGCTCATTTCACCTTTCAAAAAGAAGACACAGGCGGAACCCAGTGTCGTTCCCGCAAAAGGAATCAGAACACCGATCATGGTACTGAGAGTGAATGTCCCGGACATAAAAAACTCCTTGATACTTTTTATTGGATACAATGGTTAGCGAAAACTAATATTGTATTTCCATTATACTTGCTGCAAGGATGATTGCAAGCGGGAAATACGGACTGTTCGAATGATTAAGGAATCGGGACCGGAGAAAAGAATACTGACCGTCAGACGGGCTGGTTTTTCAACGGATCCGCAAATTGATAAAGGGAAAAGGAGAAGAAAAAATGTTGGCAATCTTTATCTGTCCATTGACAGAAACCGCTATTGCAATCTTTATCGCGAACGTCAGGTTATCGTTGATGTTCACCCAAAACAGACATCGTTTTCTAAAACAACATTCGGGTGCGGAACTTCTTCACAAAGAGGTTCCGCACAGTTGTTTTAGGCAGGTCAAAGATTGCGTTCAGGGCTGATAAGTCTGTGAACGGGAAACCCACAGGAGTTTGGCTGTAAACCGGACTCCTGTGGGTTATTGTTTTTTCTTATTTCAGCGTCAGAATGCCCTCCAGTTTCAGCAATTGTGCCTTTTTATCGACTCCTCCTGCATAGCCGGTGAGGCTGCCGTCAGCACCGACAACCCGGTGGCAGGGAATAAGCAGAGAAATCGGATTATGGCCTACTGCACCGCCCACTGCCTGGGCCGACATATGCGGCAGACCGCGCCGGGCGGCAATGACAGATGCGATTTCCCCATAGGTCCTGGTCTGCCCGTAGGGAATGGTCAAAAGAACATCCCACACCGCCTTGCGGAAGGGAGTCCCACGGGGAGAAAGAGGAGGCAAAAAGGCGGGATCCTGACCGGTGAAATAGATCTCCAGCCAGTCAAGCGTCTGCTCAAAAACAGGCGTGAGACGCTCTTCACGAGGAAGGGTCAAGGTGTCGGCATAATATTTTTGACCCTCAAACCAAAGGCCTGTAAGTGAAGAATCATTGCCTGATAGAAGGATTTCCCCAAGGGGAGAAGGATAGTGATAAATATATTCCATAATTGCCTCCTGATAAAATGCGTTTACTCTGAGATTGCCCTTGGAGAAACCGTGATCGATGCCTTTATGAACTGTGCCCGGCAGAGTCTTCGGTACAGTTCGTAAAGGACTAAAGGACGTCAGAAAACTTTCGAAAGAGGCTCCCGGGAGTACAGTCGAGAACCTTCTCAATCTTTGTAGAAGCGCTCTATTCTGCGCATGATCCTGGCGAAGTCGATGCTGCATTCACCGCCGGAGATCCTGATTGGAATGTTATCTTCAAATGAGTATTTATCCGGGGAGTACTCTTCATGTTCGAGGTCATAGACAAGCACCGTCCGGCGGTCCGGATCCACGATCCAGTATTCCCGTACGCCCGCATTGGCGTATTTGTAAAGCTTGAGAAGCATGTCCTTGGAGCGGGTGGAGGGAGACAGGATCTCCAGGGTCAGAGCCGGTGCCCCGTCAAAGGCTTTGGCTCCTATATCATAATCCTCGCAGATGACCAGCAGATCCGGCTGCACCATGGTGCGGTTATCCCGGTCCAGACGGACGTCACAGGGGGACAGGTATACTTCACATTTACCCTCGTGACGGTCCATGCACTCTCTGAAAAGAATGTGCAGCTCACCCAGGATTTTCTGATGAATGATCGCAGGCGCAGACATGTCATAGATTACGCCGTCGATCAGTTCGACACGGCGCTCGTCCGGCAGGGCATAGTAGTCGTCCAGTGTGTATTCGCCCTGCTTCTTTCCGCTTAGAACATCCTTTTTTTCGATATGATAGGCACCGGCAGACTCCTCCAATCGGTCCGGATATCCGGCGCGCAGATCAGCCCCGTAGAGAAATTCATCCAAATGAGAATCCTGTCTGCTTCCGCGGGAACTTCCAGTGTCGGGAACAGCTGCCTTTCCGGCAGGGGCGGCTGCGAAGGGGAGACCGTCCTTTTCTGCCTGCCGTTCCAATGTGGACAGGATGGCATCCATGGTCGCCTTCCGCGGGGATCTGGTCACTCCGCTGAAGATTTTCTGCACGGTGCTGAGTGGAATCCCGGAAGCGGAAGAAATCTCCTCTGAAGTCATACCAAGTGTCCTTTTCCATTTTTTTATTTCTTCTATTGTCATTTCTTTGACTCCTTTTGGAATGCGATTTGCCGTTTTTGTGGTTAAATTATACAAAAACGGAAATAAAATGTCAATATAAATGTCCTTTATTTATGGAAATGGAAAATATGTCTGTCGAATTTGGCGATAAAACGGACAAAAAGAAAAGCCGGACATTTCTGCGAAAAATGTCTGGTGCTTCAGGTGGATCAGAACTGCAGCCCGTGCACTACTCTGCACGTTCTTTCGCCATCTTTTGGACTTCTTTTTCACTGTTGATAGGATAAAATAGATTTATGTAGTGAACGACAAAATAAAGAGCATTTAGCCGTTTACTATACAATAATATTCCGTTAAATTGAAAGAAAGGGAGTTTCTCCGGGTGCGATGATAGGCCGCATGTTTTTGAAGGGGAGCAGCCGGAATGTTACGCCGCATTGCGGCAGGGAGCAGGCATGAGTAATTTAAGTGAACGCTGTACGCGCATATTGAATCTCCTGCTGCAGGAGAACGGATATACTTCGCTGCAAAAGCTGGCGGACAGGACAGGCGTCTCCAGGCGCAGTATCTATTATGATATCTGCAGCCTCAACGAATGGCTGGACCTTCATTATCTGCAGGATCTGGAGGTCGTGCGCGGGAAGGGGATACTGATTCCGGGTGAAGAGAAGGAGAAGATCCTCGCCGCCCTTGAAGAAAAGGAGGAAGGTGTTCTCTATGTTTTTCTGCCCTCGGAGCGGGTGGATGTGATCATCTGTTACCTGATCCACAGTCAGCATCCCGTTTATATCGAGCAATTGACAGATCTGCTTCAGGTCAGCCGGAATACGGTGTTCGGCGATATAAAGGTCGCGATCCAGAAGCTGAGGGAGTATGACCTGGATCTGGAATACAAACCCAGAACAGGCTATGAGGTTGTCGGAGATCCGATTCGGGCCCGCGCCCTGTTTTTCCTGTATTACAGTTCCCTGCGCCCGCTGATTGACAGCGGAGCGCTGCAGCTGGATCATCAGGAGGAGATTCAGGAGTATTATGAAAGACTGGAAAAAATCCGGGAAGCCCTGCACGTCGATTACGTGGAGGGCGTCCTGTCCGGACTGGCTGCCCTCCTGCCCCTCATGCATCATCCCAGAGAAGACTCTGTTCTGGCTTTTCCCGGGCTGCGCAGGGAGGAGATCTGTGCCAGTCATGAATACCATCTGGCAGGAGAGTACTTTCCGGAGCTTGCTGAAGATGAGATCATTTACCTGACACTGCACTTACTGGGCTCCCGTCTGACGATCACGACAGAAGAGATCTTTGAGGAGAAATCGGATAAGTCTGTTTTCGGGATCACCAAGGCGCTGGTGACGGAATTTGAAAAGATTGCCTGTGTGACTTTTGAGGACAGGGAGACTCTGGAGAGGGCCCTTTTTATCCATATCAAGGGCTCGCTCTACCGTTACCAATACGGAATTCAGATCGGTAATCCGATGAGTGATGACGTCGTGCGGGAATATCCCAATCTCTTTGAGATCACGAAAAATGTCAGTAAGTATCTGGAGCAGATGATCGGCCTTCCCATTCCTGACAGTGAGGTTGCCTACCTGGCTCTGCACTTCGGGGCATTTTTGAAGACTTCCTCGTCCGGGGGCCGCCGCCTGCGCATCCTGATCGTCTGCGTAAACGGTGTGTCCACCGGCAACATGCTGAGGCGGGAGGTGGCAAAGCTGCTGCCGGAAGCGGAGATTATCGGAGTCGTACCGGCAATCAACGCAGTACATGTGCAGGATACCTGTGACCTTGTCATTTCCACTGTCAGGGTTCAGAGTATCATTCCTGTTATTGTAGTGAATCCCATCCTGACGGATGATGACCGCAGTTATATCCTGCACCACAGACTGATTGCCAGCAGCCATCACAGACAGATCCTGGAGAGTCTGTTTGACGTGATGAAAAAATACACCGAGGAATCCCGCTACCCGGAGCTGCGCCAGGATCTTCTGAACTGCCTGTCCGGTGCAGGCCAGGCTGCCGCCGATCTGCCGCTCCTGGGGGAAAAGCCGGGACTGGCCAGGATTTTGAGGCCGTCGCTGATCACCTTCTGCGACGAACCTCCTGCCTGGATCGATGCTGTCTATCTGGCGGGTGGATCGCTTGCAGACAGCGGGTGTATCACAGGAAATTACCTGGATGCCATTGTTTCACAGACTACTTATTACGGTTCTTATATGTTCATCACCAATGAGATCATGCTGGCCCATGCAAAACCGGAGAACGGAGTAAACTATCTGGGCCTTTCGCTGGGAATCTTCCGCAGACCTGTTCCCTTCCCGGGAGGCAGACAGGCCCGTCTCATCTTTGTCCTTGCTGCAGAGGACAATGAGCGGCACTTCCGCATCCTCAACCAGCTGCTGAAGATCGCCCAGAGCGAGACGCTTCTGGGCGAGATCACAGGAGCTGCGGATGCAGAGGAGGTGATGGGACTGCTGCGAGGAATCGATGAGTGAACCCAAACAGATGCATAAATCTGAACATAGGATGTTACGGTCAAAAGTGACCTCACGGATTGTTCGAAAAAATTTCCTGCAGGATGCGGTTAAAAGAGCTATGAGATGTTTTCATCCATGGCTCTTTTTATATGACACGGCCCGTGTAATGAAATTTCCGCCTGGCGGCGGACACGGGCCGGTCGGGGACAGAGGGCGGCGTGGCCGCCTCTACCCTATTGACAGGGCCCTCAATATGTTTTTTTCCGGTTCATTACTTTGCAAAAAAGTGTGCAGGCGGCTGGACCTGCCAGCCTTCTGCTTTGCACATTTTCCTGCTGACATTTGGACTTCTATTTTCATCAGGCGGTTGGTAACATGTACCCATAAGACAGGCGCGCGTCTTACAAAACAAACATCAGAAAGAAATACTCAGTACGGAATCACACAGAATAAAGAGAAAAAAGAGAACCAGTACAGTAACACGCAGAAAAAAGAGAAAAGAAAAATGAAAAGATCCTGCAGGAGCAGGTCAAGAAACACAGCAGAGAATAAGAAAAATAAGAAAAAACCACAACAAAAGGGGAACGATACGCATGGAATTATTACAGAGAGAAAATGTCCAGATCCTTGAAAAAGCAGCGGACTGGAAGGACGCGGTCCGCAGATCGGTCCTTCCCCTTGAAAAGGGAGGCTATGTCACACCGGACTATAAAGAAGGCGTGATCACAAATGTCGAACAGCTGGGACCCTACATCTGCCTGGCGCCGCATGTGGCGCTGCCTCATGCCAGGCCTGAGCAGGGAGCGGTAAAGACCCAGATTGCAGTCACCCTCTTCCGCAAGGAAGTCGATTTTGACGGGTTCGACCGGGACGATGCGAAAGCAAACCTGTTTGTTACGCTCGCAGCCTCCGACAACAATTCTCACCTTGATGCGCTGATGGAGATCTCCGAGATTCTTCAGGATGATGACAAAATGGAGCAGATCCTGCAGGCCGCAGACGAGGATGAGCTTTACTCACTGTTCGCATGATTCAGAAATCGGGATCGGAGAAAAGAATACTGACCGGTAAACGGGCTGGTTTTCAACGGATCCGCAGATTGATAAAGGGAAAAAGGAGAAGAAAAAATGTTGGCAATCCTGAACTTTATACAGCAGGTTCTCTCAACACCTGCGATCTTCGTCGGACTCCTGGCTTTGCTGGGTCTCCTGCTTCAGAAGGAAAATGCGCAGAAGTGCATTTCCGGAACGATTAAGACCATCCTGGGATTTATCGTGCTCAACGCCGGCGCCGCCGTTGTACAGCAGTCTATCATCCCTTTCGGAGACCTCTTCATGGCGGCATTCGGCGTCGAAGGCGTCGTCCCCAACAATGAGGCGATCGTCTCCCTGGGCCTGACTGATTTCGCAGTGCAGACCGCCTCCATCTTTGCACTTGGCATGGTCTTCAATATCATCCTGGCCCGCTTCTCGAAGCTGAAATATATCTTCCTGACCGGCCATCACGCTTTGTACATGTCCTGCCTGGTCGCGATCATCATGTCCCTGTCGGGCATGACCGGCATCCAGCTCATCGTCTCCGGTGCTCTGCTGATGGGACTTCTCATGGGTATCTTCCCTGCACTTATGCAGCCTACGATTGAGAAGATCACAGGGGATGATTCCCTGGCTCTCGGCCACTTCGGCAGCAGCTGCTACTGGCTCAGCGCCCAGATCGGCAAGCTTTTTGCCCGCGGCAAAAATGAGGATGAGATCACAACCACAGAGGATATCAACTTCCCCAAGACCCTTTCCTTCCTTCGCGAGAACACTGTCTCCATCGCCCTGGCCATGTTCCTGTGCTACATCATCGTCGCAGGCGTTGCAGCCTTCCGCGCACCGGAAGCCGCTGCCTCGATTTTCGGAGACAGCCACTGGATCCTCTACTCTGTCACCCAGGCGATCACCTTCTCCGCCGGTATCTACATCGTTCTGGCAGGTGTCCGCATGCTGATCAATGAGATCGTCCCCGCTTTCAAGGGAATCTCCGAGAAGCTCGTTCCCAACGCCCGTCCCGCCTTGGACTGCCCCATCGTGTTCCCTTATGCACCCAATGCGGTTCTGATCGGTTTCTTCTGCTCCTTCGTCGGCGGCATTCTGGCTATGGCCATCCTCGCAGCCATGGGACATGCAGGAATGCTCGTTCCGATCATTCTTCCCGGCGCAGTGCTGCACTTCTTCTGCGGCGCGACAGCAGGCGTTGCCGGCAACGCGGAAGGCGGCCTCAAGGGATGCATCGCCGGTGCCTTCGTACATGGTTTCATTGCAACCTTCCTGGCAGCCGGCCTTTATCCGGTCATGGCTTCCATGGGATTCTCCAACACGACCTTCTCTGACACAGACTTCACTCTGGTCGGAATCGTCTTTGGAAATCTCTACAAGATCGTTTCTGCCAATACACTGACAGTTATCGTTGCAGTCCTCTTCCTGCTGCCCATCCTCTACAATTACACCATCGGCAGAAACACTGCAAAATCAGCTTCTGAGGTGGAGTGATTGTCGAAACAAAGATATGTCCCGATCACCTGCCAGGGTAGAGGGACTGCTCTCAAAGCGTAAAAGCTCCGGTTAAATGCCCGTGTTCGACTATATATGAACTCGCACCGCCCCCGGCTTCCTGACCGGAGCTTCTACAACAAACTTAATCTTCATCGCGAAAGAATCGCGGGCGAATCATGAATAGGATCAAAAAGTTTAATCAGTAAAGGAGAAAAATAATGATCAAAAAAGTTATGTGCTTCTGCGGGTCCGGTCTTGGAACATCCTTCGTTATGGAAATGAATGCAAAAAAGGCTCTGAAGAAACTGGGCAGAGAGGATATTGAAGTCGTTCACTCCACCATCGACGATGTCATGGAAGGCGCGGCGGATCTCTATATCTGCAGCCAGGATCTGGTGAAAAATGCCGAGAAGGCAGGCGGCAAGGTAATCGGCCTTCTGAACATGGTCAACATGAAAGAGATGACCGAGAAACTGGAGAAGGTACTGGCAGAGGAATAAGACTATTTGTTCACGCTTTCTCGAGGGGCGTGACAGAACTACATTTTAAGACAGACATTATTTACAACATCCGGGTGCGGAACTTCTTCAAAAGAAGTTCCGCACAGTTGTTTCAAGTTTGCTGTGATTACATACAGTCAGAGAAGGAACAGGTTGAAAGGCCCGATCTGTTACAGCCAGAGAAGGGACAGGTAGAGAGGCCCGATCTGTGATAGTCAGAGAAGGGACAGGTAGAGAGGCCCGATCTGCGATAGTCAGAGAAAGGATAGATTCGATGGAGAACAGAGAACTGGCCCGCGCGGCCAATGAGATCAGGAAGGGAATCATTACAGAGGTTTACAGCGGCCAGTCCGGACATCCCGGCGGCGCGCTCTCCAGCGCAGACCTTTTTGCCTTCCTCTATGAAGAAGAAATGAATATCGATCCGCAAAACCCGACGGATCCCGACAGAGACCGCTTCGTGCTCTCCAAAGGGCACGTCTGCCCGGGCCTCTACGCAGCCATGGCTGTCCGCGGCTATTTTCCGGTGGAAGAGCTCAGGACCTTCCGGCAGCTGGGCTCCCGCCTGCAGGGACATCCCTCGATCCACTGGCTGCCCGGCATCGACATGAGCAGCGGCTCCCTGGGGCAGGGCATCAGCGCCGCGGTCGGTATCGCCCTGGGAGCAAAGCTCCGAAACAAGGATTACAGAGTCTACACCCTTCTGGGCGACGGCGAGATCCAGGAGGGCCAGGTCTGGGAGGCCGCTATGTTCGCCGGTACAAAGAGACTCGATAATCTTGTGGTCATCGTCGACAACAACAAACTCCAGATCGACGGACCAATCACTGATGTGAATTCCCCCTATCCCATTGATAAAAAGTTCGAGGCCTTTAATTTTCACGTCATCAACGTGGACGGCCACGATTTCGACCAGCTCCGCGCCGCCTTCAGAGAAGCGAGGGAGACCAAAGGCGTCCCCACCGCAATTATCATGAAGACCGTCAAGGGCAAAGGTGTCTCCTTCATGGAAAACCAGGTGGGCTGGCACGGCAAGGCACCTGATGAAGAGCAGTACAAGATCGCGATCGAGGATCTGGAAAGGATTGGTAAGGCAATATGATGACAGGAAAAAAGATTGCAACCAGAATGAGCTACGGCAATGCGCTGGCAGAGCTGGGAGATCAGTTTCCCGATATGATTGTCCTGGATGCCGACCTGGCGGTCGCGACCCAGAGCAGGATCTTCCGTGATAAGTATCCGGACCGCTTCATTGACTGCGGGATCTGCGAGGGCAACATGATGTCCATCGCTGCCGGTCTTTCCACGACAGGAGTTATTCCGGTCGCAGGCAGTTTTGCCATGTTCGCGGCGGGACGCGCCTTCGAACAGGTGCGCAATTCCATCGGTTATCCCCATCTCAACGTCAAAATCGGTGCTACCCACGCCGGCATCAGCGTGGGCGAGGACGGCGCCTCCCACCAGTGCCTGGAGGACATAGCCCTGATGCGGGCTATTCCCGGCATGACCGTCCTGAGTCCCGCAGATGACACCGAGGCCAAGGAAGTCGTCCGTGCCGCCCTCGAGATGGACGGCCCCGTCTACATGCGCTTCGGCCGCTACGCCACCCCCGTCATTTACGATGAGAACCATCATTTTGAGATCGGCAAAGGAACCCTTCTGAGAGAGGGCAAAGATGTGACCATTGTTGCTACCGGCATCTGCGTTGCTGCTTCCATCGAGGCTGCAGCTCTTCTGGCCGAGAACGGCATCGAAGCCGAAGTCATTGACATGGCTTCCATCAAACCTCTGGACGAGGACATAATCCTGGCTTCCGCTGCAAAGACCGGTAAAGTCATAACCGCAGAAGAGCACAGCATCATCGGCGGCCTGGGAAGTGCTGTTTCCGAGTGCCTCTCCGAGAAGGCACAGACACCTTTCCGCTTTGCCCGCATCGGTCTGCGCGATCAGTTCGGTGAGACCGGCTCCGCCGCCCAGCTCATCCAAAAATACGGCCTTGACGGCGAGGGTATCTGCAGGCAGGTCAAAGAATTCGTTCAGGAGTGACAAGCCTGCGAATACTGGACCGACATCCCCTTTCCGCAACAAATCCACAGAAGTTTTGGTGAAAACCGGACTTCTGCAGACAACTAACGGACACATTGCTCCGGCCGGCAGTGCAGGGCTGCTGCGAGACGGCTGACGGTCTCCCAGGCTGCCCTGCGGATATCTTTTTGACCTTGTTCGTACTGCTGAATGGTCCGGACAGGGACGCCGGAGGCTTCCGCAAGATCCCGCTGGCTCAGTCCTGCCTGCTCCCGCAGGCGCTTTAATCCGATGCTGCCGGCATATGCGGAAAGACGGCGCAGCCGGTTGATTTCGTCAGCGGAATGCTGCAGGTCCATCTCATGATATTTCCGGTACATTCCGGCAACGGAGGAAGGCGGGACTTGCTCAAACAACTCCCGGAAATCACAGCCTGTCCACCACTGATACCAGGCCAGGGTGTATCCGGTCCACCATGCATCGGTACGGTCTGTATAGGGCTCAGGCTCCTTATCGCAGCCGTGGCCGGTCACACGGCGCAGGACCTCATCTGCCAGTTCCGTCCCGGACATACCCGCCACAAAACGCGGATTTCCTCTCCCGAACTGGTCTGCCACTCCAGACTGGACAAACAGTCTGCAGTAAGGATCATATTTCATTCCGAGATCATAAACGACATAATGCAGCATGTGCCCGAAAACTTTCTGGGCGTTCTCAATATACAATTCGCTGTATGCGTGTGTCATCCGGTCCTATCTCCTCATCCAGAATCCGGGGCATGTAGAGCTGCCCCTTTTGCCATCCTTCCCGATCCTGACGAAAATATCGCTGCCTTGCGGACCGATCCCGTTTTTCTCTCTTTGGATACCAGATTGAAGCCTCCACTGGTTCGTAATCGAGAAAACGGATCTGCCGGTAACTCTTTTCG
>Ga0326511_10001950_pt1 | contig 16967 bp, 22 predicted proteins | sample 0_2496_0518_D_FD_203701 | JGI IMG/M metagenome (GOLD analysis project Ga0326511, IMG submission 203701) | Bovine rumen microbial communities from UC Davis, California, United States - 0_2496_0518 | ecosystem: Host-associated > Mammals > Digestive system > Stomach > Rumen | place: USA...
GTTTCGAAAAACTCTCCAAAGTATTAGAAAGGTGGTGTAACTTTGGCAGAATTATCAAAACAAAAACGGATTGAAAAAGAATTCGACAAATTGAAGAAGATGTATGCCGAGTTACCGACAAATAAATTCAATTTGCTACTGCCGTTGATACAAAACGCATCCTTTATGAAGGTAACACTGGAAGAATTGCAGGCTACGATAAACGCAGAAGGTGCGACTGATGAATATTGCAATGGTGCGAACCAGTTCGGCAGAAAGCAGAGTGCAAATATTCAGGCATACAACAGCCTTGTGAAGAATTACAACGCAGTTATCGACAGACTTGAGAAGTTGTTGCCTGCTGAAAGCAAAAAGAGTAAACTGAGCGACTTTATCGATGAATAACTACATCTTAGAGTACTACCAAGCCATCACGGATGGCAGAATTATCGCAGGAAAGTGGATAAAGGCTTGGTACCGAATAATCGTTGAAGGACTTGAAAACAAGTCCTTTTATTTTGACAAGAAGAAAGCAGATACAACCATCCGTTTCGTCGAAACATTCTGTCATCATCACAAAGGCAAACTCGCACCGCAACAGATTAAGTTGGAACTATGGCAGAAAGCCTTTTTCTCGGTAGTCTTCGGCATTGTCGACGAAAAAGGGAAAAGGCAGTTCAGCGAAGTCCTGTTGGTAGTAGGCAGAAAGAACGGCAAGACACTGCTTGGCAGTGCCACGGCAGAGCGGATCTGCGTGCTACCGAGCGAGTACGGACAAGAGGTGTACTTCATCGCACCGAAACTTGAGCAGGCGAACCTTTCCTACGATGGTTTCAGGCAGATGATTATGATGGAGCCTGACATTGAGTCAATGCAGAAGAAAAGAAGGACTGACACATACTTTCCTTCTTCAAATACAGTTGCCAAACCGATTGCTTTCAACTCGCAGAAGAGCGATGGCTTGAACATCAGTTTCTGTCTGTGTGATGAAATCGCATCGTGGAAAGGCGATGCAGGATTGAAACAGTACGAAGTGCTGACTTCCTCTGTCGGCTCAAGAGATGAACCATTGATACTGAGTATAACTACAGCAGGCTATGTTGACGAGTCAATCTATGACGAATTGGTGAAAAGAGGAACTGCAGTACTCAACGGCGACAGCCGAGAGAGGAAGTTGGCACCATTCATTTACCAAATAGATGATGTCAGCAAGTGGAACGACATCAACGAGATAGCAAAGGCAATGCCAAACCTTGGCGTGTCGGTTTCCGTGGACTATATGCTTGAGGAAATCAACAAGGCGGAAGCAAGCCTCAGCAAGAAGATAGAGTTCCTGACTAAGTACTGTTGCATCAAGGAGAACTCTTCGCAGGCTTGGCTACCAACGCACGACATCAACAAGTGCTGTGGCGAGCACCTGAACATCGAGGACTTCGCAAAGCACTACTGTGTCCTTGGCATTGACTTGTCACGCACCACAGACTTGACGTCTGCCACCTGTTTGATACAGAAAGACGGCATCCTGTATGCTTTCAATCACTTTTGGCTTCCGAGCGAGAAGATTGAAGAGGCATCCGTGCGAGATAGCCTTCCATATAAACTCTACATCCAACGAGGCTTGCTATCGCCAAGCGGTGACAATGTGGTTGATTATAACGACTGCTTCAACTGGTGCAAGATGCTCGTTGAGAAATACAGACTGTATCCTGTCCAAGTTGGGTACGACAAATACAACGCAAACTACCTGACTTCAGCACTGAAGGAGTATGGCTTCCACTGTGATGATGTTGTGCAGGGTTTCAACCTGTCACCAGTCATTCTCGAAACGGAAGGTTTCATCAAAGACAGCAGGCTGAAGATAGGCGATAACGATTTGCTAAAGGTGCACCTGTTAGATACCGCACTCAAGTTCAGTGCGGAAAAGGAAAGGTGCCGAATTGTAAAACTAAACAGTAAGGCTCACATCGATGGCGTTGCGAGCCTTTTATGTGCTATGACTGTCCGCCAAAAATGGTGGAACGAATATGGAAAGAGATTGACGAACGAAAGGAGAGGTTGAGATGGGATTAAAAGAGTGGCTCTTCGGCGAAGATGACAAGCCGAAAAGAAAGCCGAAGGAAACGCACGACTTCCAACTTTTATCCGCATACAAGCCAGTGCACTACGACTGGTATGGATCCATTTACGAGAACGCATTGGTAAGAAGTGCCATTGAAACGAAAGCAAGGCACATCAGCAAACTAAAGGTGGAGATGCAGGGAAGTGCAAAGCCAAAACTGAAAGCAAGGCTGAAACACTATCCAAACAAGTGGATGACTTGGCCACAGTTCCTTGCGAGATGTTCAACCATCCTTGATTGCACGAATAACCTGTTCATTCTTCCTGTACGTGATGAGCGGACTTTTGAAACTGTCGGTTTCTTCCCAGTGCTACCGCATAAGGTAAAACTGGTAGAGGACAAGAACGGCGAACTGTGGATCAAGTACACCTTTGCCAACAGGCAGACAGGTGCGGTGAAGTTCAGCGAGTGTGCATACATTGTTAAGCATCAGTACGAAAACGACTTCTTTGGTGAGGATAACAAGGCACTGAAGAGCACGATGGACTTAATTGCCGTGCAGGAGTCATCCATCAGGAACGCCGTGGAAAACAGCAACAACTATCGCTTCATTGCACAGGTGAGCAACTTCACGGATCCTGAGGACTTGGCCGAGGAACGCAAAAGATTTACCGAGTACAACCTTAAAGGCGAGGACACCGATGGAGTCCTGCTGTTCCCTAACACCTATACCGACGTTAAGGAAGTCAACAGCAATTACTACTCCGTGGATGCTCAGCAGATGGAGTTCATCAAGACGAACGTGTTCAACTACTTCGGCATCGGCGAAAAGATGATACAGGGCACCGCAACCAGTGCCGAACTGGATGCAGGTTTCAACTCGTTCGTTGAGCCGTTCGCTATTGCCTTGGCTGAGGCAATGAGCCGTGCCATTTACACCGATGATGAACGCAGTTATGGAAACCACGTATATGTCAACGCCAACCGCCTGCAGTATATGAGCATCAGCGAGAAAGTCAGTATGGCTCAGCAGTTAGGCGACAGAGGTATTTTGACGATAAACGAAATCAGGGAACTGTTCAACTATACACCGCTTGAGGACGGCGATGTGGCCGTTATCCGTGGCGAATATTACACGTTGGATGAGAAGTTAGGACAGCCACAAACAGAGCCTACAGAGGCTGAAAATGAAGGAGAGAGCGAAGATGAGCAAGATGGACAAAGTGCTTGAGCAGGTTAAGTCAGGCGAAAGACAGTACAGAGATATGGTTCTTCAGGTAAGAGAACTTCCTGAAGATGATGAGAAAGTGGTGCAGGGATATGCCACCACATACAACGAGCCGTACTACCTTTACAGAATGAAAAGTGAAGATGGCTACACGATTGAGGTTAGGGAAGAAGTCGACAGACACGCATTTGATGATGCGGATATGAGCGACACGATTTTCCAGTACAACCACGAAGGACGAGTATTTGCTCGGCTTTCAAACGGCACCTTGCAGTTAGACAAGGACGACGAAAAAGGCCTGTTAGTTACCGCAGATTTAGGCGGTACCGAAATAGGAAGGCAACTCTATGAGGAAATCAAAGGCGGTTACACCAACAAGATGAGTTTCGGTTTCACTATCGCAAAGGCGAGCGATTTGCGACAGATGGCTCCTGATAACGACGCTGACGAGATGTGGGTATACACCATCGAAAAAGTCGGCAGGCTGTTTGATGTTTCCGCAGTGAGCATTCCGCAGAACGATTTCACTTCCATCAGTGCGAGAGCATTTGGCAACGGAGCGATTGCTGATGCTGTAACGGAGCGATTACACAAGCACGAAGAAGAAGTGAACAGAGCAAAGCGGATAGCCGAATTAGAGTCGCTGATAGAAAGCGAGGACTAAGCAAATGGAAATCAAAGAAATGGATTTAGAGCAGGTTGAAACTCGCTTGGCTGAAGTTAAGGACTTGCTCCACACCGATGGTGCAGACTTAGACGCTCTTGAAGCAGAAATCCGTTCCCTGAAGGAACGCAGAGCAGAAATCAATGCAGACATCGAGAAGAGAAAAGCAGAAATCAACGACGTTATCAATAACGGCGTTGAGGTTGAAACTTTTGAGAAAGAAGAGGTAAGAAAAACTATGGAATTAAAGGAATTAAGAAACACACAGGACTATATCAATGCCTATGCTGAATACATTAAGGGCAACGATAAGCAGGTTCGTCAGTTAATCACCGAAAATGCAGGTGAAAGTGTTACTGGTAACCGCATTGCTGTTCCGACTTATGTCGAGGACAGAATTTGGACTGACTGGGCAAACTCACCAATCCTGTCACGTATTAGAAAAGTCTTCATCGAAGGCAACTACAAGGTAGGCTACGAAGCATCTGCTACTGGTGCAGTCTTCCACGAAGAAGGCACAAATGCTCCTAATGAAGAACAGTTAGTCATCAACTATGTTGAATTTATCGCTAAGTACCTGAAGAAGTGGATTAAGGTATCCGATACTGTAATGGCACTGAAGGGACAGGCTTTCATCGACTACCTGTTTGATGAATTTGGACATCAAATTGCTTTAGCACTGGAAAACGCAATCGTTGCAGAAATCGAAGCATCAAGCCTGACTGCTGATGTAACTCACGCAATCGATGCCGATGCTACTCTGTATGGCTTAGGTGCTCTGTCCGATGAAGCAACCAATCCAGTTGTCATCATCAGCAAGGCAAACTATGTTGCTATTAAGGCACAGAGAACTTCTGCAGGTATCCGTGTTGAGGATCCGTTCGAAGGCTTAGAAGTACTGTTCAACAACACTGCCACTGGCGTATTAGTTGGCGACTTAGATGGTGTTGTAGCAAACTTCCCTGAAGGAATGGACTTCAAGTACATCGTTGATGACAAGAGCCTTGCTGAACAGGACTTAATCAAGATTGTCGGCAAGTTATTAGTCGCTGTTCACCTTGTACGTCCTAACGGCTTCGCTTTAGTTAAGCCACAGGCATAATGAAGTGCAAGGTTATTAAGCCTTGTATGATAGAAGTATTAAGTGGCGAGGTTGAAGTCAGCGAAAGAACCTTCAACTTCGCCAAGAACTTCTTGGAAATCATCAAGGAAGACAAGAAAGAAGAAAAGAAGAAATCAACCAAGAAAAAGTAAAGGCGGTGAGATATATGACTAACGCAGAAATCCTCGCAAAGGTTAAGGTGTCCTTGAGAGTCACCACCGATGCCTTCGATGATGAAATCTCCGACTTAATCAGTGCGTGCCAGTCGGATCTGCAGGCAGGTGGAGTAGTAATCCCTAGTACTATCGACACTTTCGTACTGCAGGCAATCAAGACATACTGCAGAGCACATTTCGGCAATCCTGACAATTACGACAGGCTGAAAGCCTCTTATGATGAACAGAAGGCACAGATGTCGATGCGTACAGGGTACACGCAGTGGAGAAGAACGAATGGATAGAAGTAATGTGATATATCTCATCTCAGCCAATTACGAGCAGAATGCTTTGAAACAGTATGTCTACACAACAGCCAAACGGCAGGTATTTTGCGATGTCACTTCAGTATCTCAAAGCGAGTGGTTTGAAGGCGGACGGAATGGCCTCAATCCTCAGTTAAGGTTTACGATGTTCGCACCTGACTACCACGGCGAAAGTGAGTTGGAGTACGAGGGAACAGTTTACACTATCTATCGTACTTACCTTGGCAAGAACGACTTCATTGACTTGTACACCGAATTGAAGAAAGGCACGATGTGAGCACTGACATAAAAGTTGCTATGAGCAAACTGCTTGCTGAGTACGGCGATGAGATAAACGAAGTCGCACAGGAAGTAGTCAAGCAGGCAGGCAAGGAAGGCGCCAAGATAGCAAGCCAAAAATCCGCAGGCCACAGACGGACAGGATCCTACATCAAAGGATGGACATCCACTGTGGGAACTGGGAAGTATGGCACTGCCTTCGTAAAAGTCTACAACAAGACAGACTGGCAACTCACACACTTGCTGAACGATGGCTTCTATTCTGTACGAGCAGGACGCAGGATAGAAGGCGACAAGCATATTGATGATGCCGAGGTTGAAATCAACGATATGTTTGTAAAGTTACTGGAAGAGAGGCTGAAACAATGACACGATTAGAAATTGCAGAGATGCTGACTCACATAGATGTGCCAGTGGCATATTACTCGTTCGAGAATAGTGATAGTCCAACTAATTACCCATTTTTAATCTATTACTATGATGGCTCGGACGATAAGATTGCTGATGACACAAACTATGTGAAAGTAGAAACTCTGCGGATTGAACTGTACTCAAAGCAGGTTGATTTCGACTTGGAAACATCTGTTGAGGAATTGCTGAATGCTTATGGCATCGTTTATTCCAAAGACAGAGCCTATATCAGCCAAGAGCACGCTTGGCAGACAATTTATGAAAGCGAGGTTATAATAGATGCCGAATAGAATTCACTATGGTATCACCAACGTATATTACGCAACAGTAACCGAAACACTGGGCACTAACGGACAGTACACAGAAACCTATGGCACTCCAGTAAGAATGATTGGTGCAGTAGGCATCACACTGCCTGCATCCAATGAAGAAGTCCAGTTCCCTGCTGATAATGACGCAAACTACTTCACTCAGCAGGTGTTCAGTGGTTACAGTGGCGGTACACTTGAACTGAGAACACTGGATGATGACTTCAGGGTTGCTGTGTTTGGTGAAACTGAAGACACAAACAATATTCTTACTGAAAGCATCACCGATACACCAAAGTACATTGCTTTGATGTTTCAGTTTGAAGGCGATGCAAGTGCAACACGCCACGTACTGTACAGAGTATCAGTTGGCAAGCCTGAAATTGCATCACAGACAAAGAGCACTACAATTCCTGAACAGACTATTTCACTGCCAATTACCGCAGGTGGAAGATTAAGTGACGGAAAGGTAAAGGCAAAGGCAGACGCAACCGCTAATGCTACGCAGTACAATGCGTGGTTCACTGCAGTTTACACAGCCTAAAACAAGCAGAGGCAGAGTAACATCTGCCTCTTTTTTAGAAAGGATACTATGGAAAGGAAAGTAGAAATCGAAGGGAAAGAAATCCCTGTCAAGGTAACTGGCAACACGCCAAGAAGTTACCGCATTAACTTTGGAAGAGATGTGTTCAAGGACTTAGACACCTTGAACAAAGAATATAAAAAAGCAGGCATCGGTGCCGACTTCTCCTGCTTGGAGATGCTTTTCTACACGATGGCAAAGCAAGCAAACGGATCTATCGGCACGCTTGATGAGTTCCTCGATGGCTTTGACAATCCTCTTAGCATCGTGCTGAATATGGGAGCGATACTTGAGGTATGGAACGAAAGCCTTGGAACGTTAAGCACAGCAAAAAACCAACGCACGCAATAGATAGAGAGTATACAGTGGCCTTATATTTATTGCGGTGCACTCAGTTAGGACTTCACTATGAAGATTTGGAACATTTAACGATAGGAATGGTAACAGATTTGCTTGTTGAGCAGGCGAACGATAACTATGACTATCCACTGAAGGCCACACAGAAAGACTTTGACAGATTTTGAGGTGATTAGATGGCATCAACAAAGATTAGAGGCATCACGATTGATTTAGGCGTTGACACCGCCAACCTAACGAAAGCATTCAAAGAAGTAGACAGGCAGTTGTCCAGTACGGACAAGGCGTTGAAGGACGTCAACAAACTGCTGAAGTTCGATGGCAACAACGTTGAACTGCTTGGACAAAAGCAGAAGTATCTCACCGATGCCGTAGAGCAGGCCAACGCCAAACTGGATGAAGAACGCAAGATGCTTGCTCTTATTCAGGAACAAGACGGCGACAACGTCAGCGAACAGCAGAGAGCACTGGCAAGGGAAATCGAGGCAACCACGCAGAGAGTAAACAAATACCAAAGCGAACTGGAAACCACCAACAAGACACTTGATGAACAAGGCGACAAGACAGACAAGGCGAAAGGCTTTGTCGGAAAACTGTCCGATGCCTTCAAGGATGCAGGCGAGAAGATAAACGGAATGCAAGGTGTCATGGTAGGGCTGAACCAAGGCTTTGAGTTGATGGGCAAGGCAGTAAACGCCGTGAAAGGAGCCTATGATGCCTTAATCGGCGACACTGTCACACTTGCTGATGATTTGCTTACACAGTCATCTGTAACAGGCCTGAGCACAGACACACTGCAGGAGTACGGCTATATGGCAGGACTGGTTGACACAGATGTATCAACCATCACTGGCTCGCTTACCAAACTCACGAAATCAATGGACAGTGCCACATCAGGAACAGGCGACTCATACGAAGCGTTCGAAAAGTTAGGCATTAACGTTACAAATGCGGATGGCAGTTTGCGAAATGCAAATGATGTTTTCAATGAGGCAATTGACAAACTGGGTGGTATGGAAGAAGGCACCGAACGTGATGCCTTATCAATGAACATCTTCGGTAAGTCTGCCAAGGAACTCAATCCGCTTATTGACGCAGGCAGTGAGGCTTTGGAAGAGTATCGTCAGCAGGCTCACGAGATGGGATATGTTATCGATAACGAAACGCTGAACAGCCTTGGTGGTGTTGATGATAATATGGAAATCCTGAAGAACACCTTCGAGTCCGCAAAGCGACAGATAGCAACCGCCTTGTTGCCTATCGTTGAAAAAATCACCACCGCTTTCGTTGAGTGGGCAGGATCCGTGGACTGGAAGAAGGTTGGCGAAACCATCGGCAGTGTAATGAGTGGCATCGGCAAGGCAATTGATGCAGTCATACCTATCATCACCAACGTGATAACTTGGGTAGGCAAGGCCATCGGCATACTGAAGGACTTATTCACTGGCAAATGGGAACTGCCGAAGATAAAAATGCCACATCCGTACATTTCACCAAGAGGATGGAAAATAGGTGACTTGCTGAAGGGTTCCATTCCTTCCATAGGGATTGACTGGTACGCCAAAGGCTATGAAGGAATGGTGCTCAATGGTGCCACCATCTTCGGTATGAATAACAAAGGCCAACTGATGGCAGGCGGTGAGAGAGGCCGTGAAGTCATCATCGGCGAAAACAAGTTAAAATCAATGCTGAATAGCGGAATGACAGTGAACATCACAGTCAACGAGGCAAATAATGCCGAGGCAACCGCACAGGCAGTAATGAACAGAATGGAGTTGGCAGTAGCAACTCAAGGGAGGACTTGGCGATGAGTTTAAGTCATTTCACATTTAATGGGAAATCAAGCGGAGATTTTGGCCTGCTTGTCAGCAACGTTTCCGCTTTCGGTGCTCCTGCAAGAGTCGTTGAAAAGGTGCAGATACCTTACAGAAACGGCGATTTGCTCATTGATACAGGAGCCTATCAAAACTACATAGTCACCTATGAAGTGGCTATCATACAGAACACCGACATTAATATGCGGAACATTGCCGATTGGCTATTGAACACCAATGGCTATTGCGAATTGTCGGATGACTACACACCTGATTTTTACAGGATGGGTGCGTACTACAACCAAATCGATTACACTATGACGATGCTGAACCGCTACGGATCAGCCACGATTTCCTTTGACTGCAAACCGCAAAGATATTTGAACAACGGCAAGAGTCAAAGAAGATGGGCAAATGGTGGCACTATAAACAATCCAACCAACTTTGACGCAAAGCCTCTCTTGAGAATATATGGCAACGGCACTGTTACCATCAATGGGACTACTACCATTACCACAACAAATAATTCAAGTAGTAACTATATTGACATAGACAGTGAACGGATGCAGATATACAGAGGTGAAACAAATATGAGTGCCAACGTTACAATGACAGATTTTCCGTCATTAATTCCTGATGACAACACCATCGAAATATCAACCACATCTGTTGCAGTTTACGTCACGCCAAGGTGGTGGATGCTATGATACCACGCTTACTTGATGGCAGTGCAACCGACTTCACACGCATCGGTATACCTTTAACAGACTGCATATCTTGTACAGTTCAGGAAGAAAGAAACGGAGTCTTTGAACTGTCGGCGGTGGTATCTACCACGACACCTTATTTCGACACAATAAAGGTGGGAATGCTCATTGTGGCGAAACCTAATCACACGCAGGATCCGCAGGCTTTCGAGATATACGAAATCAGCAAGCCTATTAATCAGCAAGTGACAATAAGAGCAAACCACATATCATACAGACAGAGTTTCATACCAGTTAAGCCATTCAGTTGTACAGGCATTACCGCCACGCTGAGTGGCTTGATTTCTAATGCGATGGAAACAAGCGACTTCACCTTTTCCACGGACATCAGCAACGAAACATCCACCTACAACCAAATCGAGCCTGCCTCAATGAGAAGCAGACTTGGCGGAGTAGCAGGGAGCGTTCTCGATGTCTTTGGCGGTGAGTATGAATGGGATAATTTCGAAACTATCCTGCATCTGCATAGAGGAGCAGACAACGGCGTTCAGTTACGCTTGGGAAAGAACATCACGAACCTTGAGCAAACCGAAAGCCTTGAACGAGTAGTCACAGGCGTTCTGCCTTACTGGAGCAATAGCGATGACACACTGCAGTATTACGGCGACATCCAGTACAGTTCCGCCGTGAGTGACTATCCAACGCACAGAACCATCGTGCTTGATTTGTCGAGCGACTTTGAGTCAGCACCTACTAAGAGCCAGTTAAACAACGCAGGACAGGCGTATTTGGCACAGGCAAGTTTATCCACACCAAATACAAATGTCGCTGTACAGTTCATTGATTTGGCCGATACGACGGAATATGCAGACAGTCCGTTGGAAAGAGTCAATCTCTGCGACACTGTAGAGGTGATTTATCCTGCCTTGGATATTTCCTACAAGGCCAAGGCCATCAAGGTGGTATTTGACGTGCTCGCAGAACGCACGCTTGAAGTGGAAGTAGGCGACACAAGAAGTACTATCAGCAAGACTATCGCTGATGTGGTAGGCGATATTGACTCACAGGTAAAACTTGGCAACAAGTTAGTCACTGTTACGCAGAAGATAGACAGAGAAGTAGGATCCATCACATCTACAATCGGCGAGATAGAAGAAGATGTGAGCGGAGTTACTGAGAGAGTCACGCAGGTTGAGCAGACAACCAGTAGTATCAAATTAAGAGTAGATAATACTCTTACAAACGAGAATCAACAGTTCCATCTATCAACAAGCAGTGCAGAATTGGCCTATGAACAATTAACACCTGACACAACAACAATAGTTGGTAGCGGAATTGCACCTTTGAGCAGTTCACAAGTTAGTGCGATTAGTTCTGCTGATTGGAGTGACAATGCACCTAAACTGTTGGCAGGTACTTGGCTATGGGGAAGAGAGAAACTTGCTCACACCGACTCAGAAGGCACAGTCACCTATACTTATGGTGAGCCATACTTGTGGGAAGCAATAAGCGATAACGCATACCAAGGCAGTGCCATTAATATGTATGCTGACAGGATCCAGTTGCAGGTTACAGAGCAGAAAAGCGACATTGCCAAAAATGCTACTGGAATTGCTGAAAATAAGAGCCTTATTGAGCAGACTTCAAAAGACATCACCGCAAGGGTGGAAGAAGTTTATGCAGATGAAAGAAGTAACTATGCACAGTTAAGCATATCTTTGGATGGCGTTTCTACTTCTGTATACAAGGAAATCAAGGATACAGGAGATAATCTGCAAAAGCAGATAGATGGGTTCAACAACTATACCACTGATGATATTAAAGGACTCATTACTAATGAGATACAGACAGATGATACCATTAAAGATTTAGTTGGATTTGTAAACAAAAGCGGTGAAACTGTCGAGTTGGCAAGCACAATGCTTGATGCTAACGGATTCCACGTTGAAACAGCCAACACAAACAATTCAGTTACTATCACTGGTGATGGTTTAACTGTCATAGACAAAGATAATGAAACCTTGCTGTCTGCAACAGATGATGGAGTCGACATGAAAGATGCAACTGTAAGGAACTATTTGAACATTGACTATTCCACATACGGATTCCGCTTTGAAACTTACAGTGATAGCAATGACAGTAATCAATTAGGCATTTATGGGTGGTGATTAGATGGCAGAATTAAATACTACAAGTTACACCTTGCTTGCTGAATATGAAAGCACTGCTACATATACAGTGACTTATCGTTGGTATGCAATGGTGACGAGCCAAAGTGTTACCGAGAACAAGTCAGTGGTAAGCATACAGCACAGAATACAGAAAAGCAGTAGTGGCGTTTGGGGTAGCAATACTGAAACAATGCAGACTACTACCTCTACAGGCACTTCAACTACTTCTTTCACTATTGAAAGTGGTGGTGGAACTGGTGAGCAAACTATCGGAACATATACGCAGGATGTATTACACGATAATGATGGCTCATACACAAAGACTTGGAAGTGCATTATCAAAAATGCGTATGCATATAGTGAGAGCAAAACATTTAATGTTGCCGTAACTATTCCAAGCATTCCGAGAGCAACAGTTCCGAGTATTTCACCAAGTTCTTTAGTAGTAAATGGAACTAACGCATTCAGTATCACTCTTAACAGAGCCAGCAATACATTTACACATACACTTGCTTACAGTTTTGACAACAGTTCGTGGACAACGATAGCAAGTTCCGTTGGTGAAACATACTCTTGGGCAGTTCCAACAAGTATACTGTCTAACTTGCCTACGCAGACAAGCAGGACAATGTATATCAGGGCAATCACTTATAACGGAAGTACGCAGATAGGTGATGCACAGATCAAGCAGGTAAATATCAGCACAAATGCTACTCCAACTATTTCTGCACCGACATTTAGTGGCACGCAGTATAACTCAAGATGGTTAAGGTATAAACCGATAACCATAGCAAGCACTATTACTGCACCAACAGGAACTACTATTACTACTGTAAGAGTGCTGAACGGAACAAGCACCTTTGCTAATATCACTGGCTTAAGTGTAAGCAGTTATAGCCTTTCGGCAAGTGGCACATTGCAGACAAATGTATTCACCATTGAAGCAACTGATGCAAGAGGGCAAACGCAGACACTTACATACACATTGAGCAGTAGCAACTATCTTGCTTATGTAAAAGGAAGCATAGCCTTCAATAGCAGTTCCAGAGGTGATGCTACTGCAGATATAAGCACATTGATACTGAATTATAGCGGTGCTATTCATAGCAGTTGTACTGGCTCGTTAAGAATTGCTGTCACAGGTGGCGGAACAAGCACAGCGAACGTTACCAAGAGTGGCAACACTTGGACAGCCTCAAGAACTATGGCAAGCAGTGGCACTTCCTATTACAAAAGAGGTAGCAACTATAAAGTTACAGCCACGCTGACTATCACTTATGGAAGCGACACTGTTGAAACACTGACAAACACTGTAACAGTGAAAAAAGCAGTTCCTATCATTCATTGGGGTATGGACTATGGTGGCACAGGAACAAATCACTTTGATGTTGAAGGCAACCTTGTAATATTGGGAAGCAGTTCAAAGTTGATTTGGATAGATGATAGTGGCAATGCAACAGAACTGTCACTGTCGGACTTCAAGAAGATAGTCATTGACAGATAAGGAGAGATAGAATGGCATATCAAAAGACTACTTGGGTGGATGGACAGACACCAATCACGGCTCAGGCACTGAACAATATGGAGAACGGCATCTCGGCATCAGCCACAAGTGCTTCACCATCATTCAGTGGCACGATTACTTTACCTTATAACGCAGTAATACGGATCTATACATCCGCATCTGCTTATATCGACATCCAAGTAAAAGACTTGGCGAAAATAGTTATTGATAACTAAGAAAGGAGTTGCTCATTATGGCTTTACAACATTTAGATGGAACAGGTGTAGTTGGAACTCTATTACTTAACACTACAGAAGATGGAACGGTTGCTTGCAATTGGCAGGACTATGGAACATTGATATTTGCTATTGGCAACTACAATAACATTCGTGAAACTTTAACATGTCCTCGTAATGTGTTTAGAAGTTTCTCAAGTGGTTCAAGAATACTAATATCACCTAATATGTCAGCGAGTACAGTTTACTCTGTTGAGATTTATCCTTCTGGTGAAGGAGCGATTACAGTCACAGGGCTGAATACTTTAGCGTCTGCTTATACAAGCTATAGATTAAGAATTTTTGGGTTATAAAAGGAGCACAAATGGAAAAGAGAAAATTCACACCACGAGAAACAATCCCACAGAAAAGGCTGAAGTGGTATCTCAAGAAAGGCTATGGTGATGGTGTTTCACCTTGCATACTTGGGAAACCAAGTTATGAAAACGGCTCTGTATTGAGCAATTGTGTCGGCTATGCTTTTGGCCGATTTGCTGAAGAGCACGGCGAAGTAATCAATGTAGGCTGTCACAAAGGGAACGATTATCCTTCATCCGCACAGAACTGGTGGACTGCTGATGATGGCCTTGAAAGAGGACAGCAAATAAGGCTCGGAGCAGTCGCTTGTTGGAAGAAGAACGGCAGTGGTGATGGCCATGTTGCTATCGTTGAGCGCATAGTCAACAAAGGCACAGAGTGCTTCCTTTCCGACAGTGCGTGGAATGGTGCATTCTTCCGTTATTACCCATTCACTTCCGATATGAAGAAGGCAGGATATATCTTCCAAGGCTTTATCTATCCGAAGTACGACTTCTACATTGAGGAACCGAAGAAATCGGTTGAGGAAGTCGCTAAAGAGGTTATAGATGGCAAATGGGGAGTACAGCCTGAAAGACAGAAGAAGTTAGAAGAAGCAGGCTACGACTACTACGAGGTACAGAACAAGGTAAACGAAATCTTGTGGGAAGAAAAGAACTACTACACTGTTCAGCAGGGCGATACCTTAATGAAGATAGGCAAGAAGGTAGGCGTGCCTTGGAGAACGATAATGAAGTTGAACAATATGAAGTGGACGGATCTGTTCCACTTATACAAAGGGCAGAAGTTAAGGATTAGGTGAGGTGCAATATGAAAAAGAAATGGTACGACTTTTTTGCTTGGTGCGGAAGAATAGGCTTAGGAGCCTTAGCAGTCTTTTATGCAACAGTCGGTAAGACTTGGAACCTGCCGTACACAGCGCAGATACCTGCCACGCTGACGGCACTGGCTGTACTGATTAACTCTTGGCTTGGCATCGACAGCAAGAAGTACTGGACAGAACACACTATCACAAAGGCGGAAGATGGAGATGCCTGATGCAATAATCGTGGCACTTATCACTGGCGGACTTTCAGCCTTTGCCTCAGTGATAACAGTCATCATCACCAGTGATGCAAACAACAAACTGCAGGATGAGCGGATAAAGACGCTCACGGATCTAATCTCCAAACTGCAGGGGAAAGTGGAACAGCACAACAACTTCGGTTTGCAGATAGCGAAACTCGAAACACGAGTCGAAGACATAGAAAAACGCATCAATAACTGATTGCTTTTTCATATCCTTTCTATGGTAGGAGCAGGCACACGTCTGCTCCGCTTTTTTTATGCCTGGAATCAAAAAAAGCCTTATAAATAAAGGCTTTTCTCGGACTTTAGGCAGTAAATTGGGCAGTAGTGATTTTGCGATGTGCAGAAATCCCTTTATTTCAGCCGAAAATAAACAAAAATGGAGCAGGTAACGGGAACGCTCACGTCCGCACACCGATTTAGCGGTTTATGTCTTATGAATAAAGGGAAATCTGCATCATATGGAAGTAACTCCAAGGCACTGTTTTTAGGCAGTATTTTGGGCAGTTTGGGCAGTATTTTGGGCAGTATCTAAAGCCGATACTACCGCATCCATCCTGCTCGTGTACAGGTGCGAGTAGGTGTTGAGTGTCTGTTCGACATCACTGTGTCCGACGTAGGTGGCTACCAAGTAAATGTCAGCACCACTGTTCACCAGTAGCGACACAAACGAGTGACGTAAATCGTGGAGCCTGAACCTTGGCATTCCTGCATCATCGCACGCCTTGTTCTTCACTCTGTCTATCGTGGTGAAGGCAAACGGCATACGTCCGCCAAAGACGTATGCAGAGCAATACATTTCCTTCAAACGAACCACGCAGTCAAAGGCGGTTTGACATAGCGGTATGGTGCGGATGCTTGAGCGGTTCTTTGGCGAAGTCAGCGTGTGGGTGTCCTTGTTCAAACTGCAGTGGATCCGTGCGGTTTTCTTCGCAAAGTCAATGTCGCTGAACTGCAGGCCAAGTGCCTCACCACGTCGCAGTCCAGTGAACATCAGGAAGGTGAAGAACAGCCTGTACTTTTCCTTGTCCACGTGCTCAAGGAACTGGTTGAACTCGTCCAGTGTGAGATACCGCTTTTCCTCTTGCACTGGCACCTTCCACCGCTCGAAACGGAACGGAATAGTGCAGTCAATTCCATAGTGTACCTGAGCGAACTTGCAGAGTGCTTTCACCATCGTGAACACGGCGTTCTTCTGCCTTTCGCTCCAAGCCTTTTTCAGCCGATTTGAGCGACTTTTCAGTTTGGACGATTGAGTGTTCAACTTCCGCATAAACTCGTTGTATTGAGCCACTGTGAGCCTCTGCATTGATATTTGGCCAAGGTGCCTCTTTACAAATGCCAACTTCCTCACGGCGTGGCGGTAGGTGGATAGTTTCCATCCGCTTTGCTTTGCCTCAAGGTACAGATCAGCCATCTCACCAAATGTGTAATCGTGCGACTTCCTCTGCTCCATTTCATTCAGGAACCGCCGTTCCTCTTCCTTTGCCTCTTTCTTAGTGCCAAACAGTTTGCTCCGATGCCTTCGCCTTATGCCGAAGTCATCGTAGTACACATCAAAGAAATACTTCCTGCTTTTGCTATCCTGCCGAATTGCCATCCTTTTTCTTCATATTACTACCTCTTTCCTCTATTTAGACATCGCTTTGGCGATGTTCA
>Ga0326511_10001951_pt1 | contig 16963 bp, 24 predicted proteins | sample 0_2496_0518_D_FD_203701 | JGI IMG/M metagenome (GOLD analysis project Ga0326511, IMG submission 203701) | Bovine rumen microbial communities from UC Davis, California, United States - 0_2496_0518 | ecosystem: Host-associated > Mammals > Digestive system > Stomach > Rumen | place: USA...
TGTTGATTGGCTTCATGGACATGGACGAGGAAGGCGTCATAGGAGAGGATGGCAATCGTAGTATTTCGTACTATAAGCTTAGCGAAATCCGCATGGAATACTGCGAACGCGATCAGCTTACGGGGCTTGAAGATTAATGAAACTAAGGGTATTGACTGAAGAGCAAAAAGCTCTTGCCGCAGCGAATGTGAAACTCGTACAGTTCGTTATCCTGAGAATATACGGCAGAGACATGGCCGATGATGAAGATATGGTGTCTGTAGGCAACATAGGTCTTTGCAACGCTGCAGCGACATACAACCCATCGTTGGGCTTGAAGTTCAGTACATACGCAGCGAAGTGCATCGTCAATGAAATCGGGCATGTGCTCAGGATGAATAGCTATCCAAAGCGCAATCCTGAGGAGCCGGTTGCCAGTTTAAATTACAAAGCATATATCGATGACGATGAAGCGTGCGAGCTTATTGATTTTGTCACCGATGAGTTCGCTGAGGACATCGCTGAAGCGGTTACAGACCATATCATGTGTGAAAAGGCCATGCCTCTCGTACCGACCTTTATTGGCATGATGACGACAGATATGAGCATCACAGATTACGCCAAGAGTATCGGAGTATCAAGAGGCGGGCTGTACAAGAAAAGGGACGACGAACTGCGGAGAGCGAGAATAGCACTCGAGAGCCATGTGCTCTACAGAAAACTCGCATGAAAGGATTTTTAAATGCAGGTTATTTTTAAGTATGAGGTTACTGACGCGATGATGTTCAGCATCATCGAAGCGCCGATCGTCAAAATCTTGAAGGTAGATTACCAAAATGGCGTGCCGTATCTTTGGGCGATTGTGGATACCGAATTGCGTACAAACAAATACAGGATCTACAGGATCGGTACTGGCCATCCGTTCGGAAGCGATACTCCAATTGGTGCAATCAATCCCAATAACTATATCAATACCACCGTCATGTCAAGCGAACCCTATGTGTGGCACTGGTTCTATGATAAAGTAGAGTGAGGTAAAAGAATTTGGCTGAAGAGAGAATGAACCTTTATCAGAAGCTTGCCAAGATTAGGGCGATCAGCGACGTCGCCCAGAAGGATAAGCGCGGTTACAATTACACTTACACAGACCTGACAACGATTCTGGCGAATGTCACCGCCGGCATGAAGAAGTATGGCGTCTCTTTGATTCCGTCCATCGTTCATGGCACGGAAAGCATTGAACAGAACGCCATTCACAACATCAAGTTTGCCAAGACCGGAGACAAGCTTGAGACACTCACCACGGAGATGCTCTTCAAGGCTGAGATGATTTATACATGGGTAAATGATGAGAATCCCGAGGAGCGTATCGAGGTTCCGTGGTTCACCACCGCTTCGATGGCCGATCCGGCACAGAGCTTTGGCGCAAGCATGAGCTACAATCTCAGGCAATTCCTGACTGCCTATTTCCAGATTGCTCAGTCTGACAATGACGTAGACGCCTACCGCTCCAAGCAGCGTGAGGCAGAGGATGCTGAGAACACGACCATTGCAAATAGTATAACGGATAAGGCTCTTGAAGTTATCAACGGTTATCTTGAGAAACATCCGGATGCCAGAGATGAGATTGTATCGATCGTCAAGAAATACGCCAAGGGCAAGGGCGGCAAATCAAGTGCCAACCCGAAGGATATCCATGATCCCGAAGTGGCTGCAAAGCTGCTTGAGGAAATAAACAAATATTGTGGCAACGCTGCAGAATAAAGGAGGAATTTATACGGGATTCAGAGTCAATTCTTACGCAACAATTTTTTCTATCGAGCCCGGGAAGGGCAATTGGACAAAGTGTAGAGTTTCCATCAGCCGCAAGAACAGAGATACCGGAGAGTATGAGCAGGATTTTGGCGGCTACGTCATGATGATCGGCCCGGCGCACGCCAAAGCTCAGAAGCTGCGTGAGCGTGACCGTATCCAGCTCAAGGAAGTGGATGTCAGCAACCGCTACGACAAGGAAAAGCAGCGGGAGTATACCGACTTCAAGTGTTTCGACTTTGACATGGCTGAAGGTGGTGCCGGCGGTGGTGGTCAGAGGCAGCAGGCGCAGCGGGCCATCGGCGGAGAGAACCCAGTAGATGGCAGCGATGACCCGGATGATTCTCTGCCGTTCTAAACAATGCCAAACTATCTCATAGACTCAATGACCTGGTCGTACAGCAGGGTTTCTGCTTACGAACAGTGTCCATACGGGTTTTACCTCAAATACATAGAGAGCTGTGATGAGCTGCCGATGTTCTTCTCGGATTTCGGCAGCCTCATCCACGACATCCTCGCACGTTACTACGCTGGAAAACTACCCAAAGAAAAGGCGGAGACGGAGTATCTGTTCAGGTTTCCTACCGAGGTTCGAGGGAAAGCGCCGTCACATGAGATCAAGAGCTCGTACTTTAATCAGGGATTGGAGTACGTGAGGGCGCTCTCCCCTATTCCTGGCAAGGTTCTGGGCGTTGAAGAGTTCGTCAAGTTCAAGGTCGAGGACAGGAAGTTCATCGGCTTCGTAGATCTGGTCTATGAGGACGAGGACGGCAAGCTGGTCATACTCGACCACAAGTCCAGAGCTCTCAAGCCAAGGTCGAAGCGGAAGAAGCCGACGAAAACCGACGAGGAATTAGACAGATACCTCCGTCAGCTCTACCTTTACTCCATTCCGATCGCCGAAAAGTACGACCGACCGGTCGATTTTCTGGAGTTCAATTGTTATCGAACAGGCGTTCGGATAAAAGAGCAGTTTCATGCACATGAATTAGACAAAACTGTGTCTTTTTTATTGCAAACTATAGGCAATATTGCAATAGATAATTCATGGTCACCAAATATTGATTGGTTTAAATGCAAAAATCTGTGTGGATTACATGAACAGTGCGAGTACGCGCAGATGATTTCCAAGGATTGAGAAAGGAACTTGTTTATGCTGATTTTGATTATGCTTATTGTCGTTACTGTGCTCTTCGTTGTTTTTGCTTACGTTGCTGATGATCGGGGACATGACGCTGTGTGTTTTATTTTGATCATCGCCTCAATCGCCGCCTTTGTGTTTACTCTTGTGTTCGGTACGGACGCCATAGCTTCGCGTATTAGTATTGAAGCAGACACTTTGGCGCTTGAGCAAACCTATAAAGATCTGAATTATCAGGTCGAAAACGGTATGTACGACAATGAAAACGAAGTGGGTAAGAAGCAGCTGGCCGATCAGGTCATGGAATGGAACAGTGATCTTGCTAAGAACAAAGCCTTGCATCACAGTGTTTGGGTCTCTGCGATGTATCCTATTGATTACGATAAGTTTGATTTCATTCCGATTGAAAAGCTGAACACCAAATCTAAATGACGGGGGCATGCTATATGGAGATCGATATAGGACCGATTGCGCTTTTGGATTTTAGTATAAACTATGAACCTAACGGCACTGCAAGGATGACTTGCACCTTCAATTCTCCTATCGGAGAGATCGCAATCGATACAGATTATAGGATGCAAGGCGAAATAGCCGGCATAATGTCAAAGCTAGGTCTGACCCACTCAAACGGGAAAAGTATAGTGTTGACAGATCTTAACGAAAGGTTTTCAAATGTGAAGCTGATATGCGAGGAGTGATGCCTGTTGGTTGTCGGTGACATCAAGAATATTGAGGCGGAAGCCGGTGTCATTGCGTCAATATTGTTTAAGCCGGAACTCACATTTTCTTCCGACCAGTTAAAGCCGCAGCACTTCAGTAACATCGAGAACGTCTATCTATATTACGCCATACGTGAACTTGCTGAACGTAGTGTTGACAATCCGACGCCAGCCGATATCATCAATATTCTGAACATGAAGAAGGGAACTGAACATGTCGGCGATGACGTCAATTCAATCATCACCGTCCAGTCCCTTCAGGAGCTGTATGATAACGCCACCTACATTGCCAGAAGTGAAGTTCCCGATTACATGGTGCTCGTGGAGGCCGTGCTTGACGCGGCCTTCAGGCGGAACACTTATCAAAAACTCGTCGAGTGTGAAAAGTTGTGCTTTAACACGGATTGCGGTGATCTTGAACGAAAGATCACTTCGGTCATGGACAACGTCATCATGGAGTTTTCGGCCTCAAATGAGATCCCATTGTATGGCGAAGTCGTCGACGACTACTGGCACGCGATTGAGGAGCGCCAGGATCCAAACGCCGCTGCGGTGTTCCCGTTCAAATTCCCTTACTTGAACGACTATGTTATGGTCGAACGCGGCGAGCTCATCATATTCGGCGCAGAACAGAAGCGAGGCAAGTCCATGATGCTCTTGAATTGCGCCGTCGATCTGTTAAAGCAGGGCAAGCGCGTTATGTACATCGACAGTGAGCTGAACAGCAGGTTGTTCACCTGTCGCATGGTTTCCCATCTGACAGGCATCGAATTTAGAAGGGTCCGCTCCGGACAGTACAATGAAGACGAGAAGCAGAAGATCGATGAAGCCCTGGCATGGATCCGCGACAAGGTTTTTATCCATACCTATATGCCGATATTCGATGAGAGCACGGTCTATACCTCTGTCAAAAGGATGTATCACTTGCATCAGATCGACGTTCTGATTATCGATTACTTCAAGAGCACCGGCGAAGGCGATGCCTACGCTATCTATTCTTCTCTTGGATCATTAGTGGATTGATGGCCAGTCCCACGGTAGCAATGCCGTGAAAAACCGATCGAATTGCTGGAACGCCCTAAAACCAGAGCGGCTACAACGATAACGATGAAATGCGTAAACGTGAACGCGGCGAAAGCAGAAAAAATGTTCTGGATCGTGCATGGTTAAATCCTAAACACGTCTATAAGTGGGTAATCAGCAGCGAAGTTCCGAATAGGAAAACGTTCAGAGACTAAGCGGTCGGCGCATTATTGCGATGATATAGTCCAGACACCTGTGAAATCAGGTGGCTATGCTGAACAGCATCCCCGATGGTCAAAAATCGCCTTTGTGGCGAGCTGAACATTGCCGGCATCGGAGCGGCCCAAGCAGCCTCAACGGGTAGGCTTGCGGACAGCTCCAAAATTGCCCGCAATGCCAGCACGATTATTATGATCCAAGACAAGAGCCCAGATGAAATCCAGCGAGACGGGCCACAATGCGGCAACAAAAAGCTCGTAGTCAAATTCAATCGCAATGGGCCGCAATGCGGTGATGATGATTACATTGACGTCAACTTTATCGGCGATAAGGTTTTATACGAGCCAGCAAAACAACACAGCATGGTGGAACCATACTAAGTGAGGTGAAAGCATGGAGGTTTCAGAAATCATCGACTCAATCGACATCGTGGAATACATATCGCAATATGTCGATCTAACTCAGAAGGGTCGCGAGTGGTGGGGGCTTTCATGCTTCACCGACGAAAAGACTCCATCATTTTCAGTCGACCCAGACAAGGGCGCATGGATGGACTTTAGTTCCGGCAAGGGCGGGAACATCATAGAGTTTTTGGTGCAACACGATCACATCTCCGTCGCCGAGGCCATCCGCCGCCTCAAAAAATACGCCCATATCACCGAGGACGAAGGCGGCAACGCGAGCGTCCGCCTTGAGGCCACAAGAGTTGCCAAACGATATCGTCCTCATCTCCGCAAGCCGCCCAAGACCATCGCCAAACCCCTCCCCCGTGACACCATGACCCACTACGAATTCGATCGCGACAAGCTCCAGGCGTGGGTGGACGAGGGCATCAGCTGGCAAACCCTGCGGGACTGCGAGGTTCGCTACGACGCCTTCGACGATCGCATCGTCTATCCCATCAAGGATTACGACGGCAATATCATCTCGGTTTGCGGACGCACCTGCGACCCAAACTACAAAGAGAAAGGCAAGCGCAAGTATACATATTTCCAGCAGCTCGGCACCCTGGATACGCTCTACGGATTTTCTGACAACAAAGCAGACATATTGGCTGCTAAAGAGATCATCCTCTTTGAGGGAGCAAAGAGCTGCATGAAAGCCAGAGAATGGGACTTTCGCAACACGGCCGCACTGCTCACATCACATCTATCGCTCAACCAGTTCAAGTTTTTGATCAAGCTCTGCAGCTTCAATAAAATCACCGTAGTGTTCGCACTAGATTCTGATATTGACATCTCAAAAGACGAGAACATTCGCAAGCTTTGTGCTTATGCTAAGGTGCAGTGGATCAAGAACCGAGACAATCTATTGCCGCCGAAGGACAGCCCGACGGATCAAGGCAGAGATGTGTTTGAGAACCTGTATATCAGGAGAGAGGATTGTAACTTTGCACGCAATCAAAGAAGAAAATAAGCATCTTGTTGAAGACAATTTGCAGCTCGTTCCGTATACGCTTGCACATTACTTCGGCACGGAAATTTCCAATGATGAGGACTTCCTATCGATTGGCAATATCGGGTTGTGCAAGGCAGCAGCTACATACAATCCAGCTCAAAGAGCCCAATTCAGCACTTATGCGTGTGTATGTATTGCCAATGAGATCAAGAATTATTTTACATATTGGAACAATCCGTCAAGGTCAAACAAGATGCGAGTTGTCAGCTTGAACGAGAAAGCTTTTGACGACGAAGACGATTTGGAGATTATTGACACAGTTTACGATGAGAGCTTTGACGTTGAGAACGATGTAATAGATCGTTTGGTTTGCGAAGAATTGAAGGAATACACCCCAATGAATTGGGAAATGCTTGAAGGTGGTTATAGCGTCTCCGAATACGCCAAGAAACTTCGAAAATCAAGGGACTATACCTTAAGCAAATTAAACAGGGAACTCAGAATTGCAAGGGCTGCGCTCAAAAGGCAAATCCCAAATTTGTATCAAGCGTGATATGAGCGAAAGGAGGTGTTGATCATCTCGATAATTTACCAAAATTACCATAGACATACATATAGAACGAACGTCTTAATCGCGGATTCGACGGTGTCCAACGCTGACTATGCGGCTCGCGCAAAGGAGCTTGGGCATGGCATTATTTCCACAATGGAACATGGAAACCAAGGGTGCTACATAGAAGGATATAACCTAGCGAAAAAGAACGACCTCAAGTTCGTTTTTGGCACCGAGGCTTATTGGGTAAAAGATAGAACTCAGCAAGACACTTCTAACTGCCACATTTTCATCGGGGCAAGAAATGAAAATGGTAGGCAGTGCATCAACGACATCCTGTCAGAAGCCAACCTGACTGGGTTTTATTATAGACCGAGGATCGACATCCCATTGTTGATGGAACTGCCACCTGAGGACGTTATTGTAACTACAGCCTGTGTTGCTTTCTGGAAATATGACGATATTGATTCGATCGTAGCTCAGATGTATGAGCATTTCAAGGAGAACTTTTACCTCGAGGTCCAGTATCATCTCACTGAGCCCCAAAGGAATTTGAACAAACATATACTTGCGCTCCACGATCGTCTTAAAATACCCATAATCATGGGGTGTGACTCTCATTACATTTTCCCAGAGCAAGCCCAAGACAGGGATGACTTCCTTCGATCGAAAGGCTTAAGGTATGAGGACGAAGACGGATGGTTCCTGGATTATCCCGACGGCGGCGTTGCATGGGAACGCTTCAAGGAACAAGGAGTATTGTCAGATCAACAGATCAACGACGCCATGTCCAACACAAACATCTTCCTGGATGTAGAGAAATATAATTCCGAAATTTTTGATTCTTCTTTGAAGCTGCCAACCTTGCCACGTATGCAAGGTTGGACACAAGATCAAAAAGACGAAGAATATAAACGCCTCGTCTGGGAAGGTTGGGAGAAATATAAGGCGAAAGTTCCTATGGAGCAATGGGATCATTACGTTAGTGAAATACAGAACGAAGTAAATTCTGTCATTGAATGCCATATGGCAGACTACTTCCTAATCGACCATGACGTTGTTAAAAGAGGCAAGGAACTTGGCGGTTTGCTTACTACCACGGGGCGCGGCAGCGCGGTCAGCTTCATAACCAATATGCTGCTTGGATTTACAGAGGTCGATCGTATTGCCGCAAAAGTCAAGATGTACCCAGACAGATTCATGACTGCCACTCGAATCCTTGAAGCAGGAACATTACCGGATATTGACCTCAACATGGCAAACCCCCCGGTGTTCGCTCAAGCCCAGCGGGAGATTCTCGGAGAAGATCATGCTTATCCGATGATTTCCTATCACCCCATGAAAACCTCGAAGGCATGGAAGCTGTACGCTAAATCTCAGGGTGTTCCTTTTGAAAAAGCAAACGCGGTGTCCGAAGAGATCAGGCGTTATGAAGAAGCCGTTAAGCAAGCCGACGAAGATATGAAAGATGATGTTGACATCATGGATTTCATTTCACCAGAATATCAGGACATTTTTTCAAAATCCGCAAGCTATCGAGGGATCACGGATTCATGGAGCATTGCCCCCTGCGGTTATCTGTTGTATAACGGCAGCATCCGAAGGCAGATCGGTTTGGTAAGAATCAACAATAATATTTGTTGCATGATGGACGGCCATTGGGCGGAGGATGGGCACTTCCTTAAAAACGATTTGCTGAAGGTGTCAGTCGTTGAACTCATCAATTTGGCTTACAGGCGTGTCGGAATGGATGTTCCGTCTGTGAATCAACTCATTGAAATGTGCCCGCCTGATGACCCGGCATGGAGCATTTACGAAAAAGGTTGTTGCATGGGTGTCAATCAGGTGGAGAGAAGAGGAACGGCCGCACGGTGCGCGGTCTATCGTCCCCATAATATTTCAGAATTGTGTGCTTTTGTGGCAGCAATTCGGCCGGGTTATTGAGTAGCCCCATTCTGCAGCAATGCAGATTTGCAAATGTGGTGAACCCGTACAAACGGGGTGTCGCTTTATGCGGCTAACAGGAAAGACTAAATAGCGCCTCTCGCAAACGGGGGGTGACGCCAATTAATAATGTCATAGGCTTGCATTTCGGGCGCTGGGAAATAATCGGGCGTTCCGAAAGAGCCGGATACGTCATCTGTAAGTGCAATTGCGGAACAATTAAAGATGTGTTCTTACATAATCTAATCGAAGGAAGATCACGTAGCTGTGGATGTTATAGGTCAGAGATCTCCCAAAGGTTTAAAAACCCGAGATTTGAAGACTTAACCGGGAAGCAGTTTGGTGAATGGTTTGTCATATGTAGAAGTGACACTCTTAACGGCCAAACAATGTGGAGATGCAGATGCTCGTGCGGGACTGAGAGATGCGTTAACGGGGGAAGACTGAAGGATGGCTCAAGCACGAGCTGTGGCCACACAAAAACAATTAATCTAATCGGGCAAAAGATTGGGCATTGGGAAGTATTGGAGAAAGGAGAAAGAATTAGACCCAATGGGCACAAATGCACGACATATAAGTGTAAATGTTCTTGTGGAATCATTAGGTTTGTAGACGCCAGTAGCTTAATTCAAGGCATAAGCATGAGTTGCGGCTGCGTAAACTCTAAAGGGCAAGAAGCTATTAAAGCTATCCTCGTATCTTTAAATGTCCCGCACGACACTGAAGTGTGGTTCGGAGATTTGATAGGGAATTCGCGCCCTCTCAGATTTGACTTCTCAATCAATGATGTTGACGGTAACATTTTGTGCCTGATTGAATTTCAAGGAAAACAACACTATCAAGTTTCAGGCAATGAAAGCTTTGGTAAACAGCAGCGTGAACAAACCGATTCTTTGAAGAAAGAATACTGTAAAGAGAACAATATATTGCTTTATGAAATCAAATATGATGATGACATAATTGACAGCATTAACACTATTTTAGAGGCGCTACATGTTAATCCTGTGCCAAGCTGTGGCAGCGATGCCGCAGAAGGTCAAACGACTAGGGCATACGGTCTCTCGTAGATCATGAAGCCCGTACCGCGATGGTGAAATCCCATCGCGGGAAGTGCCACACACCCCTCCGGGGTGATGATATAGTCTACTCCCCTAATAAATATCGGGAAACCGAGGGTATAAAGGTTCAAATCCATGTATAAGGTATTCGAATCCCGCAAACCATTTGAATATGGTGTCACTGCGTTTGATAACTTGCTAAAGACCACCGAACTTCCGTTCTCATTCTGCCTTTATCAAGAACAGGAAATGGCTGCTCTTCATTACGCAGGCATTCCAATGTCGGATTGTTATGTTGCCATCAAGGATATTGCCAAAAAGCGCGCAGAAAAGGTTTACGCCTACAGGGAAAAATTCATTGCAGGTTTTAAGGACTCTATCGTCAACGACGAAGGCAAAACAGAAGAAGAAGCATTGCCCGTGGCCGAAAAGCTTTGGCAAATTATCGAAGATTCTGCAAGGTATTCTTTTAATGCCAGCCACAGCTATTGTGTCAGCTGCGACTCCCTATATATCGCATGGGTAAAGGCTCACTATCCTTTGGAAACATATGAAACTCTATTAAAGTTTTATGATTCTCGCGGAGAAAAAGACAAGATGGCTGAAGCCAAAGAAGAAGCAAAGCGCTTTTTTGGAATCAAGTTCCCTCCCCTGCTTTATGGCGAAGACAACCGCGCCATGAAAGCCGATAAGAAGAACAACCAAATCACCGCATCGATCAGTTCCATCAAAGGGTTTTCGCAATCAATTGGACAACGGCTTTGGGACTCCGCAAAGACACAGCCTTCAAACTTTACCGATGTTCTGATCGACCTACATAGCCGGGGGATCAAGGCAAAGGTTGAGCCGCTTATCAAGATCGATTACTTCCGCGAATTCGGAAATCAAAGAGAATTGGAACGTATGTATGCTTTTTGGGAATTCTTTAAGCAGGGCGAAGCAAAGACGATTAAGAAAGAAAGAGTGGCTGGTTCCTACATTGAGGACATCATAAGGAAGTATAGTACCTGTCTTCGGAAAGACGGCAGTGAAGCCGCGAGTTATACACTTACGGATGTCAGGGCAATTCTCTATGCATGCGAAGCTAAAATCAGCACACTCGGGCTCGAGGATTATAGCCCAATTCTAAAGGCGGCAAGATTCAATGAGGCGATGGGGTACAATGGATATGTGTCTGGTAGAGAAGAAGACCGAGCAATACTCTTCATTAAGGAAGTAATTCCTGCCCGCAGGAAAAAGGACGGGAAACTGTTCGGTTACGGTGTTTTAACAAGATCTCTCGGCAGCGGAATCGAAAGTCGGTTCACAGTATTCAAAGAGGTTTATCAACAGGACCCCATCAAAAAAGACGACGTTATTCGCTGCTTGAAGTACAGACGCGATTCGAAAGGGTATTTTACCATGGAACGGTATGTCCATCTTATGGCGGAAGATCCAATGGCAGAACTGGAATAAAGGTGGTGATGCATTATGGTTTTAATAATAACCGGATTCCTCAGCTTATGCGTATTAATATCTTTAATACTTGCGATTCTCAAGTGGACAGGAGTAATCACGCTAAGCTGGTGGATCATAACAGCGCCTATGTTGGGCGGATACAGTATTGTTTGTCTAGTGCTATGTGCCATGTTACTTGCCGCAGCACTTTCAGAAAAAGTATCCAGGAAGAAACAATAGTGGTAATAAAACAGTACTTTCAAACAGGACATTGAGGAGGACAAAAATGCCGACCGATCCATTTAATGCATTTGTTACTACAATTCAAAGCGTTACATTAAACGGAACGCCATTGGAAGGAGTGCAGACCATAACGCCTGCCGCTGAGACAGTTCGTTCGAGCCCCTCCGACACATATTCATACCAGTGGGAAGGAGACCTACCTCATTACGTTGGCTTCGAACAGCCATTCATTTTTGAATGGCCGGCTTCAGTCGGTTGTTGTGAGAGCTCCTGCGCGAAGCCCGAATCGGCACAAGATGACAAAGAGCTGCCGGAAATCGATAGCGACAAGCTTATGGCCGCCATTCTCTCAGAATGATGGAGGGTAAAATGCCAATAAGATTAGCAGATGTGACCGAAATACACATGGGCACAGAGCCGGAATCACCATGGGAACAATACCTATGGCCATTACAAAATTCTAATTTTATTTACACCGGACCAACGACGACGAACGTTACGATAAACCCTGATGAGGTCAATGACACAATAGATTGGTTAAATGATTACATCAATCCTTGGAAAGATCATGAAGGAATTACAATAATGTCAGAACCAAAGGACGAGCAGTTGCCAGAAATCGACAGTGAAATCCTGATGGCAGCGATCCTGGGCGAACAGGAGGTGGTTGATTGAGCGACAAAGTTCGCGCGCCCGTTTGCAATATGTGCGGTGCACCGATGGATATACTAGACTCGCAGCAGAAATTCGGTATCGATACATATGCCAGCTACGGTTCCAAGTACGACGAAGACCATATCAAAATGCGATTCTGCTGTAAGTGCATGGACAAGATTATTGACCGGCTGGTGGGCGAATGCGTCATCAGCCCGGTCATTCCACTCAACGATACATATCCAAGCGAGCAAGACTCGCATCATCTATCCCGATCCGATATCGAAAAAATCATTGGAGGTACCAAGGGATGAAAATCGACAACAACAACGAGTTCCCTGACGAACTCAAGGAGGCAATTCGAATCCAGCTTAGACGGCAGCTCGTAGCCGGTATCGGCGAAGGCGCTTATGCCATGTGCTCGTCTATCAATAGAATTGCCAAAGACGACAGTAAAAGCGTCGAGGACAGGATTCAGGAAATCATCGCGTTTTGCGCTCCGATGATCCAGAGCTACGAGAGTGCCTCGGCCAATTCAGAAGGCAGTTGATTCAGTGAAAGTAATTTGTATTTCAGGCCATGCTCAGCATGGCAAAGACACTTCCGCGCAGATTATGCGCAAGTGTTTATGGGGCTACGGTAAGAAGGTTTTGATTATACACTACGCAGATCTGCTCAAGTTTATGTGTGAGAAATTCTTTGGGTGGAACGGCGAGAAGGACGAGGCTGGCAGGACGATGCTGCAGTACATTGGCACCGACATCGTACGCAAATGTGACCCAGATTTCTGGGTAAAGTTCGTTTGCGATACGCTTTCGATGTTTGTTGGTACCTGGGATTATGTACTGATCCCGGATTGCAGATTCCCAAACGAGGTGAATCTGCTTCGTACATACGCATTCGACGTCGTTCACGTCAACGTGATTCGCGAAGGCTACGACAACGGCTTGTCGGACGAACAGAAAGCCCATTTGTCGGAGCACGCGATGGACGGTATGCTGGCCGACCACATCATCATGAACAGCGGAACCATCTCTGATCTGGTCAGAGAAATCCTTGGATTCATACGGCCACTGTATGCGGCCGAGGAGGAGAAAATTGATGGAGAAAACCACATCTACGACATTGCGTGAGATGACGGTACAGGACTGGCTTGGCGCAGACAACACACTTGGCATCGATATTTGGGAGAGAAAATATCGCAACGGAAATGAAAGCTTTGAACAGTGGCTATCACGCGTAAGTGGTAATAACCAAGAAGTCAGGAAGTTAATTCTTGAGAAGAAATTTTTATTCGGCGGCAGAATTCTTGCCAATCGCGGATTGAACAATGAAAAAAAAATCAGCCTGGCGAACTGCTATGTAATTTCTCCTCCGGAGGATAATCTGGAATCAATCTTTGATTGCGCTAAGAAGCTTGCGAGGACATATTCGTATGGTGGTGGCTGTGGAGTAGACTTGTCGAAACTCTCCCCTAGAGGAGCAACTGTACGAAATGCTGCAAAAGAAAGCTCTGGAGCTGTGTCTTTTATGGATTTGTACTCAATGGTCACTGGATTAATCAGTCAGAACGGTCGGCGTGGCGCATTGATGATTTCTCTGGATTGTCACCATCCTGACATTGAAGAGTTTATCAATATCAAAAGTGACCTCGACCGCGTTACAAAGGCCAATATCTCCATACGGATAACAGACGATTTCATCTTTGCTGTAAAGAACGATGATGACTTCGATCTGGAATTTGTCAGGAATGAAACCGGAGAGAAAATCACCAGGACTGTCCGAGCAAAGGACCTGTTCCATAGAATCGCTTATAACAATTGGGATATGGGCGAACCTGGTATGCTTTTCTGGGACAGGATTGAGAACTGGAATTTTGTCAGTGAATATGAGAATTTCAAATACGCTGGCGTCAATCCATGTGCTAATGTGAACCTTTGGCTCATGTAAAACATCGGGCAAAAACGGTGAACCCTAAGTCATTGATATGGGAATACCGTGCTAAGTTTGCGGATTGCGCAAGGCCGCAAACCAGTGTAGAGCATAGGTGGTGAACAAATATAATCCGCCCAAGAGTGCCCGACTTTACTGCATTACCGTTTAAGGATGTGTGTAGTAAAGAATATATATGCCGTACTGGTCTGAATTGACAGACGTATCGTTAAAAACGTATGGAAGAAATTCCCAGAAACGCGGGATAAAAAGCCTGCGTGGTAACAAGTTAGGAGGAACCACTGCCCCCGGGCGGGTCGTGCAATCTCGGCAGCATCAACCTCGCAGAGTTTGTCGACGGAAATGGCAATTTCGATTTCGACAGCCTCGGTGAGTGCGCGTTTACCGCCACTATTGCAATGAACGAAATTCTTGATGAAGGTCTGAAGCTCCATCCGTTGGGAGAGCAACAGACCAGCGTCATGAATTGGAGACAAACAGGTATCGGCGTAATGGGTGTCGCCGATATGCTGATTAAAATGGGCGTGCGTTATGGCAGCGATGAATCTCTGCAGATTTGTCATGACATAGCGTACTGTATATTGAACTCTGCGGTTTACGCATCCGCGAATTTGGCCGCATACAACAAGGCATCGTTTCCAATGTACGACTTTGACAAGCTATGCAAGTCAAAATTTTACCAGCAAAACATTTCTGCCAAGAATAAAGAATACGTTGCTGCGCATGGAATGTATAATAGCCAATTACTGACAATAGCTCCTACAGGAACACTGTCAACGATGCTCGGGATTTCTGGCGGGATGGAACCTATTTTCGCAAACTACTACGAGCGAAAGACGGAAAGTCTTTATGGTGAGGACAGGTACTATAAAGTATACACTCCCATAGTGAAGACGTACATGGAAAAACAGGGGATCAAAGATGATAATGATCTGCCAGATTATTTCGTAACTTCAGAGGACATTTCACCAATCGACAGGATCAAAATGCAGTCAGTCTGGCAACAGTATATCGACGCTTCTATTTCCTCAACAGTAAATCTCCCCAATGACGCAACCGTTGAAGATGTTGAGTCCATATATCTGAACGCTGCAGAGTATGGCCTTAAAGGCATCACGGTATTTCGTTCCGGGTGCCGCAGGACAGGCATTTTGACAACCAACAACGATAACGCAAAAGACACAACGAACAGCACATTTGAATTGCCGAGAGGTTACATCCTCGACGCCAGCGATAACCTGATCGGAAAGAAACGAAAGCTCGTTACAGGATGCGGGTCGCTCCATTGTACTGCGTTCTTTGATCCAGTTACTGGCGATCTTATGGAGACGTATCTTAGCAAGGGCTCGACAGGCGGGTGTAACAATTTTATGATCGGGCTGTCTCGTATGATCTCACTGAGCGCGAGAGGCGGCGTCGGTATCCAGTCCATTGTAGACCAGCTCAATAGTTCAGGCGCTTGCCCGAGCTACGCCGTTCGCCATGCTACAAAGCATGATACTTCACCCGGCAGTTGTTGCCCTGTCGCTATCGGCAAAGCACTTATGGAAATGTGGCGCGAGATGCAGGAAGAAATCGGAGAGGACGACGAGACTGAACAGCCACCCAAGGAGATTGTGAAATCTTCCCCGATTGTTGTGAATAATCCAACCCCCTTTATCGCCGACGACTCAGCAATAAGGTGTCCTGAATGTGGTGAACCTCTTGTTCACGAAGGCGGATGCGATTGCTGCAAGAACTGCGGCTATTCAAAATGCAACTGATATGAAAGGAAAACGAAATGAAAAAGATACTTTTAATCGCTCTGGCAATTATTCTTGTTCTTGCACTTACAGCGTGCGACGGTGGCAGCTCCACCACAAGCGGTTCCAAGGCAGACAAGCAAGCTACCAAGGCGGTTGCCGATTCACTCGCTGCAAAGCAGCCTACACCTACTGACATCAGCTTTTCTCTTGAACGCTACAACCTGACCCGCAGAGCGTATTGGGTCAACGGGCAGCGAGAGAAGTCTGCCGCGCTGGTTTGCAGCGTCGAAAAGCCTCTCGGCTATATCGTATTGTTTACCAGCAGCGGTGCGGTTGTCGGCAAGTTTGTCGTCGACGGCAAGGTCAGCAGTCTGAACAGTTACCTAACCCCTGACAGTGATTATTACGAAATCGCAACCGGCTCTAGTTCTACATATCGCAACAATTGGCTCGCCGACGTCGACGGCAGTTATGGCGAAAATGACAGTGGTATATTCTTCTTCACGCCGGATGGCAAGTATATTGAGTGGTCGGGTACATATCTGTATTCCGACATCCCATTCGAGGTTTCGAGTCCGGTACTGACATACAAAGGAGCTGGGCAATAACATGAAAAACATCGTCATAGTGATCCTTACTCTTGCGCTGCTCGCGGGGATCGTATTTACGTTCGTTTATTTCACCGGCACCCCTTCTGGCAGAGTAGCCATTAATACATGGCATTACAATCTGCGCAAGGCAGACGACGCCACACTGTATGGTACCCGCAAGAACGTTGAGGATACCTGTCGTGCAATGATTGCCTCGTATACTTCTGATAAGCTCAAGTATGAGCAGTATGCGAAGTCAGACGACAAGGAGCAAATCAACTGGGGAGAACAGGCGAAGATTCGTGCCAATCAGACGGCGGCTACATATAACAACTATATTCTCAAAAACAGCTACGTCTTTGAGGGCAATATCCCGGAGGACATAAGATCCGTACTGGAGTATCTGGATTAAAGGAGGAACAAATAAAATGATGCTTTTAAAAAATGTACATGATGTCAATGCATTCCTGAAGGCTATCAATCGTTGTCGCGGTG
>Ga0326511_10001952_pt1 | contig 16954 bp, 29 predicted proteins | sample 0_2496_0518_D_FD_203701 | JGI IMG/M metagenome (GOLD analysis project Ga0326511, IMG submission 203701) | Bovine rumen microbial communities from UC Davis, California, United States - 0_2496_0518 | ecosystem: Host-associated > Mammals > Digestive system > Stomach > Rumen | place: USA...
ATTGAATAGTGACGGTGGCATCTATCCTTATGCATGTTTTGAATGTGATAGCCCTGGTGATGAGGGGTACAGATGGTCAAATTGGAGTTGGCCGGTTGTTGGTTGTTTCTGTAATGGAAAGACTTGTTATACATGCATGCCACCAAATGGAGCAGTAGCTAGAGCATGCGGTGATGGTTGGCATTATGCTGACCCAAACGTAATCTATGCGCCAGAATACTATGCTTGGTGTGGACAAGAGGCTTATACAATTCGCATGACAGCTACTCATTGTTGCACTGTATGTACGACTCTTTGTAGAAAAGTTTTGGATTGTGTTGATTTTTGTATGAGGTATTTATAATGGTAGTAAGCATCAATCGTAATAGTAAAATTTTTGATACACAAGTAACAGACGAATTGAATAAAGCTTTTTCTGGAATAAATGATAAAATAAACGCTTACAAATCAGAGCCACTTGAATATAAAGAAGAAGTCCACACGATTCCAAATTCAAGTTCTTTCCGAGCTGGAAATATTTTGTCATTACGAGAGACAATAAATGTTACTCGCGGTTTTTCTTCATTTGAAACTGTAAAGACTTTGAATATTTCTGTGCCTTATGAAGTATGGGGAACGGCTATTACTGAAAACAATGAGGTTCTTTCTTTCTATCTTTATAAGAGCGAACTGAAACTATATGGTACGCTTTCCAAGTTTCCTCAGAAAGCATACATTGTTGAAGATATTGTTTTGCCAAACTAAACGATTAGTTCAATACCCTCAATATCAGAAACAAGAGCCACTCCAATGAATGTATTATTATTTCCATTTATTCCATAGATGTCTCTTCCGTCGTTAAGCTTACCAATTCTGAATACATTCTGAACTTTTCGCCAAGTAACATAGTCTTGAACATTCTTTCTAATTTTTCCAATTTCCATTATCTTTGTCTCCCAAATAATACATTACAATACTTTGTTGGTTCAATAGCAACCATACAACTATAGGGAAAAGTCTTCTCTTTTATAGTTACAGTTACCAGTACAAGATGTTCTTTGTTCATCTTCATCTCTCATTGCTTCCTCAGCTTGGCGTTTGCTTTCATTTTCTTGTTCTTGAAGAACCATATTCAATGAAGCAAAATAGGTGTCATAGGTGAAATCATCTTATTTTCTCTCCTTTTTATTTATCATTCCCAACTAATAATTGTAGAAAATAGCTACTCTTGCTTTATCTGGAGCTGTCCAAATACACAAGACATTCATATATTTTACTGTATTGCCAAACTTGTAAGTATATGCAATATTCAAAAGTCTGTTTTTTGGAAAACCATACATATTTAGTAACTGAGCAAAAACAGCACCTTCGTAAATTGTGTCAAAATCTCTGGCAAACCTTCCATTTTTAGCGCATTTTAGAATAATACTCATATCGTCAAAATCTTTATTAGCAGTAGCTTCACTTGACCAAGGAATTACTCCAGATGGCTCACCAAAAGTACCTTGTACTTTGACTCCATAATCTTTAGTATAACTTGAAAAAGCCCAATCTTCAGCTTTTGCTGAAAAAAGTGCTATGAGCAAAAGTGCCAATGCCAATACGAAAATCTTGAATGTTCTGTCTTTCATCTTTACAACTCCTTGTAACTTGTTTTTACGATAATAATATATGGGAACTTGAACTAAAGTTCAATTTTTATTCCAAATTCCTTATAGTAGTAATATAATAAGAGATATGAATTATTTTTCTTCGTCCAACATATTTTCGCCAAGGCATACATCGCACATTCCTGCATAGTAATTTCTACAAGTAGCAGTATGAGGGCACCCTTGCTTTTTTCTTTCAAGCTCAAATTCTTCAATAGAAGCTTCAAGATTTTGCACAGTTTGTTCAGGATAAAATCTGTTTCCGTTTATGGCTACCCAAAGCGGTTTCCCTGGTTTCTGCTCATTACAATAATGATTTGCTACAAGCCATTTCCAAACTTCATCGGTCATACCTTTGTCATAAAGGTCTTTTTTAGTGATACCATTCCCACCAAATGCTCCATTTGTCTTAGCATAATGACACATAGCACAGAACATCTTCAACTGCTTCCAGCCACTCTTCAAAGTTGCTTCCAATTCGATTTGCTTCTTAGTTTTTTTCATTTCGGTTTCTCCTATTTGAAAGCGGGACTGGTATTTATCCAGTAAAGCAGCTTTGTTATTTAGTAATATAATATATTAGTTAGTACAATTTCAAAAGACTAACTATTTTTAGTTTCTAATAACAATACCGTTAGTCCAAACCATATCAGTATTATTTTTTTCAACCATCTTACAAGCTATTACTGCGCCAACATCAGGTTTTTCTCCAAATTTTTTCTCAATCCAATCAAACACTTTATAACAAGTGGCAGGCGAAATAGACGCAATGTTACCGACTTTAGCTGTGTCATAGATTGGCGCAGTAATTGCTAAAGCAACTTTCTCAACTGGCACCATAGCATCATAACTGTTCTTCTTTGAAGTGATTTTTACCTTTACATTCATATAAAACTCCTTAGCGTTTAGCTTACAGTTATAATATATAAGTTTTTTCACAAAAGTTCAAAAATATTTGAAAAATTTTTACTAAAAAGGCAATTTCAAATCTCCATCCCATGGGAAAGTGTTTTCTTTTAGTTCATAATGATAGTCTTCGTCAATAACTTCGCCTGTAAAAAAAATTGTGTCTAACAGCATCAATCTTCTTTACTATTGCGTATCTGTTTAGCAAAGACACAATAGACTCATCATCAAAACCTTCATCAAGTCCAATATTATAGTTTCTCATAGAATTACCTCCAATAATAGAATAACACCGTTTTCTAAAACTTTTCATTTATTCTTGACATAAACTCTTGGCGTTTCCAAAAACATTTTCTACCAATAATAGCAATAAAAAGGCCAACAATAGAAAAAGCAAGTCCTATAACTGCTAAAATAAATGCTACCATAACCATTCTTTTCTCCTTTATAGATTAGCATATATAAATGCAATCAATTTTCAGCTTATTTATAAGCAATCAAATAATTAGTTGGAAACTTTTCAAAAAATTACTCTCCAATAATATATTTCATTATGTTCTTTTTGTAAAGCTCTTCAATAAACTCTTCATCTTTACAATCAGTGTAAAAGCCATCATAAACTGAAACACATTTATAGCCTGCTTCATTCAGGTCATTCATAGTTGCCAAGTTTACTGTTCCTTCCATAATAAATATAGCGTCATTGTCAATTTTCTTTCCGCCCAAAAAGTCTACCATATCTTGTCTAATATTTTTATAGTAGTCAACTACATCTTGAACTGTTTCTGCATTTGATAGCTTTACTAAAACATTTACACGGTCAAGATTATTTTTGTAGAATGAAAGTTCTTTAGCAGTAAGTGGCTTCATATTTGCTACTTTTTCACTTATAGCAATCATACTTTCCATAAGTTTTCTAACTTTTCTAGCATCACTAAAATACTTTGTCATATTCAATAATTTGAATTCCTCTCTTTCTTCTTTAGACTTGAACTGTCTTTTATTCAATAATGAATGAAAATCAACTGAGTTGTCAATATATTTTTTTGTATTATAAGAATAAGTCAAATTATATATTGATGCTGAGCGGTCCCATTCAATCCAATTTCCTTTGCCAAAATAACTGTTCAATATTTCCTTTCTTTCATTAGACTTTTTGTTTTCAGATGAACAAAAATAAGCGTAAGGCCTGCAGCCATTTTCTTTCAAGCTATATTTGAACTCGCCTGATACAGTTTGTCTTGAAAGTTCATATTGTAACTTTGGCAAATATTCTTTATAAAGTTTAGAATGCTTTGATTCTTCTGCGAATGTGTCCAATAATGGTAAATTATTAGTATTATTGTAATGATAAATAAATGTAATATGTAATAAAGATAATAATGTATAAATAGATGAAGTAGAGAATACATAAGCATAAGATACATTATTCAAATGATTTGGGTCATTGAAATGCTTTATATCAGAAACTTTTCTTATGAAGCCCAAAGCTTGCATATCTTGAAGTGCTCTTTGATTACCTTTTACATTTGCTTCTTCAGTAACTTCGAATGTGTCCAATAATGGTAAATTATTATTGAATAAATGTTTGATATATGAAGTATAATTGAAAGTAGTAGATAATTGAATAAATGATGTGTTATAATGTGATAATATAAATGAACAAATAGGTAACATTCTATGAATGCACACTTTGTATTTTCTGCCTAAAATGTCTTTGCATTCTTCAAGAGTAATTTCTTGTCTAAGTTTAGATTTTTCTGTGTTGATGATTGACTCGTCTAAGTAGATTTTTCCTAGACAGTCTGAAAGATAGTTTGTTTTTAGATTTTCGAACTGTAACATAAAATGAAAGTCTCCTACTACTGAAAGCTAAAGCACCGGTGCTAACAGTAGCAAGAGCTTCCATATAATTAGTTAGTATAAGAAAAAATGAAAGACTACACTTTTTCTTACAATATTATATTAACTTATAAATTAGTAGTTTTATAAACAAAAAGAACTAGCCTATTTTTCAGCACAAGCTTACTTTAGGCTAGTTCACTAAACTAATTCCTAGATTATTTGTATTTATTTAGTAAGGTCGAAGCTCAAGCCCCACTGCTCTTCAACTTTGATTTGGTCATCTTCAAGTATATAGTCCTGATACCATTCATCAGCTTCTACTTGAATATGGCCATCGTACTTTTTGAGAAGTTTAGCGGCTTTCTTGAAAGTTTTTTCCAAGTCTTTTGTTGGCTGGAAGTCTTCTGTAACTTTTGTGGCGAATTCTTTAGTGAATCCTGCATTTGAGAAAAATGTAATTGTAGCTTTCATAAGCTTTGCTCCTTGCTGCTTTTATTTAGATTTTTTGTTTTTGTAACGAATCGCAGCAGTTTCGTTGACGTATTGTAATAAACTTTTTTGATTTTTTTGATTTTTTTGAAAAAAATTACAACTTTTTTACTAAACTTTTCAAATGTAGCTAACTAACTATTATAAAGGAGAAAATGAAGATGCTTACATTATTTTGTACAAGTTTAGGATACGTTATAGTAGCAAGTGCTATTGGTGCTGCTATAGTTTTTGTTATTGCTGCTTTGGTTGTTGGGACTTGCGAAATATTTTCAGAAATACGAAAAGAAGCTCACTTGCAGAACAAATAACTAATTATATATGAGGAGAAAGTCAAATGGAAAGAGTAGTTCATTCAAAGTATGATTTGATAAAAGCTATTTTAGCATCAAATCTCGAAGAAGACGTGAAAGAAGACGTTGTCAACAGTTTGATAAACTGTTATCAACCCCAACTAATTTATTATGGCTTGACGACAACGACCAGTGATGCAATTAGAAATCCTAATGTAATTTACACAGGAGCTGGTGGCAATGGAATATAGGTTTAGATGTCCAAAATGTGGAAATGTGCAAAATATTGCCATTCCAATGGATGAATATGATGAAAAGAAAAACTCACAAACTTGTAAAAAGTGTGGTCAGATTTTGAAACGCATTATTGAGTTTTCTGGCTCGATTGGAGGAACTGGAGGTTACGACTCAGTTGCTGGAAAAGCTTCATGGCAAAGCTAAGGAGAACAAATGTGGAAAACAAAATTATTAGCGTGTGTGCTGCTATCGTTATTGCTTTCTTACTCGCATTCTCAGTCATTCAGTCCATCAGATTGGAACGCAGTATGGAACGATGTGAACAGTATCGAATTGAACTTGTCTCAGCTCAAAGTCGAGAATCAGAAATTGGAGAATGCATATCAAGAACAAGTGTTATTCTCAGCGAAACAAGCAATACAGTTGAAGGACTTAGAGAAAAGCTCGAAGCGGTGGAAAATAGCTACAATTATATGTGGGAGCTGCTTCATAACGACACTAGTAGCGTGGGGGATAACAAAAAATGAGTAGTTTACCACTTTCAGTTTTAGAAAATGTTTTACACCCAAAACAAATAAACTTTGATGAAAACTACATTATTGAACTAAATAATGGAGAGCTTGTAACACTTGGTGATTTGACAAACTTTTGGATTGAAGGACATCAAAAAATCAAGAAAGCATTAGATATTATAAAGGAGACTAAAGAAAAAGTTGAATGCGAGCCAAAAGAAAAAGCGAAACTTCAGAGCAAGCAAGAAGTGGAAAGACTTCAGGCATCAGATGAATGTGAAACAAAAGGGACTAGACCCAGTAACACAAAAGAAATTGTGCAAGGGAGCAAACCTACATCACAGGAACCTAAGCGAAGAAGAATACGAAAATCTGACAAATGAAAATGACTTCGTGATGCTGAACAAGCAAACTCATGAATGCCTTCATTGGCTTTACCGTTATTGGAAGAAAGACCCAGATATTTTAGATAGGATTTCTGAAGAACTTTCAAAATGGTACTAACTAAATAGGTAGCTGAGTAGCAGCGGCTTCCAAGACCTGAAAAATGGTGCTGCTACAATATTTTTTATAGGAGACTTTTCATAATGGAAAAGAATTGTAAACAGCTTTCTGGTAAATGGAAAGAATGGCAATTCAAAAAGTATTGCACTGATATTACTAAAGTTGAAAATTATGACAAACTTTATAATACAGATGATATTTATGATTGTCATCACCGTCTTGAGACACACGATTCAGATGGTGAAAAACACTTAGTTCAACTTACTTCTAAAGAACTAAAAGCACTTGGTATGTATTATAATAGACCACCAGAAGAACTCATTTTTCTAACACATTCAGAGCACGCAGCTTTACACATGGCTGGCAACAATCACGGAACACATTCTGATGTAGAAAAAATAAAAGAAAGTCTAAAAAACAATCCAAACAGTAGACAGAATAGAGCAAAACTACTTTCTAAAAAGTGGCACGAAAATAATGAAGGACTTACTTGGAATCAATTCCAAAAAGCACATAGAGGAGACTGGAGATAATATGAAAAAATTTTTTATCAATGTACAAGGCGGAACTGGAATGAACATTGCTTTGGCAAGCTTCATTTCATTCATCAAAGAGAATGGCGATGCAAAAGGTAATAAAGATTATTCTTTTACAGTTTTGTCACCCTATTTTGACATCTTTGAAAGTTGTAAAGATGTTGAAAGGGTTTATAAACCAAATGAAATCAGAGACTTCATTTTCGATGCTGAATTTGAAAAAGCAGAGTTGGTAATGGGTAGACTTTATGACCTTGATGGCTTTATCAAAAAACAAATGAGTTACCCCGATGCATGGGCTAAAATGTTGGGTATTCCTTGGAAGAAAGACAAAGAGACAGGAACAGTAACAACTTCAAACCTTGAGCCAGAAAAGAAGTACCCATATCTTATCAATCAAGCAGATGACATTCTAAAGAAAATCAAGGAAAACGGTTTCAAGGATTTTGTCATAATGCAGTTTACAGGTGGACAGAGTCCACTTACACAGGTACCAGCAAATGAAAAAGGTGAGCCTGATTGGAGCAAAGTTCCTTACAACTATGATAATGAGCCACTCAAAAGACATTATCCAATCGACCTTGTAAATCAGTTTATCAGTCTTTTCAGAGCAGCTCACCCAGAAACAGCAGTTATTTTATACCAGCTTCCAAATGAGCCAGCTCCAGATGGTGTTTTCAGATTTACAATTCCATATCTTGCATATCATGTATTGGCAAGAAAAGATGAATGTATTGGTGTAGTTACAATCGACTCTTCACTTCAGCATCTTGTTGCTGGTTTGACAAAAACACTTGTTATTTGGGGACATTCACTTCCACTTTCATTTGGATATGACTACAATAAAAATGTTCTTCAGGATTGTCGTAGAGATGATATTCTTTACTTCTCTGCGCTTGGCCCATCTGGAGCAGCTATCCGTTATATCAAACCAGCAGACTTGTTGAAAGAAGTTGACTCATACTTATTTGGAAAAGAGGAAAAATAAATGAAGTGCTATAAGTGTGGTAGAGATGTGCAGTTGACTTATTATTTACTGCCTGACGGTATTCGTTTCTACTGCACTTATTGTTGGAATCAAATTATAGGAGACTTAGAGAATGAAAGGAATACAAACGAAGTTCAAAGCGATAGCTGATGAATGCTGTTTAGCTTGTAGCTATTTATATGGGGCATACCATTCTATGGCTGACGAACACGAAACCAATCCATTGTTTATTGAGACAGCAGTATGTGCTGCTATGCTTCAAGAATTAGAAACACTTGATGCTATTGACAAGAATGGTTTTGTAAAAGACGCAGAAAAGCTTTTAGCGGATGCTACTGGTAAAAAGTGGAGAGTAACAAAGATGAAAATAGTTTCAATCCAAGAGCTTCCAGAACATAAATATGCAGTAGTCAATTTTGAGTTCAATGGTAAAAATCACTGGGCTTTATACAAAGATAAAAAGTTTTTGTATAATACATTGGAAGACAGCCAGTGCTTCAAATATGGAAAACCTACTGACGCTAGAATAATGGAGATACAGTAATGAGACTTTTACACGATTACATTTTGATTAGACCACTTACAGAAGAGAAAACTTCTTCTGGAATTATTTTGACAATAGAAGCACAATCAAAGCAGTTGAAAGGAATCATCAAGCATGTTGGCTCTGATATTGAAGATGCTTCGATTGTAGAAGGTGTTACAGTTATTTTTGATAAACTCAATTCATCGGAAATTGAAATTGAGGGTGAAAAATATGTCATCTGCCAATACGATGATATTATCTGTATTTTGTAACTAATTGTTATAGGAGACTTTAGAAATTGCATAATATAGACATTTACATTCCGCCAAAAGCTTTTAGATACTTGATGAGCAATGTTGAAAACAGAGGCGCTTACACAAAAAACAATCCATTGTATGTTGTTTATTACCGTCATAGAAATGGCGCTTTAGGAAGTGCTGTTTTGAATATTCCAAACTTGACAACCTTTGTTGGCCAATGTGTTTTCAAAACAAGAAAACAAAAAGAAGAGTTTGTCAATTATTTTATTCCATCATTGAGAAGTCAAATATCAGAATCGAATAAGACTAATTATAGATGGCGTACTTACGACCTTACGGAGTATACATGGAAGCTTCAATAAAAGAACAATGGTCGCGCGTTCAGCAAATATCAAAACAAGAAATGGCTGAACGCCAAGAACTTTTTACAAAGTATCAAAAAGAATACAATGAAACTCACGACAAAAACATCTATTGGGAAAAACTATATCCATTGATTGTTGATTGTGTAAAGTCTAATGTTTTGAAAGTAAACCAGATGCACTTTGTAAATAATTTTGAAGAAAGATGTAACGATGCAGTTGATTTATTATCAAAAAGATACTTGACAAAACCAGACTACAATTTCAAGTCTTTAGTTACTTTATGCTATTTTGCGGCTGTTTGGGCTTGTAGACAAAAGAATGTAATTTATGAGGATACTGAACAATCCTATGAATATTTGGTTGATGAAATGATGATGCATGAAGACGACCATATTATTGATTTTGAAGATATGATTGACTATAAATATGGAGATGTTGATGATTTGTACTAGCCTAAGTCAGTATATTCTTTATCAAAGTTTGAAGCTTTCTCTTCAAACTTTTTCTTTTTCCAATACATAATCATGCTATATTTTATTCTATCATTCCATAATGAATAACCATTTTCATCAGTTTTCAGTCGCGCTTTTCTTATTTTATCTTTTGCTTCTTCAGATTGTTTTTGTCCCTTTCTCATATACTATTTGTAAAACATTCTACTACAAATTAGTAGAATGTCAAGTTTATACAAATAGATTGATTTAGTAAAATGAAGTGACCCATTAGGGGAGGTCGGTATCCCCAGGAGAAATTTTTTATGGCTATTGTATCTAATACAAACATTCGTAACCTCTTGAAGACAGTCTATCTTTCAGGTGTAACGAATAACAAGTACCAGAACAGCCCAATTCTTCAGAAAATCAAGAAAGAATCTTGGGGTGGTGGTAAAGAGCTCAAATATGCAGCTCAGTATGGTAATGGTGGTAACTTCGGTTCTGACTATGCTCTTCTTTCTAACAACCCAACAAGTGGTGTAAAGAACCTTGAGTGGACAGCTGAACAGGGTTATATGACTGGTCTTTTTGACATCAACACACCAGAGATTCTTACAACTGCTGAAGAGCGCGGTGCTTACATGAAAGCATTGAACAACAAAATGGCTGGTTGTTTTGATGGTATGTCAAAGACACTCGCTATGTATCTTTACGGTGGAAAATATGGTGTAATCGACCAGGTAAAGGCAGATGTTTCTATCATCGCTGGTTCAAACACAATCCCAATTACTTCTGCTGGTTCATTGAAAATGGACGTTGGTACACGCTTCGTAATTGCTTCTGCTGGTTCTGCTAATGGTGCTCTTCCATCAAGCAACCTTTTGAACGCAATCATGACTGTTACTGCTATTGATGACACAAGCGTTACATTCACTTCAACTGCTGCAGTTTCTGCTTATGCTGGTGACTATATCGAACTTTACACATCACGCAATGGTGCAAATGTTCAGGGTATTGAAGGTCTCGCTGAAATCGTTCCTTCTTATGCTGGTCGTGATGCTTCTGACTCTCGTTGGACAACTTATATTGGAACTACTTTCCGTGGTGTTGACCGTTCAGTTGCTGTAAACCGTCTTGCCGGACAGTATGTAAAAGCTGCTTCTACTGGTAACTCAAGACTTACAGATGCACTTGTTTCTCTTTTGAAGAAAACAAAAAGAGCTGGTGGTTTGAACAACATTGTAATCATCAACGATGAAACATGGGATGCTGTTGGTGAGGAACTTGGTATCCAGAGAAACTTGTGGCAGGCTACAAACAGTGGCGAAAGCAAGAACAAGTTCACAGCTGGTTACTCTGAACTCGCTACTGCATTTGGTGATGCATTCATTGGACGTACAATCATCGACCCATATTGTACAGAGGGAAAAGCTTACATGCTTGATTCAGATGACTTGACATTCTATGACCTTGGTAATGTATCAAAAGTAATTGACCCAGTTGCTAACGACCAGCTCGGTAAACACGACATCGAAGCTGTTGGTGACCAGGGAATTGGCGACAGCCCAGCTCCAAAAATCAACATGGACAAGCTCTTCACAATTACTGAAGGTGCTAAAGGTTCATTTGGTCCTGCACTTGAGATTGCTGCTCATGTTTATGGTAACTTCATCTTGAGAAAGACAGCTAGTTGTGGCGTAGCCGACCTTATTTAGTAAAAAAATAAGCACTTTTCTTGACTTTTTAGTAAATCTATAATAATATAAAAGTATACTAAATTTTCAAGAGGTGCTTATATGATAAGACTAAGTAGAGTTGAATTGTATTGTGAGGGCGACTTCACAAAGATTGAGAACTTTTATGTGGCATTGAACGACAAAACCCAGACATGGGAAATCCACCACAGAAAAGAAACTGAGGAAAACAAATCAAGAAAAGAGCTTATCGAGCAAGGTTTATATTACAAAAGACCTGCCGATGAGCTGATTTTTTTGGCAAAAGCCGAACATTCCAGAAGGCATGCTATAGCTAAAACTGGTTTGAACCACAGGCTTACAAAAGAAGAGCGCTCTGAATCCGCAAAAAAAGCTTATAAAACAAGGGTGGCTAACGGAAACGCAGAACCTTGGAATAAAGGCATTCCAATGAGCGATGAACAAAAAGCTAAAGTGTCAGCTTCAAGAAAAGGTAAAGGAACTGGGCCAAGAAACCTTTCTGAAGAAGAAAGAGCTAGAAGAGCTGAAGCTTGTCGAAAGTTACCTAGAAGGCAAAAAGGCGAGTTCAAGCATTCTAAGGAATCTATAAAAAAGATGTCTGAAGCACACAAAGGTAATAAAGCTCACTGTAAGCCAATTACCATCAATGGTATTACATACGCTTCTAAAAAAGAAGCGGCAAAAGCACTTGGAATGCCATACATTGCTTTTGTAAAAAAATATAAATAGATAAACTAATCCTCCTAACAAAAAAAGTCTCCTATAACTTTGTGGCCTCCTTTCGGAGGCCTTTTTTGTTTTATACAAATAGATAAATTGATATAGGAAAACTTTACAATGTCAAATTGGAATAGAACTACAAGTTTACAAAAACTTCAAACAATTATAGACTCAGAACTTGGAATGAACAGCTACCGTTTAGCACGTTATCTAAACGATGTTTCTGTCGATTTGAACTATTTCCAAGAATATAACGATTCGATTTGGGGCTACAAGTTTCTAAACATTCAAGATATTGACTTAGCACAATCCCCAAAAGTAAATGTAATCAAGTCTGTAATAGACTCGTTAGTGTCAAAAATCAGTAACCAGAAAGTTAGACCATACTTCACTCCAGTAAATGGACTTTTCTCAACAAGGGCTATCGTAAAACAAGCTCAGCAGTTTTTCGATATAATTTACGATAAAGAAAAAGTGCATGAAAAAATCACACAAGCTTTTAGAAATAGCTGTATTTTCAATATTGGTTATGTGTTTTTCAATCCATTCATATCTGAACTCGAAGCTCCTGGTTCATGGCAAGTAGCTATCTGTAATACAGAAAAGGGATATGGAACACCAACAAAAGCATTGGTTGAATATAAACATTTCCCAGTTACGCAGCTTGATAAGTATGGAATAAAAGGCAAATATACTTCTGAATATGTAAACTTCAAGCTTTACTTTGATACAGTAGAACATGAAATGGTTGCTTATGTGAATACAGTTGAGGCATTGACAAAGAAATATCGTGCTGATAAGATTCCATTGGTTCCTGTTTATCATAACAAACCAGTATTCGGAACAAGAACAATTTCTATCGTTGATGAGCTTGATGGTATTCAGCAAAATATTGACTTATTGAACTGTAAGATTTCAGCAGCTATGCAACTTACACCAGCAAATACTACTTATGTAGAAGCTGGTTCTTCATTACAGCCAGGTGATATTTCAAATAAAACAGGAAATGTTTATTCAGTAAAAATGGGCCCAGGCCATACACAACTTCCTGTTGTAAATGTAACACCAGCTCCAATGGACCCAATGTGGATGAACTGTCTTGATAATTATGTAAAGCAGGCTTATGAAGTAGTTGGTATTTCTCAGCTTTCTGCTCAATCTAAAAAACCATCTGGACTTGATAGCGGCGTTGCTTTACAGACTTTATCTGACATCGAATCAGACCGATTTATGGTTCAAGTAGACCAGTTTACTAATGCTTTTGTTGATGTAGCAGAAATAATAATAGATGTCATGGAAGATGGCTCTATTTTGCCAAAGTCGATAAATACTGCTTCATACTCTTGGAAAGATATAAGAGAACAAAGAGACTTGTTCAAGATTCAGTTTTCTGCTATGTCAATTCTTTCAAAAGACCCAAGTACAAAAATGCAACAGATTATGCAAATGTCTCAACTTGGTTTGATTACTACAGATAAAATAGCTTCATTCTTAGACTCACCAGATTTGGAAGATGCTTACAAAGAAGCTTCAGCTATTTCTGATGCTGTTGATGCTTGTATTGAAAAAGCTATTGATGAAGACATTTATGAGATTCCTGATTACATTGCATATCAGCAATTACTTCAGAGAATCATTGCATGGGAAAATAAACTTTACGCTGCTAACGATACTGATTCATTAGCTAAAGTTTCAAAATTGAAAGAAAGCTTGTTAGATTTGATGAATGAAACTGGAATGGTTGATTTGAGCAATGAGCCAGCACCAGAGGAACCATTAGCTAATGAGAATATGACTGCTGTCGGAAGTTCACCTGAAGATATTTTAGGTGCTCAAGCAGAAGCATTTGCTGACCAAGGAACAGATACAGTTCCTGATAATTTAGCAAATCCAATCCAAGCTCCTAATTTTTAGTTTACAAAGAGGTAGAAAATGATACTTAGGGCTTTTAGAAAGTATCGAGAGTTCTGTAAGAAAGAAGCTGAGCTTTCTCAGGCAATGAGAAGACTAGCCAATATTCCGATGGACTATGAAACAATTCAAATGATTGCTGATACTGTATCTTCTGGCTATGAAGTAAAAATACATGTAAAGCAACCTGATGGAACAGAAATTACTGTTGAGCGCTCAAAACCTCAAAACCAAATTGAATACAAAAGTTTTCAAGAAAGGTTTAGAGAGGCTCATCAATAGGGAGAATAATACAATGATGGATAAAATCAAAGCATTTTTCAACAACAAAGTAACAAAGATTGTTGAATTTGTATTATTGGCACTTTCTGCCGCTGGACTTATTTTTGGTGGCGTAACTAGTGCTGATATTTCTTCTGTTGTAACATTGACAGAAGGTGTGATTGTAGCAGTTGCCACACTTGCTGCATTTATTTCAAACTTGGTAAAAGGAAAATAAAGATATGGAAGAGTTAGATTTCAAAACACAGTTGAAGAGTTCTCTTGAAGGCCTCGACAAAAGAATCATGCAGTTGGAGCATCTTGTCAATGATGTAATTATTGGCAGCCTTGAGTCAGCAGCAAATGAATATGCTGATAATGAAGCTTTTGATAAGTTCAAGGGAAATTATGGTGAGTCTTTGAAAGACTTGGTTGAGCCTTATAAGAAATTGTTCGGTGAAGACTATGACCTTGAGCGTTCTCTTTATGATGACTTGAAAGCAACTGAAGGCTATGGAACTGAAGGTTTCGATGAAGCAGGTTGTATGACAGCTCGTATTGAAGACTTGAAAGCTCGCATTGACGCTATCAAAGAAGACGTTGAAGAAGTAGCAGAAAAAGTAGAAGAGAAAGCTCCAGAAGCTGAAGTTGAAGTTGAGGAAAAGACTGAGGACGGAGACAAAGAGGAAGAGATTAGCGACGAACAGCTCAAGAAAGAGTTTGAAGACGCTATGAAAGAAGGTGACCTCTAAGCTCTTTAGCCTTTTATAGGAGACCTTTATGGCTAAAGTGAAAGAAGTAGTTACAACCGAACTCAAAGGAAAACCAGCAAAAGCAGTAAAACTTACAGACGGGACATTAGTTTTTCAACCAAATGAAGATATTGAAGAACTTTTGTATACTGCTTTTGCTGAAAAGTTTGTAAACGGAAAAACTAATCAAAAAACATGGATTGCGCAGTTTGTAGACCAACAGATGGATTCTTTGAAACAAAGTCTAAAGAAAGACCCTTATGTTGCTTTATCCACAACTCGTGAAGTGAATAAAATCGTTTCAAATACTCAAAGCTATTTCAATACAAAAAAGCAAACAGATTCTGACTTCTCTGAATATTTGTTGAAGAAGATGCTATTTCCATGGCAGCAAAAAGTCTTCGAAAGCACTGCTAAAAAGAAAACAATGTGTTGTGGCCGTCGTTCAGGCAAAACATATAATGTTGTTCAGCAAGCTTTGAAAGAATGTTTGAAAGGTCCAATTCTCTGTCCAGATGGAACAAAGAAGCCAAGAATTGCTGCTATTATTGGATTGACAGTAGAGAAAACAGCAAACTTATATTGGGAAAATATAAAATCAGCTATTGAAAAATGTCACATCAATACAACTAAAGTTGATAATGGTGGCTACACTGTTTACTTTAGCAATGGTTCTATTTTACAGCTTTTAGGCAACAACAGTAAAGCAGAAAGAGAAAAGATTCGAGGCGCTGACTATTGCTTTGTTGCTATTGATGAATGTCAGTCTCAAGCTGGTATGTACTATCTTTGCGAAGACATTCTAAAACCAATCTTGAAAGGTACTGATGGTACTTTAGTATTATTGGGAACAGGCCCTATTTCAGCAGGTGGCTATTGGGAAAAATGTTTGAATGATGATGCTTTTGAGCATTTCCATGCTACTATGGAAGACAACCCAACTATTCCAAACTATGAGCATGCACTTGAAGATGTATTGATTGAAAACCATTGGGATAAAAATAACATTACATTCAGACGAGAATATTTAGGCGAGATTGCTTATGATACTGAAAGAATGATTATTCCAAAAAGAAGCTATTACAAAGAACTGCCACAAGACTTTCACCCAACTAAATGCTACATTGGTGTTGACTATGGTTGGAGTGATTACAGCTCATTTGCTCCAATTCTTATTGATGAAGCTACAAAAGTTGGTTATGTTGTACATGAATGGAAAGCAAACAAAACATCAAGCCAAGCTTTGGTTGATAAAATGAAAGCATTGAATGAGACAATTCATAATAAATACAACATTCCAGTTGAAGATATTCATATTGTCGCTGATAGCTCACACCAACAGATTTCTCAGGATATTTATAATCAAGGAATAACAAACATTCAGAATGCTTACAAACTTGATGAGCAGTACCAGTGGGCTAGACTTTCAGAAGCTTGTGCTTGTGAAGAACTATACATACTCGAAAATGGAGAAATTGATAAAGAATCAGATGCTGTTGTTTGGAAATGGAATCAAGAAAAAGGTTGTGTTATTTATCAAGTTGATGATGACACATATCACCCAGATATTCTCGATTCTTTGAAGTACGCATGGAACCAATATGTGACTGACAGAAATGCTTCGTAAATACAAATAGATAAAGGATAATTCAAAACATGGCAAACATTGGAATCCCGCTAAACAGTCATATAAACACAAAAGATAACTTTATCATTCATCAAATAGATACTCAAGAGAAAGATGCTTTACAGAAAAAGAATACTTTGCAGTTTCAGTCAACCCTTTCTCCAATGTATTATAAACACGAAAATAAAGTGATGACCACATCAGGCCACACTTTTACAATTTCAAACACTCAGCTTATTGACGAAAAAAACCAAAGCTATGCGGTTGATAATTCACTTGTTGTTGATGAATCATACGACCTAACTCGGTGGCATTCAGGAAAAGTTGTAGATGCAATCATTGCTTCTAATTTGATTTATGCAGTGTATGAAAATAGTAACTCCGTGGATTTTGTTATCTTTGATACGGACGGAAATGAGACTTCTTCTGACACTTATACATATGA
>Ga0326511_10001954_pt1 | contig 16949 bp, 30 predicted proteins | sample 0_2496_0518_D_FD_203701 | JGI IMG/M metagenome (GOLD analysis project Ga0326511, IMG submission 203701) | Bovine rumen microbial communities from UC Davis, California, United States - 0_2496_0518 | ecosystem: Host-associated > Mammals > Digestive system > Stomach > Rumen | place: USA...
TTTATACTTTTTTATATTCATTATTATATATTATATATTATATATTATTTATTATTCTTTTTTAATGTATATAATGTAGTAAATAACTACATTTAGGTAAAGTCCTATAAGAGAGTAGTTCTATAGGAGTTTTGCTAAAATGCAGTTAATATGTACATTCTAGAAAGGGGGCAGAATGTGAGTAAAAATTGACAGAGTAGGGGGGGCGTGGTATCATAAAAGTTGATAAAGAGCTTAATTACTAAAGAAAATGTGACCGAGGAAAAGGAGGTTCATATCATGGCACTTACGAGAAGACTTTTGAAGTCAATGGGTATTGATGAGGAAAAGATCGAGCAGATCGTTGAGGCACACGCCGAGACTGTGGATGCGCTGAAGAACGAGCGTAACAAGTATAAGGATGATGCTGAGAAACTAAACGATATGCAGAAGAAGTATGACGACTTAAAGAAGCAAGTCGAAACTCAAGGCGTGAACGTGTACGAGGAAAAGTACAATACGGAGCATGAGGCTTTTAAAAAGTATAAGGCAGAAGTGGAAGCAGAACGTGTGAAAGCGGAGAAGGTTAAAGACTACAAGAATCTGCTTAGAAAAGCTGGTGTTTCTGAAAAGCGTATTGAGGCTATATTAAAAGTGACGGCAATTGATGAGGTTGATTTTGCAGATGAAGAAAAAACTCTTGAAAACATTAGAAACGAGTGGGGTGACTTTATCGTAAGAGAATCACAGCAAGGTGCCAACACTGAAACGCCGCCATTAAATGTTGGCGGTAGTAAAATGACAAAGGCTGATATCTACAAGAAGGATGACCACGGCAGATATGTCTTATCAACTGCCGAGAGACAGAAGGCGCTTATGGAGATGTCGGCAAACAACTAAATGAAAGGGTGAGCAATTATGTCAACAAATGTTGAAGGTTTAACTAATCCAAGAGATTCATTACCAAATGTTTACACGAACGTAAATGCACGTGAAGTAGATTTCGTTACAAGATTTGGTGATAATTGGGATGAATTAAGTAATATTCTAGGCGTTGTGCGTCCAATTCTTAAAACCGCAGGGACTAAGCTTGTATCATATAGTGCGAGTGTGGCTCTTGAAGCGGGCAATGTCGGCGCTGGGGATGTTATTCCATATAGCAAAGCTACAATAGTAGAAACTGCAAAAGACGACCTTACAATCGAGAAATACGCTAAGGCGGTACCTATTGAGGATGTAAATCGTTATGGTGCTGAAATCGCTATCGAAAAGTCTGATGATGCATTCTTAACACAGTTACAGGGCGTTGTTCTTAATAAGTTCTATACATTCTTAAATACTGGTTCACTGACAGGTTCTGCGAATACATGGCAGATGGCTTTAGCTAAGGCTCAGGGGCTTGTGTTAAATAAATTCGCTACAATACAGAAAGACGTGACTGAGGTCGTAGGGTTCGCTAATATCCTGGATGCTTATGACTATTTAGGAACAGCGTCAATCACTGTACAGACTGCATTTGGCTTAACTTATATTGAAAACTTCATGGGTTATAAAACATTGTTCTTACTTCCTGAGTCAAAGATTGCACGCGGTGATGTTATCGCTACTCCTGTTGAAAACATTGACTTATACTACGTTGACCCAAGCGATAGCGACTTTGCTAGACTGGGGCTTGAGTACACGACTCAGGGCGAAACTAATCTGATCGGGTTCCACGCACAGGGCAACTATTCAACAGCAGTAGGCGAAAGCTATGCACTGATGGGTATGACTCTGTGGGCTGAATATCTTGATGGCATCGCCAAAGTTACTGTAACTCCATAAGTATGAGATACGAAGTTATAAGAGATTTCGTTGAAAGATATGACAATAATCACACCTATCACGTGGGGGACACATACCCACGTGGTGGTGCTGATATCAGCAGTGAAAGAATTAAAGAGCTTGCAGACGGTTCTAATAGAGTTGGCTTGATATATATCAAAGTGGTAGACGAAAAGAAAAAAACCAAAAGGAGAAAGAGAAATGCTGACCGAGATGTGTAAAGAACTAAACAATTGGTTTGAGTGTAAAAAGGTATTTGGAACATTCACAATTAAAGACGGACAAATCATTGTGCCTGATGATTCTCTACAGAGCGGGCAGTTTTTTCGTATAGTCGGCTCAGTATTTAACGACGGCGTCCATCAATATCCTGTCGAAGATTTAGTTAACGAAACATTCACGGGTGCTATATGGCTAATGGCCGTTCCCCCTGCGGTCGTTGATTTATCTGAACGCATATCAGAGTGGATGACCACATATGGAAGTTCTGTTTCTTCTCCTTATAGTTCTGAATCATTCGGAGGCTATTCATATTCAAAAACCAGCTCAGGGCAGGGCAATGCTACATGGCGAAGCACATTCGCGGACGAGTTGACTAGATGGAGGAAGATATAAATGTCTTTATTAGATGATGCAATGGAGACATGTGTTTTCTTAAACAAGCAAAGGATTGATGATGGTTATGGTGGCTATAAGACGATGTGGAACGAAGGTGCAGAATTTAAGGCAGCAATCACATTCGATACCTCTGTCGAGGCAAGGCTAGCACAGTTACAGGGCGTGCAGTCGTTATATACTGTCACTACTCAAAGAGACTTAGTTCTTGAATATAATGAAGTGTTTAAGAGACTGCGTGATGGTAAGCTTTTCAAAGTGACCTCAGATGGCGATGACAGCTATACGCCAAGAAGTGCCGGACTTGATATGCGTCAGGTCACTGCGAGAGAATGGGAGTTGACATCATGAACAAGGCACAGGCGTTACATAGCTTTTGGAATTCATTCGGAATTCCTGCATATGAACAGACAACTGTAAACCCTGAGAATTTAGGTGAGTTCTATATCACTTATGAAATTGCGACTGATAGTCTTGACAGGGCTATCCCAATGTCGGCTTCAATATGGCAGATAAACACGATGTCATGGGAAGATGTTTCCTTAAAAGCTGAAGAGATCTCGGATTCTCTTATTCAAGTAAAAACGATACCTCTTGACATTGGATATTTATACATAACAAGAGGACAGCCTTTCGCTCAAAGGGTATCAGATGAAGACGAGACGATAAGACGAATTTATATCAATGTTATGGCGGAGTTTTTAGCTCCGTAGAAAGGAAGTATAACTATGGGAACATTTACAAGAATTCCACAAAGTACCTTTGAAGAAATGCAGTTGGATGCAGGTGTGTTATTAAAAACGTTTGACCCTGAGCATCCTGCAAAAAAAGAAGAAAGTGGTTCTTATGTTGACTGGACAGACGAAGATTGGAACACTAATCTAGTTTGTGCAACGACTGGGGGCATCAGTGCATCATGTGTACCGGCCTTCTCAGACTTAGGCGAGGATGTCGATAACTGTCCCGTTAATATGATGGAGCTGAGGCACTTAGATTCTTGGACGGCAACACTAGGGTTCACCTCGTTAGGTGTGTCACCTGCTAATATTAAGATAGCCTTAGGTTGTGCAGATATTGACAATAGCAACACTTCAAGAATCGTACCAAGAAGAGATCTAGAACAAACAGACTTTAAAGATATTTGGTGGGTCGGCGATAGAGCTGACGGGGGCTTGTGTGCTATTCAGCTAAAGAATGCACTATCAACCGAAGGCTTTTCACTCACAACGACTAAGGCAGGTAAAGGGCAGGTAGGTGTGACGTTAACAGGTCATGTCTCAATCAATGCTCAAAGCGTTGTGCCTATGGAATTTTATTCGATTGCACCATAAATAATAAATAAGACAGGAGGAATAATATGAACGTTTCAAAACTAAGGGAGTATAAAAACCAAAAGTCAATTGAACTATTAGGAGATATGTTTGATTACATTGTGGAAATCGCTCAGGATAAAACAGTAGTCGAACTATCTCAGAAAAAAAACAAACTGTTACTAGTACGGCACATCTTGAAAGCACATTCTGCGGCCTTGTTCAATCTTTTGGCATTAATTGAAGGCGTACCGGCTGATGAATATGAGTGTGATATCTTCACATTGCCAGCGGTGCTTCTTGAATTGTTTAACCAGCCCGAGTTTGAAGTCCTTTTTCAATCGCAGGCTCAAGTGAAGGAAGAGACCTCTACTGGGTCTGCTACATTGAATACAGGGGCAAAGGCGGAAACGATTTAATATTATTTCTCCATTATCTTATAGCAAAAAGAAATCAACTATATCGTGACATTGTGTACAGGGAATATATAACTGAATCCCTTAGGAACTTATCGGAAAACGTTGCGAGGGGTTTTGGCGTGGAAGGTTCCATGTATATGTCAAAGAGCTACCATGAAACGCTCAATCCAATAGAGGATGAGAAAGAAGAAAGTAAAGCTAAAGAGAGTCATGATATCGTTGATGATATCAAGAGAAAGTTAAGAGGATATTAATGTGGATTTATTTGATTTAGTAGCCAAGTTGACTCTTGATTCAAGTGAATATGAAAAAGGTATAAGCAGTGCAGGAGACAAAGCTTCTGCACTTTCTTCAAATACAGGCAAATTAGGAAAGGCTGTCAAAACTGTTGCGGGTGTTACTACGGCAATCGGTACTGCTACCGTTGCACTTGGTGCGGGTGTAGTAAAGGCTACAGGTGATGTCGCAAGCTATGGCGACGCTATAGATAAGAATTCGCAGAAGATGGGCATGTCGTCTAAGGCTTATCAGGAGTGGGATGCTGTGCTTCAACATAGTGGTTCTTCGGTTAGTGCCTTGAAACCTGCCATGAAAACATTATCGGCGGCAGCTGAAAAAAACGAAGAGTCTTTTAAAAAGCTAGGAATTTCACAAAAAGATTTAAAAACATTAAATCGTGAAGAACTGTTTAGCAAGACGATTGAAGGCTTGCAGAACGTGAAAGATGAAGGCGAAAAGGCCAAGTTAGCAAATAAATTGCTAGGCAAAGGTGCGGTTGAAATGGGCGCCTTGCTAAACACGAGTGCTGAAGACACAAAGAAGATGAAAGACCGAGTCAATGAACTTGGTGGAGTTATGTCTGAGGATGCAGTTAAGGCGAGTGCAAAATATCAGGACAGCCTACAGGATATGACAACGGCGATGGATGGTGTGAAAAGAGGGCTTGTTAGCAATCTTCTCCCGGGAATAACCACTATCATGGATGGACTTACGGATATATTTGCAGGCGATGAAGATAAGGGCATCGGGCTTGTTAAAACAGGAATTGATAACCTTATAAACAATCTTTCTGAGAGTGGTGGCAGAATGATTGAGGTTGGTGGCAGGATTTTAGGAGCCATCAGCGAAGGGCTTATAAACAATTTACCACGCATCATGGAGACTGCCGTGCCTATCGTCATGGGGCTTGTTACTTCATTAATTAATGCACTGCCAAAGATGGTAAGCATTGGAGTGAAGATGATAAGCACTTTAGCTAGCAGTATTGCAACCACGATACCATTGCTAGTACCTGCCGTGCTTAGTGCAATAACACAGATCGTAACCGTTTTAACTAGTCCAAGCACTTTATCTTCTATCGGTTCATCAGCCTTGACGATATTAAAAGCACTAGCTAAAGGATTGATTGCGGCTATTCCTCTTGTGGTAGCTCAGGCGCCAAAGATTGTTATCGCCATTGCAAAAGCTATCGTGAATATCGGTGCTATGTTACTGAATACAGGTAAGCAGTTGATAAGTAAGCTTATTAGTGGTATATCAGGCGCTTTTGGCGGACTTGTTTCTAAAGTAACTTCTCTAGCGAGAAAAATTCCTAATGCAATAAAAAGCGGTATCGGAAGCCTGATGAGCATAGGCTCGAACATTATAAGTGGTTTATGGAATGGTATCAGCGGTGCTTTTAATGGAGTTGTTAATAAAGTCAAGGCTTTAGCAGGGAAATTGCCAAAAGCCGTGAAAAAAGTTCTTGGAATCGCTTCACCATCGAAAGTGTTCAGGTATGAGATAGGTAAGTTCATTCCTATGGGCTTGGCTAAAGGTATCGAAGATGCTGTGCCTATGGTTGAAAGAGCTATGGATGGCATGAGTGATGCGCTTGCTATGGATGACCCTATGCTTACTCCACAATTTATTCCAGATGACTATTCTGCAATTGAAGGCGGTAGCAGTGAGTCAACGGAATCAAGGACTATAACGATAAACAATCAGTTCTATATCGAAGGTAGTGACAAGTCGCCTAGACAGATCGCTGAAGAAGTTAAGAGGATATTGATACGTGATGAAAACAATTTAAGAAAGGCATGGACATAAGTCGTGAATGATTATTTAATTTATGGAGATGTGGACACAAGAGATTACGAGGGTGTTTATGTCTATGTATCAAATATTGATGAAGTCCCACAGAGAGTAGGGGAGTATATCAATATACCAGGCAGACACGGAGCTTTTTATCGTGATAAGATGTATTATGAAGACGTGAACCAATCTTATAGTGTTGTAGCCATTGATTCATCTGTGGGGCGTGATTTAATAAATGCAATCACAAGCCAAACAGGGCACCACAGATTACAGGATAGTTTTACACCTGAAGAATCTTATGAGGCTGTTGTGGAAGAGTGGGAAGATATCAAAGTAACAACGGAGAGAGATAAATTTACGTGTGTGGTGACGTTTAGAAGAAAGCCTCAGCGTTGGCTCGTTGAGGGAGAGAGCCTTCAAACCGTAAACATAGGAGCCGTAAATCCATCGTTAGTCAATCCAACGCACTTTGATTCAAGTCCGCTGATAGTTGCCAAAATGAAGTCCGGGGACAGTAGGATAGAAACGATTATGTTTGATGGCCGTAAGGCAGTCGATATAAGAGGCAATGCTAAAGGCAAGTATAAGCTTTTGAAAGCAAGGGCAAATCCGATTATCATTCACGAAGGGCAAAGCGATAATAAACTGGTATGTACTCTTATGAACACCTCGGCGATGGCTATATTAGACCCGATAACATGTGCTAGTGTGACTTGCTATTTAGGTGGGGACACTAGTGGTAACACTGGTGTTATACAAGATGATGGTCTTACATTCCAGTATGGAAGACCACAAAGCTTTACAGTGGGTCATTTAATAGTGAATCCTTCTACGGGAGAAACCAGCGAAGATGCAAGGCTTGTGGTAACGTATAACGGTGTTGACGAAATAACGATTGAAGGACGTAGTGTTAATATTGACTATAAAAAATTTGCAATAAAATATGCAGCCTTTTATGGCAACAGCTCAAAAAATCCAATTGATGGCAAACAGATATATATAGATTGTGAATTAGGTGAAGCATACATAACCGATAGCGACATCCTGACAAAAGGTGGCAGTGTTGAACATCAATCGTACAGGTCTGCAGAAGAAGATCACTTCATTGAAATTCCAATCGACACAAGCAAGATACAAGTGGGGGAGGAATTTACGTGCGATAGAATAAATATTAACTTCGACCAGGCTGCAGAGTTTTCAAATTTGACTTTTGAAAAAGGACAAGCATCTGAATTAAATTGGAATGACGGAAACGGAAAAAAGGCTTCTGTTAGCTATGATGGAGTAACAGACAAGATAACAATCGCTCCTATGCATTATATGGATAACAATGATTTTTATTATCCTCTATCAACAATTACTTGGGCTGATTTTGTAGGCAAAGTAAGCAGATTTTTAGAGCCTTCTGATAATCTTATTAGTGTAAACGATTGTGTATCATTCGGAGCATCTCTTCCTGTGCTAAAGCCAGGCGAAACAATAATCACAAATTCTTATGATAACTTAGATGGTCTTAAGATAAAACCAAGATGGTGGAAGGTGTAGCCTATGATACCTATATTATATGACAAAGACGAAACGCGATTTACTTCAAACGGCTTGGGAAGATTGTATGACTGTACAGAGTGCATAGTTACAGAAGAAAAAAACGGTAGTTATGAATGTGACTTTACTTATCCAGTTGATGGAGTTCACTTTGATTTAATAGACGTAGGAAAGATCATTGGCGTTACTCATGATGATACTGAGGATGTTCAGCCATTTGACATTGTATCATATACAAAGACGATTGAAGGTGAGATAAGTTTTCATTGTGTACATATTTCTTACAGATTGTCAAAGATGGTGGCAAACGGTAGAAACATCACAACAGTTGAAGGGGCTTTTACAAGGTTATCAAGTGCCGTGCCTAGTGGAGGATTTACGTATAACACGGATATCACAGGAACAAACACAATACCTTTATTTGACGGACTGCCAAAGACCGCAAGAACCTTTTTAGGTGGTGCAGAAGGCTCTATTCTTGATGTGTTCGGCGGTGAATATGAATGGGATAAATTTAATGTTTACCTGCATTCAAGCCGTGGCGAGCAAAAACCTTTTAAAATAAGATATGGCATTAATATGACCGAGTATAAAGAGGAGGTCAATATTCAGGATTCTTTTAATTCTGTCATTCCTTACTTTAACAGCCAAGACAAAAAAGTCATAGGAAGCAGAGTAACAGCAACCGAAGACACGGTGACTGAGCGTGGCGAGTGTGTAGCATTGGATGTGTCTGAGTACTTTACTGATACAATTCCTACAAAAGCTCAGGTCGAAGCAATGGGAAGCACGTATATGAAGAACAATCATACATGGCTACCTGTTACTAATTTTGAAGTGGAATTTATAAGATTGCAGGACTTAGGGCTAAATGAATATGAGCTACTAGAATCATGCAGATTGTGCGATACGGTCGGTGTCGAGTTTCCACAATATAACACGTTTGGCACTTTTAAGGTAGTAAAAACTGAATGGGATGTTTTGGCAGATAGATATAAGAAGATGGAGCTTGGCAGTCCAAAGATGACTCTTTCACAGGCTATGGGTATCGACTCGTTTGGAAGTAACGGAAGCGGTAGCAATAGTGCTGTGGATGAAGTGTCGGCTACGGCATCCAGTGGTTGGACTAACTATGCTACTGCTGATCCAGTGGTTAGAAAGGCTGGGAAGGTCGTGGAATTTATTTGGGCGTGTAAACCAACAGCAAAAACCAACCTAGGCAGTACTAATGTCACAGTATGCACGATACCGAGTGGCTACAGACCTAGCCAGACGTTGTCTATCCTCTGTCAAGGCTCAGGCTCAAGCATCTTCTTATTGACGATAAACGCAAGCGGTAACGTGTCGTTGTCAAGGCTTAGGGATATGGCAAGTTCTAATTCATCGTACATGAATGCAACAACGTCCATGTGGTTCCCTTTGCATGCTACATATATCACTAGTGAATAGTAAAGGCGTTGTAATTATATAAAAGTTTTAGTATAATTTATATAGGAGTTATTTAAATTAATAGGAGTCGTTTATGGAATTTATAAAAGATATTAACTTTAATGATGTTTTGGCAAGAACGCTAAAGACCTTCTTGCAGGCTTTAGCATCTGCCTTGACCGTTGGCGCATTGGTAAGTGAGATACAATGGGTGAATGCGATATCCGTTGCCTTAGTGGCTGGGCTTTATGCGTTCTTGATGAATGTCATTAAGTATTTGCCTAATGACGATGGCGACATCACTTATTTAATGGATGAGGAAGATGATGAGCCTGAGGATGTGGATGCAGAACAATGATAACTCAAGAATTGATAACATACATATTGGGTATTATCACAATTATTAATGCAATCGTAACGTGGTTAAATAGCGGCAAAAGAAGTGTTGAACAACAAGTAAAAGTCAATATGAAACTTGATGAGATATGCAGAGCAACGAGCGAAACAAGCACAGATATTAAGGCAATGAGACAAACACAGGCTAATCATGAGGTGGCTATCGGCAAGCTAAATACACGCGTGGAAACTTTAGAAAAACAGGTGATTGACGATGGGAGATAAAGAGGATGAGTTATAAATTAATAAAGCATTTATCTTTAAGAAGCAACTATGGGAGCAAAAGAATAGGCAAGCCTAAGTATATCGTTTGGCACTATACAGGCAATAAGAGCGATACTGTAAACGGCAACCTTAACTTTTTTAGAAGTGGATATCGCGGAGCATCTGCTCATTTCTTTGTTGATGAGAAGACTGTCGGTGTATCTGTCCCTGAAAGTTATGTAGCCTGGTCGGTTGGCGGTGGCAGATATAGCGACTACCTACAGACAGGCGGAGCTAAGTATTATAACAAGTGTACAAACTTCAACTCGATTAGTATAGAGATATGTGCAAGCGCTAACTATAAGCCTAACGATAAGACGATGGAGAACGTTGTCACACTAACAAAAAAGTTGATGAATAAATATAAGATACCTGCATCCCGTGTTATCCGTCACTTTGATGTCAATGGAAAACACTGTCCGGCATGGGGGTGTTGTTCTAGGTCGAACATATTTTTTTACAAGAAATGGCACGATAAGCTAACAGCTAAAAAGATACACACCTATGGCAAAAAGCCAGGTAAGTATAAGGTGCTGAAAACGCCAAGAGTGATACGAGAAAACGCTAATGTAAACTCAAGAGCTGTAGGGTATATTATAGATAACGGCATTTATACGATAACTAAGGTTAGCGGTCATTATGGTTATTTAAAAAGTGGCAAAGGCTGGATAAATCTTAGAGACGATTATGTGAAAAAGGTATAAAGATGGATGGAAACAAAAGTGTGCCTTATATCGTTTATGAGCGTAAGGCAGATAAAAAATATTGTATATAAAACAGAAGATCAATTGCTAAAACATTTATGATGTGATATAATAATAGTGTCTTAGTACAGCTATCCATATCTAATTTTTCTTTATTTGACCTCCTTGACTGACTGATATAATTTATTTGTTGAATTCGTTGTCAAAGGGCGTGAAAAGGTAGGACTTTACTCCTGCCTTTTCTTTTGCATGAAACTTGCAGTTTAATTGCCTCGTAAGAGGCATTTTTTTATGCAAAAATTTAAATAGAGAGGATGGATGAAAGTATGGCTTTTATTGAATATAATCCAAATCCTGTAGGCAGGAGAGCAGGGGACTGTGCTGTGTGATAGTGAAGCGGATATCATTTATATCAAGTCGGTTGATACATCGGGTATGCCGAGCTTGAAGATTCTCGATTACACAGTGCGTAACGACACGCCTCAGAAAGCCGAAATTTCGCCTCAGACGGACTTTGTGACAAAAGATGAGCTATTAACCATAAAAGAAGAAATCTCGGCTCTAAAAGCAAAATTTGAGCGTATAGACAATACTGCAGACAATAGGAAAGATGTAAATAGTGTGATGACTGTAATGGAGGAGTTGATGACAACAATAATGGTTGTTAACCCTCCTTTATATAAAAGCGTGATGCGTAGAGTGACTAAATAGTCACTCTTTTTTTATTTATTCAATATTATATATTATATTTATTATTACTTTTTTTCAGTGTATATAATGAAGATATTACCTTCATTTCAGTAAAACTCCTATAAGAATCCCCCTTATATAGACTTTTCTAAAATGTAGTAATTATCTTCATTATCTACATAAAAAAAAGAATAAAATAATTAAATAATATAAAGAAAACTATTGATTTTTATAAAATTATATGGTATTATATATATGAAAAGAAAAGGAGGAAATAAAAATGAAGACAATTGATTTATTAGAAAGAATCATAAATGGAGAAGAAAAATTATCAGAATCAGGATTAAAGAGCTACATAACGTTACGTGAGTATAGACGTACGATAGAGAGAGAAAAAAAGTTGTTTGACCTCTCTGATGTATGGGGAGACGAAGAATCAATTAAAGCGATTGTTGAAGATTTTGATGCCCTTGGTATTGACCATTTCACATTAAGTGATAATTCAACAGCCCTAATGGAAGCCATGGCAAACTTCCAAAAGTATGGTTTCAGAATTGTAGGAATCACACAACTCAAAGAGAAGCTCTGGGGAATAGAAGAAATCATAAATGCAGTTGAATTTGTACGATAAGAATAGCCCTGATGAATTTTTAAGTATTAAGCATTATGCAATGAAAAGAAAAGGAGGAAAGAAAAATGACGAATGAACAAATAATAATGAATGAGAGATTTCACTTGATGGAAAAAGGAATTATTAAAGGAACGGGAAAATTTATAAAGGCCCTGATCGTTAATTCGGAGGGTATCGAAGAAGAAATGGATATAGAGATGCCCGAAGAAATTCATACATACGCACATTGGCGAGAACTCGGGTATCAGGTACAGAAAGGTCAAAAGGCCATTGCAAAGTTTGGTGTATGGAAGTACACAGAAAGAGAAAAAGAGGATGGCAAAAAAGAGAAGCAAATGTTTATTAAGCATTCAGCATTCTTTGCGCCGAGTCAGGTGGAGATGATTGAATAATGAAGGAATTTGGAAAAGGTGCTAGGGACATTGATATGTCCTTAGCCATCAAGATTTCAAATAGAGCGCAGGAAAAGCCTGCAAAGAAGGTAAAGGAGGAAATAAAAATGCAGTAATTATCTTCATTATCTACATAAAAAAAAGAATAAAATAATTAAATAATATAAAGAAAACTATTGATTTTTATAAAATTATATGGTATTATATATATGAAAAGAAAAGGAGGAAATAAAAATGAAGACAATGATATGGAGAGTTTACGGCAGGGAAGGTCACAGACAAAGAGAATCGTTCTATAAGAGTTTCGTATGGGACTTTAGCAATGAAGAAGTAGGAACAAGAATCCTGATTGTTAGAAACGCAGATATAACAGGAACTAACGAATACACTGAGGTTGAGATTTGGCGTGACACGAAAGAACTGTGTGAAGATGAGTTTTTAGGGCAGTTGTCTGATGGAATCTTTGAAAACAGTAATGTTGGAAGAATCGAGCTTGTCACTGATACCTTTACTTTAAGAGAAAAAGCTTACTATTAAGAACATGAAAAAGAAAGGAGGTGAAATAATGACACTACAAGAAGAGATGATTCAGTACAGGGCTAAGAACAATCTATCGCAAAGACGGTTTGCCGAGTTGTGCAATATTAGCATAGTGACGTTAAACAACGTTGAGAGAGGCGCTCAAAAGCCGTCTGCCTTAACAGAGGCTAAAATTAGAATGGTCATTAAAGGAGAATCAAGCAATGAAGATTAGCATAAGCAAAGTACGACTGTTCAAATGTTGTCGGCGTGCATATGAACTAAAGTATGTTGAAGGGTTGATACCAGTTGAAACGCCAGAAGCACTCGAAACAGGAAGGTCGTATCATGAAAAGATTGAAGAACTGTATAAAAAAGGTTCATTTGATGATTCTGACTATAGCAAGGCTTCAGCGATGGCGAAAGCGTACGAAAAAAACATCTATTGTAAATTCCCTATGCGAAATGTGGAAGAGTGGTTTGAGTACAAACTTAATTCTAAGCATACATTAGTTGGCAGGGTCGACGGTATCGCATATGCGTATCCTAATGAGGTTTTAGTCGAACACAAGACAACGAGCCAAGATATTGAATCGTATGAGTTTGACCTTGTGGGAGATGAGCAGATACTGTGCTACATGATGGCTTATGGTGTAAGGGATATGATATATACCATAGTTAAAAAGCCGACCATAAGACAGAAAAAAAGCGAAATAGATGAAGAGTTTTATAATCGCATGCTTGAATGGTACGAGACCGACACGGAGACAAAAGTCAAGATGATACCAATTGAAAGGAGTGAGAAAGAACTTAGTGAGTATAAAGATCAGCTTATAAAACTGTGTGATGAGATGGAACGTGCAGAAGAAACTAATACACTGTATAGGAATCCTGCATACTGCTATCACTGGAACAAGCTGTGTGAATATGCTCAAATATGCAACACATACGACAAGAACGAAACTTATATTAATTTTGAAAGAAAGAAGGAGGTAAAAAAATATGAAAATTGAAAGAATTGATGATATTAATCAAGGCAATAAGCCTTATACGGCTTTATTATATTGTCCTCCTGGAGTTGGAAAGTCCACGGCTATTGGCTTGATTGCAGAAGCTGGGAAAGGAAAAACATTAGTATTAGATGTTGATAGAACGATCGATAGGACTCTTGCTAAGCATGAAATCGTGAAAGACACAAGTAAGATTTACACGGTCAAGATTGACAATATTAATACGTTTGAAGATTGGACTAACACATTGACTAGTCTAGTATCGATGAAGAAGGAAGGTAAATTGGAGTTTGAAACGATTGCAGTAGACAACATCAGCGAACTCGAAAGGTGCATTCTTTCTGACTTGGGTAGGCAGGGCAAGAATAAAGGAGTTCCGGCACAGGCAGATTATCAGTATATGCAGTTCAAGTTGGTCAACTCACTGAGATATATGAAGTCCCTTGGGGTGAATATCGTGTGGACTGCGTGGGAGGATGTAAGACAGATAGTAAGCCCAGATGGCACAAGTTATTCACAGATTATCCCGAAGATGTCGTTAAAAATCGTGGATAACATTTGCGGTTTGTGTGATGTGGTCGGTAAGATACTTGTGAATAAAGATAACGAGCATGGTATTCTTCTTGAGGCTACGCAGAATATATATGCTAAGAATCAGATAGATACACGCAAGGCGTGCAGAGTAGAGGATTTTAATAAATTTGATAAAGGAGAAGAAAAATAATGGATTGGAATTTCAAAAGGGAAGAGTCGGCTTTTTCACCACTACCTGAGGGTAGATATAGAATCAGAGTTAAGGATGTAGAAAAAGCAGTAAGCAGCAATGGAAATGATATGCTTGTTATTCAGTTTAACGTAAGCGGGTCGATGAAGGTGTTATATCATTATATCGTGTTTATGCCTGATAGGCCTGAAATGACAAATAGAATGTTAACTCAGTTCTTTGACAGCTTTAAAGATATTAAGATGGGTGACTTTGAATTAAGTCACTGGATCGGCAAGGTCGGTGCGTGCATGATAAGACATGAGGAATACAACGGCGAAAAGAAAGAACGTATTAGCTACTTTATCAAGGCTGACAAACAGGATGAGCTACCGCCATGGCAGGAAACTAATTCTGGAAGCACAAATAGTACACCATCGTCTAATACAGACTATGATATTCCATTTTAAATTTTTGAATAATAAGAGAGAGTGGAGCATAGATATCTAGTCTATGCTTCACATAATTAAAAAGGGAAAAAATAAATATGGACGTTTTGATATTTGGATTGTTTATTTATATGTTGAGAGTTATAGTTGTGTTTTTTGGTGTTTGTTTATTACTTAGACTGATTTCGGTTGATTACGAAAAAAATCAAAGAAGGTGGATGAGAGATTACTTTATATTGATACTGCTGATATTGTGCATATCAGGCTTACTGGTTATTTAGGAGGATTAATATATGTTTTGGCTTAAGAAGAAAGAGAAGGAAGATAAAGTTATAGCAATAAGAAAAGAGGTAAGGGATGAGGTGCTAGATGATATATCTTTTTTGTGTAGGAATCTTAGCATTCACAATAAGGACGACTACACATTAAGTGCGTATCACAGGGGATATAATCAAGCTTTGATAGATATATTAAATCATTGTAGCTATATTATAAACAAAAATTTATTTGTGGAGGAAGATCATGATTGATATTGACGTAAATAGCCTTGAGGAATTCACTAATAAGTTCCTGGATGATGAGTATAAGACGGCTAGACAATTGTTTAGAGAGGCAGGATATTTATTGGAAAGTGCTTTTGATGATGAGGAAGTATATAAGAACGAACTAGGTCATGTGATTTGCTTTGACTTAGATAAAAAAACTGTAAATGCTTCAGAAAAGTTGTTTAAGGATGAAATTATAGCAATAGACAAAAGAATGAATGAATTAGGGTGGTTATGAATAAGAAGCTAGGCACTGAATTTGAAAGAGAATTTGTTAAGCTGTTAAATTCTGATGGGTTTTGGGTTCACTTTATTGAACCTAAGAGAGATGGCTCACAGCCTTTCGATATCATAGCGGTTAAAAACGGCGTAGCGTTTGCGATTGACTGTAAGACGTGCGTAAAAAAGACATTTAATATAGAAAGGTTAGAGTCTAATCAGGTTCTAGCCTTTGATAAATGGTTAAGGTGTGGAAACAGTATGCCTTTTATAGCTGTCAAGCATCAAGGACAAGTATATATGGTTCCTTATCTTTCGTTAAAAAAAGAGAGGTCATTAAGAATAAATGAATGTGAGGTGTTTGGCGATTGGAAGCAGGATTAAGATAAGTCATTGTGGTATAAGGTTACTAAGGTGGTATAAGGTTACTGAAAAAGGGGGAAGATAAATGAAATTGTTTTTTGTAGGCGTGTTAATCGGTATGCTTGTTGGTGCAGTTATCGTCATGGTCGTGGCGTGTTGTATCAATAGCGGTGATATATCTGAGCAAGAATATATGGAAGAACTTAAGACGGAGAGGAGCAGACGATGAGTGAGGATTTAATCAGTAGGAAGGATGTATTACAGGAGTTAGATGGGTGCGATTATGAACTAAAGGATTGGCAAAAGTGGAAACTCAAAATGATGGTAAGAGATGTCCCATCCGCACAGCCCGAAGTCATTAGGTGTAAGGACTGCCGTAATAATCACTGGTGCAATATTCAAGAGGCGGCTATGGCAGGAGATAACTTCTTCTGCGGTGCGGCAGAAAGGAGAATCAATGAACAATAAATTGAGCGTTGCAAACGACATAAAGGCATTAGCGTTAATTAACATACAAGACATATTCAGATTCATGCTTACGGCAACAAATGATGAAATAACGGAAAGATATGGCTCAGAAGCAAGAGCAATAGAAATTACCGATAAATATCTCGACATTGCTTTCCGGGTTGATTTTATCCAAGATTCAATTAAGGGATGGTCGATGACGTACACGCAACCAATTAAGGATAGTGATGAGCGAAGAGAATATAAGGCATATTTCTATGACACGAAAGATAGTAAGAGTGGAGGAGAAATATGAAATATATAGCGATATTTGACCTTCCAGAAGGTTATAAAATGGGCTGTGCTATGGGGAAGATGATAAATCCCGAAGGTAAAGATATATACAACGAAGAAGATTTCG
>Ga0326511_10001955_pt1 | contig 16946 bp, 23 predicted proteins | sample 0_2496_0518_D_FD_203701 | JGI IMG/M metagenome (GOLD analysis project Ga0326511, IMG submission 203701) | Bovine rumen microbial communities from UC Davis, California, United States - 0_2496_0518 | ecosystem: Host-associated > Mammals > Digestive system > Stomach > Rumen | place: USA...
GGCTCTTGTACCTTTTCCCGCTGCTCGCCAGGTACGAGGACAACTCCTCGATGAGCGCGTTCGCCCGTTCCGCGCCTTCCGCCTGCACAAGTTTCTCGAACTCGGCGGTGGTCATCTTGACGTTGCCGAACTCGCCGTAGGTGTTCTTTGCGGGTTCGGTAATCTTGGTGTCGGCAGATGTGGCGGATTCCAGGTTGGCGGCATCGCTGCCGTCGGATACGTTCTCCACATCCTCGCGGGTAGTGGCATCTGCCGACAAGTTCTTTGCGCGACGGATATTGTCACAAATTGTCTTTACGCGTTCCTCGCCATATTTCTCGACGAGTCGCTTGTTCACATCCTCGCTCGATGCGTCCGCGCCCAATTCCTTGATGACCGCAGCCTTCATCTTCTTGATGGACTGCGAGGCGCGATAACCTTCAGCCTCGACGATGAGGCTCATCGCGAACGGGTGCGGGTTCTCGTTAGTTCCCCAGCATCCGAGCGTGTACTCGAACTCGCGCACCCATTGTGCGCAAGCCTTGTCATCGTGGATGACCTTGTGCAGCTCGCGACGGAGGGCTGTTGTGTCCAATTGGACTTTCATCATTCCTCGCCGTTTCTTTCGAGTTTTTCGCAGACGGAACGCATTGTTTCTGCCGAGTGTGCGAATCCCGCCTGGTCTAGTTCCGACTTGGCGTTTTTTGACTTTGCCTCGAAATCAGCCAATGCGGCACGCGCCACGTTGACAAGCAAAGACTTTTCTTCTATCTTAAAACGAAAACCTGCCATAAAGCTCCTTGTGTGGAGCATGGCTGCCGACCCGTAATTATCGGTTTAAATATTCCGCATTATCGGCAACGATGCTACACCCCAATTATACAATAATTTTGACCCAATAGCAACATTATTTTGTAAAATATCAGTTTACAAACGGATTTGGTTTACAATAAAAAAGATAACCTAGGTACAACCTAGGTGTCACCTATGTGCAACCTTGCTTGACCTATGTGCCACCTCTTATGTTATGTAGTGTTATGTTTTAATTAAAACATACCATTCCATACCATTACATCCCATTACATTACATTCCATTACATAACATCATTTTATTTAATTTTTATTAAATATTTAAACTTGTCTTTTCCTAGAGGAAAAGATGCCCCCACGCGTTCAAAAAATTTCTGCGCATACTTACCCATCCAAACGCAAAAGAGCCCCCGGAAGGGGCTCTCTGCGCAAATGCGGGGGTGCTTTTTCGTGACCTCACGAAAATGATGCCGCCGTTGGCTCACTGTGCAAATGCGGGGCGATTACTTGACGATGCGCACCTTGTCGGGCTGGACGGGGAATCCACCCAGGGGCGACCGCTTGTCATAGGCGTTCACCCTCGGCTCACCGCTTCCGTCGATGCAGAGCCGCCAATTATCGCCCATCAGTTTGAACCCGAAAAGACCTTCGGCAAGTTCGCGCTCGATCGGCGCGGACTCGTACCACATCGGCCTGCCGCCTTCTACGCGTTCGAGTTTAAGGGTGATTTCCTCCCCTCCCGCCTTCACCGTGACGAGGTCGCCGTACTGCATGAGCATCCAGCCGAACGCGATGCGGTGAACCTTCCACTCGGGAAAATCGGGATTTTCTAGCCATTTCTGCGTTTTCGCGTAGAGTTTCTTCATTTGACCTCCTTGTTGACCTTGATGTATGCGTTCAGCAGCCACCGAACGAAGCCCGACCTGTTCCCGACCTCCGCGACCGGCTCCCCTCCCTCGATGGCGACCGCCATGGCCTTCTCGAGCTGCCGGCGGTCGAGCATCAGGTTGATGCGCTCGAACGGCCTGCCCTTGGATTTCTTGTTCATGCTGCCCTCCTTATCGGTTCGCTCCACACGCACATCGGCATGTATGCCGGCGGGATGCACCCGAAGACGCGCGTGAGGGCCTCCTCCCTGCTGGATGCCACCACGGACTCCGTGACGGTGGTGCAGGTCGGGCCGTGGAAGTGGCACACGTGCCACAAGAGATGCTTTAGTCGTTGCAGTTTACGCATGTTGACCTCGCTTTGTTTGGGTTAAAGTTTTTACGGGTTTGTGGCGTTGCCCGTGCGCCTGGTTTGTTTTGGTGTTAGACCGTTACGCGGAAGCCTCTTACCACTGCTGCAATCATCGTTCTGTCGTAGTAGTGGCCGTTGATTTCTACGAGGTCGTAGCATTTAGTGAAAAATTCCAGTTTGTCGGCGTCATTCTTCACGCTCTTCGGGAGTTTGGTTTCGCCCACATTAGCGAGCTTTCCGTTCTTGTCAAATTCAAGTTCGTTGGTATCGATGAGGAACTCTTTGTCTTTGCCGATGTAAGTCTTGATAATCATTTGTGACCTCGCTTGTTTGTTGTTTACATTTCAAATATACACACTTTACACACGTTTAGCAATAGTTTTATTGTAAAATTTTCGTTTACAATTTACTTTGTTATTGCATTTATGCGCATATTTGCATAAATTTACGAGTGTGAAGGGGGTTCGCAAAGTAGCGAGGGCGAACCCAATGGCAAGAAATCAACGTAGACGCGCGCAGGAGGCTCTGTTCTCCCCTGACCCGTCAACTACACAACCCGACGAAGAAAAGGCCGTAGAACGCACGGAAACGCCCGAAACGGACGTGCCTGCTGCTGTTCCCGTTGCACCATCCACTGCCGACTACATCTCCCGGACTTACGGAATCGAGCCCAACTGCACCAACGTGCCGCGCCTCTTGTACGCCATCCTCTGCGAAACCGTAAGGGGGCGCGTATGATTGGGTTCGTCAAGAGTCTTTTTAAGCGCAAAGATTGGGATGAGTTCTGCGCGTGGCTGAACGAATACCTTGAGGTAGAGCCGAGTAAGCTGCCGATAAAGTGGCAGATAATAGACTCGATGCAATCAGTCAACTACGTGCGATTGGACTTTGCGCCTGGTAAACCTTACAGTGTGACAACCGCCATCGATGACGATTCCTCATTGTGTGACAGAGACCATGCGTATTTGATGGCTAATCGAATACGCTTCTATCTCGAAAAGGCGATAGAAGAAAAAACACCGAAAACCGTATTGTGGGCTCATTGGGGGTAAAAATGACCGTTATTCCTGCAAAAAAGACCGGAATTAAATACAAAAACGATACAAAATGTTTAAAAACCGCTGTTAAAACGGCAAAAAAGCCGATTTTGCGAGAAAAATGCGCGCCGACCGCTCCAACGAATAAACCCGAAAATGCCCGAAAATTGGCATCTACGCAGATTTTGACCCTTCCGATCGGCGAAATTCGCCCATACGAAAAGAACCCGCGCAAGAACGAAAACGCGGTGAAATACGTCAAGGAGTCCATCCGGCAATTCGGATTCAAGGTTCCCATCGTCATCGACTCCAACCGCGTCATCGTATGCGGTCACACTCGCCTGCTGGCTGCGAAGTCGCTCGGATTGACGGAGGTTCCCTGCATCATGGCCGACGATTTGACCGACGACCAGATAAAGGCATTTCGTCTTGCGGACAACAAGGTGGGCGAATTTGCTGAATGGGATCTGGATTTATTGGGCGATGAATTGAATGCCATCGCGGACGCAAGCGACATCGATATGGGAGACTTCGGATTTGACTTGTCCGATGATGACGAAGAAACGGAAGTCGTGGAAGATGAAGTCCCGGAAGAAGTAGAGCCTGTCTGCAAGAAGGGCGACATTTGGCAACTTGGCAGACATAGGCTGATGTGCGGTGATAGCACCGACAAACAAACCGTTGAAATGCTTATGAATGGCAATACGGCAGATATTGCATTTTCATCGCCGCCCTACAACGCAGGCACAACAGCAACCGAAACGGCTATGGGCAAAACAACGAAATATAACGGCAACGATGATAATAAAAGCGAATCAGAGTATATTGATTTTTTGTGCGCGTACATAGAACAAGCAATAGAACATAGCGAATATGTGTTTATGAACGTTCAATCGATTAGCAATAATAAAATTGCTTTGATTGATGTGCTTTACAACAACAAAGACATATATGCTGACACGATTATTTGGGACAAAATACACGGTCAGCCTGCTATGGCCAAAAATGTTATGAATAGTGTTTTTGAGTATGTGCATATTTTCAGCAAAAAAGCAAACAGAGCGATTGGAACAATAGATTTCAGAGGAACAATCGATAATATATTGCATTTGCAATCACAACGAAAGAATGAATACAGCGACATTCACAATGCGACTTTTAGTGTTGAGTTTGCAAGTCATTTTATAAGAAATTTCGCAAAAGAAAGCGTGCTTGACCAATTCGGCGGTACGGGCACCACGTTGATTGCGTGTGAACAGCTTGGTAAAACTTGTTTTATGATGGAACTCGACCCGCACTATTGCGACGTGATTATTGCCCGTTGGGAAAAACTCACAGGCCAGAAGGCGGTGAAGGTGGAGGAATAGGTCATGCCCAGCGGAAGCAACCCTAACTCAAGGAAAAATCTTCGACCGCCTTTCAACTCCGTAACGGCACGTGAGGCTGGACTAAAGACGAACTCAAAGATAAAGACGAAGATACGAAAATATAACCGTCTTATCATGCACGAAGACATCAAGAGCACTCTCGGCGTTGAAATTGAAGTGCCTCAAGAAATGTATGCCGCTCTTTTGAAACTCGGCATAAAGGTTAACAAACGCGAACGATTGTCAAAGTTAATCATGCACAAAGCATTGATAAACGCGTTCAAGAAAGGCGACGTAAAGCAAGTTCTCGACCTTGCTGAATTTAGCGGATTGAAAGCCCCGCAAGAATCAAAGATTAACGCAGATGTTTCTGGGCAGATGGACAATACGTTGAAGGTCACGATCGAAAACGTGAAATAACTCTATGGATGTCACGCTGAAACTCCTCCCCCACCAACGAAAGTTGATGGACTCCACCGCGAACAAGTCTTTGCTTTTGTGTGGCAGAGGCGCAGGCAAGTCGTACATCCTCGCTGCGATAACCCTGCTTACCCTCTTGCAGGGCAAGAACGTGATGGTGGGCGGTCAGCGGTACGACACGCTGCACGACACTCTCTATGCCGAAATCAAGCGCATGGCTACCGACTGGGGCATCTACTCGTTCATTGAGTGGCGAGAAGCCCCGATGCAGATGCGCTACAACGGGCACTTCGTCTATTTCGGCACGTATGAGTCGGTAGACGCCTCGCGTGGCTACACGAACATTTCCCTGCTTTTGCTCGACGAGATGTTCCTCGCACCTTTGCCGATTCTCTCGGTGTGGGGGCCTTGTATGCGTGGCCCGGAGGTCGACAAGCCCCGCATCATCGGAGCGACAACGCCACGCGTCGACAGCGGCTGGAATGTGCTCATGGCTTCGAGCGACTGCGATTGGGAAATCATCAAGGCCACGACGCGCGACAACACGTTCATCACCGACGAGCAGTATGCGCTCATTCTCTCCGGCATCACTACCGACGAGATGCGACGCCAGGAGTTAGACGGCGAAATCCTTGTCGGCAACGGCGCGACATCGCTAATCCGTCTTGACGAGTTCCCTCTCGTCGCTGCAACCACCCTTGACGAGATGATCGTGGCGGGGCTCGACTGCGGCGAGGGCGTGGAGCGAGATGCGACAGCTTTCTTTGTGCGACGCGGGAACACGGTGCTCGATATGTGGAAGCTCAACGGCATCGACCATGAGGAAACCGTGCGCCGTATCGTCAACTTCAACCACAAGTACAAAATCGGGAAGCTGAACATGGACATGGCGTTTTCCGACTACGAGTTCAACATCCTCAAGTACGAGATGCCCTGCGAGCAGATTCCGTTCTCGCGCCATCCGAGCGAGGACAACCGCGAGAAGTTCGCGAACATCCGCGCCGAGATGATGTTCAACTTTGCGGCGCAAGTGAAGCGCGGTCTATGCGTTGACGGGTTCGACCTCACGCCGGAACTGAAAAGGCAGGCTTGCGCGCTCTCGTGGCGCAAGGATAGGCAGGGCCGTCTGCTCGTGACCCCGAAGGATGACCTGCGCGTGTTGCTCAAGATGTCCACCGACATCCTGGACGCTGCCGCGCTCACGTGTGTGGAACTTACCAACATCGACGACCCCGTCATCAGGACGGCAGGGAACGACATGGACGAGGACGAAATCGAGAGGATGATGGATGAGGCATAAGTTCCCGGCATTTGCAAACGAGGACGTGTTCGCGATGTGCGTGCGCCTGCGCAGGGCTCGTCGCATCACCCGCGAACTCGACGACATGATTGGCACGGTGCTGTTCGCCATCGTGCGCCTCGCCGTAGCCATTAACCTCCGGCGTGCGGACGCGTTCCTCGAGGACGTGTGCCGAGATGTCGACGTGCAGATGGAGGTGGTCTTGATGCTGCTCGACAAGATAGACACGGATGCCAAGACGGAGAACCCGCACGCGCTCATCAACTACCTGCTCGGGGTCGCCATCGCGCGGTTCAAGGTGGTGCGGCGCAACCGTGCGAACCGCCAACGCCTGCGCCCGACAAAGTTGATGAGCGAAATTTGCAACGACAACAAAGTGCTCAATACCTCAATCGAATACTCGCTCGCGATGTGCAGCGACATTGACGGCAAAACGATTTTCAAACACTAACCGAAGGAGGACACGATGTCCAGATTAGACAAGGCTCTCGCCGAACTTGCGGCGGAGAAACCCGAAGAAACGAAACCGACCGAGCCGAAGCCGGAAGAAACCCAGGTGGAACAGCCGACCGAAACCACGGAAGAAAAGCCCGAGGACAAGCCGGAAGAACCCGAACAGCCTGAACAGCCTGCCGAGCCGACCGAGGACAAGTCCGAGGACAAGGGCGAACACGAACCGAAGCCGAAGAAGGAAATCCCCGACGACCCGATGAAGCGCGCCGAGTATTCGTTCCGCAGGCAGCTTGACAAGAACAACAAGAAGCACGCAGACGAACTTGCAGCGCGCGACAAGGAGAACGCCGAACTCAAGGCGCGCCTCGCCGAGATCGAGAAGAAACTCGACCCGAACAACGCGCTCAAGACCCGCAAGGACTTCGAGAGCGATGACGATTACATCGACTACCTCACGCAGCGCAGGGTGAACGCCATCCTTGCCGAACGTGACGCGGAAGCGAAGAAGAAGGCGGACGCGGACGAGGAAGCCAAGCGCAAGCAGAAGGAAATCGACGACGAGGCAAGCGAACAGCAGCGCGTGTGGATGGAGAACGTCCACGCGGCGTTCAACGACGAGAAGCGCGAGCAGGAGTTCTACGCGAAGGTGCAGTATTGCTCCCAGCGTGGACTCGGGCAGATTCTCGACGAATGCCCTGCCGCTGCCGACTTCCTCATGAACCACCCGCACGGCCCTCGCGTCATGGAGAAGGTGCTGAACGACCAGCAGACATTCCGCGACGTGTTCGGCGACGGTTCGCGCAGGGTGTCGCAGCTCGATGTGTACTATGCGCTGCGCCGTGTCGACGAGCGCATGGACGATGCACCCGCAGCACCTGCCGCCCCTGCCGCACCGACAAAGCCCACGATGCCGCACTTGGGCAAGCCAGGCAAGCAGGCGGGAGGTGGCGTGAAGCCCGACATCTACTCCGACCCGGACGAGATGCGCGCTTTTGTCCGTCGCTTCAAGTAAAAAAATTAAGGGGGTGCGCCTTCTCGCGACAATATGAGTGCAACGGGGGAACGCGAAACCCCGTTCGCAGAGTCGGCGCACGACCCTTTTGTCTTTGGCCCAGACGGTAAACACGACCACTTGAAGCACCCATGACATTGTCCGTAGGTGCGCGGACGATTAACCGAACACCTACACCATTTGCGCACGTATTGTGCGCGGAGGATAATTTCATGGCATTCGCCAACAGCAAGAAGCTGAAACTCATTGCCGCCCTCGTGGGCGACGAGATGAACTACATCAAGGGCGCAAAGTCCCAGTTCCCGCAGTCCGAACTCAAGGGCAAGAAGTACGGTATGAAGGTCACCGGCTACCTCGCCGACCCCGGCACCGTTCACGACGGCATCGTCGCCAACCCCGACGCGGTGAACGAACCCGAAATCAACGCCTACATGAACAACAAGAACTCCTCCGTGGAACTCGACCTCTGGGATGAGTTCGTGAACACCGAGGACGGCGAAAAGTTCATGGAAGAAATCGGCGCACCGCGCGCCAAGAACCTCGCCATCAGCACGCAGAAGGCCGTCATGGATGAAAACATGTTCGCTTCTGCCCAGGCTATCGTCGCGACTACCGCAGACTTCAAGCTGCTCACCAAGTCCGCGAAGGCCCTGAACGAACTCGGCGTGGCAGGCAAGAAGCTCTCCTTCCAGAGCCCGACCATCATGGGCGACATCGCTGAAGGTGGACTTGCCAAATTTATTCCGAACGAGAAAATGACCAAGGTGTACGAGGATGCTTATTTGGGAAGGTATGGAGGCGCAGAACAGATTGAACTCGCCAACGTGCCGGTCATCGACACGACCAACATGGATGCTGCCCCGACCATCACTGGCAAACTCAAAAAGGACGCGAACGAAAAAGTTCTCGGCGTGACGGCCATTAGCGACATCACTCCTGCCGTGTCCGGCAAGATTGTCGCCGGTATGCCGTACAAGTTGAGCGGCCTCAAGGTTCGCACCGCTGCCGGTATCGAGACGCAGCAGGACTACGTGGTCATTCCGCACGTCGAAAACCGTGGCGGCACTTCCGTTGTCGTCATCCCCGAACTGCGCATTGCCGCTCCGGGCACTGGCTACAACAACGCCAACGCCGTGCTCCCTGCCGCCACCATCAGCGCGGCCGCTTCCGACACGACCGTCACCTTCACCCTCTCCCCGATGCTCACCGCTTCCAAGCAGTACGTCGTGGGCCAGGTTCGCACCGAGTCCTGCCTCTCCTTCGACCAGTACCGCTTCAACAGCCTGCCGGGTTCCGAAGTCAAGGACGTGGGCACCGATGGCAACATCACGCTCAAGGTCATGGAGTTCGGCGACGGCAAGAACGGCGTGAAACTCTTGCGCATCGACCTTCCGTTCTGCGCGAAAATTTTCGATCACCGTGAGTCGGTCACGACCTTTACGCTGGTCTCGTAAGCCTCGCTAAACTCAAGCCTCCTTTGGGTTATGCTCGCCGGATAATTCCGGCGAGCTTTTTGTGGTTTTTCTTCGCGACAAAATGAAGGCATGACCGTAAATGAGATTATAGACTCCGCCTGCCGTGACCTCTCGATGATTACGGATGAAGACCACGCCGATGGCGCGTTGCTCGACTCTTGCGCGGAGCTTCTAAACATTGCCATCGCAGACCTCAACAGCGACAACTACATCGCGTCCAACGTGCGCGAGGATGTCGTGTCCGCTGCTGGCAGCATCAAGTTCTTCACGCCAATTGCAGGCGAAATCACGGCGGGTAACGTCGTGCCTATCGAACCGCCCGACAACATCATGGGTGTGGCGCGTCAGGTGGGCATCCGATGGATGCAGCTCCAGCCCATCAGCGTCGAGGACGTGTCCTCGCTCGCTTCGGGCTCGCTCCCGCAGGGTTATGCGTACAACGTGTACGCGGACAAGGCCCCGGACAACTCGACGCGCATGGTGGGCGAAATCAAGATGAACGGCACGGCTGGTGCGCAGTTCAAGGTGTTCTCCGCGCAGAAGCTGCCGCACTACTCCGCAGGCGATACTATTTACTTGTCGCCTCTCTACAAGAACCTCATCCTCTATGCGCTCGAGGCGCGGATGGTTAAGAGATACAAGCTATTTGCATACAAGGAATCCGTCGCGGAGGACCTGCTCGCGGCGAAGGACGCCATCGACAAGAACGCTGCGGTCAATAGGCCGCTCACGAACCTCGGGCAGCTTGCAGGTTCGTACATGGATGACTACTACAACGGCCTCGGCGGGGTGGGCTTGTAATGGCGGCTAAAGTGACAAATATGCTCGTTGGTGCTACCGACCGTGCGAAGTTCGCGGCAGTGCAGGGCAGCGCGTGGAGCAACAACATCTACTACTCGCGCAACGGCAAGAACGAGTACATGGAGAGCGTGCCGGGCTTGAAGAAGTTTGCGATGACCTCGACGAGCGCGCCTTGCCGTGGCTCTTACGTGAGCACTATCGGCCTGCGCTCGGAATCCTCACCCGAGGACCTGTTCGCCGTGTTCGGCACGACCTTCTACCGCGTAACGACTGCGGGAACGTTGCAGGCTCTCGGGACGGTAGCCCCCAGCGGTCGCATCAGTTTTGCCGAGACGGGCGGTCCTCGCGCGCTCCTCCTCATCGCGGACGGTGTGAACCTCCAGGCATACGACCTGCTCGAAGGCGGTGCGCTCAAGAACGTGCAACTCCCCGAACGCATCACCGAAGGTCGCGGCACGATTAGCCCGACGCACGTTGCGGTAGTGGGTGGCTCGATCGTGGTAAACGACAAGGATAGTGGATATTGCTACTACTCGAAGGCGTACCCGCTCGCAAGCGATACGCGCACGATGTTCCAGATGCAGGACGGCAAGCCCGTCTATGCGTCCGATGGCGTGACCGTACTCACCGAGGACTTGGACGCGTTCGCGCACGTGTTCGAGGATGATTACCACGTGCAGCAATACTTCAACACCGAATCGTCTAGCGACAACATCAACGGCATCTATGCGGTCGGCCCTACCTTGTACGTGTTCGGCCCCAAGACTGTCGAGATTTGGCAGCGCGGCACGGGCGAGTACGAGGATTGGGTGCGCACGTCCTACACGGCGCAAAACTCGTTCGGGCTTGAGGCCCCGTTCTCGGTGGCGTCCTCTGGCTCGGTGGTGTACTTCGTGGCGAGCGGCGCGCAGTACGGCAAGTGCGTGATGATGGCGACCGGCACATCGTTCAAGAAGATTTCCGAGCAATGGCTCGACGACAAGCTGCTCGAAAATCCCGAGGGGCAGGCATACGGGTTCTGCTATTCCGAGGGCGAGCACAACTTCTTCGTGATGCAGCTGCCAGGATGCAACGAGACATGGGTCTACGATGCTCTCGATGGCGGGTGGCATCAGCGGTCTACCGTTGGCGACCTGGGAACGGATGTGCGGTGGCGTGCGGAGTCGGTCGCGTATTGGCGCGAGAAGTTCTACGCATTCACGAATGACGGCATGGTGTGTTCCTTCATGCGCGACTACTTCGTGGAAGATATGCGCAACGGCACCACGCGCCCCGTCATACGCAAGCGGCAGACGGGCGTGGTGGTTGACAACTTCCGGCCCTTCACCATCGAGGAACTCGCGGTGGAATGCAACGTTGGAATGTTCGAGGACTACGACACCGAGCCGAAGATGATGCTCGAAGTCTCGAAGGACGGGGGCCACACATTCGGAACTGCAAAGGCTGCAGGGCTCGGTCATACGGGTCAGTATTCGCACCGCGTGAGGTGGCGCAACCTCGGATATAACCGCAAGTGCGTCGTGCGCGTGAGTTTTTCCGCACCCGTTGACCTTGTAATCAGTTCGTGCGAGATACGCGCGACCGCTACGGAGGCGATGATATAATGCCAAATTTTACGGATGTAATAAAGACGATTGACAATGGCCTGCGTGGTGGCATAAACACCGCGTTGGATTTTGTTGTGCCTCATGCTAGAAAAGAGCCTTTAAATCCGATGGCATACGTTCGTGATGTAAACGAATGGTTTGCTCCTGCCGCACAAATGGCTTTAGATGAACTCGAAGGGAGTGAGAATTATCCAGCGTGGTCTTATGCACTTGCTTCTATTCCCGTGGTTGGCAAAGTTTCTAAACCTTTAATAAAAGCCGTCAAGCCTTTGACAAAAGCGCAAAAAGCCGAGCGGATAATAAAATCAAATCCGATGGTTGACGATTATCACACCGGAATAAGAAACGCGGAAGATATACTCGATTTTAGCGAGGCGCGACAATTTACACTCGATGATATTGGAGATGTGAGTAGTTATCCAGATGTGACTCAAGAAATCCTCGATAACGCGACAAAAACTCACAAAATAAGGTTGTATAGTTCAAGACCTTTCTCCGTTGGGAGTTTTGTTTCTCCTAGCAAAATGCAAGCACAAGATTACGCTGGTAAAGGCAAAATATACGAAGGTGTTTTCGATATTGATGATATTGCGTGGTTAAATGCCGACGAGGGGCAAATTGCGAGGTTGCCTAAATGAGAAGCAGCATCATCAACGAGACCTCCAAGATTACGGACGTTTTGGGAGTCCTCACGGGCTCCTGGTACGAGTATGACCGCAACGGGTGGCATGTGGTCAAGACGCCGTTCGTGCTATCCATGAGCGGTAGTTTCGCGGCAGGGCCGGTCGAGTTCCCGACCATCCCGAACCGCTACGGCATCGCGCGCTGGGCTAACGATACGGCGAGCGGGAACATCCTAGTCAAGCCGAAGCAGACGAACATCGTGCTGCCGCAAAACGCGTTCGTGGACATCACCATCTACGGCATCGAGGAAAAGTTATGAAGAACGTAAAGGACGAAAAGAAGAAGGGCGAAGGCAAGGAGGACATCTTTGCCATTCGCGACAAAATGAAGAAGCTCCAGGAAGCCATCGAGGACTACATCGACAACATGGAACTCGAAGGCACGGACAAGGAGAACGACAAATGAGTTGGATTAACGACCTCGCCGACGCTCTCGGATTCGGCAACAACAAGCAGACGGATGCGGCGCAGCAGACTCTCGACGAGATGCTCGCGCGAGCGAACTCTACGTCCGCGCAGAACCGCGGACTCATCCGCGATTACTACGACCAGATGAACGGTACGTTCTCCGAAGGTGCGAGCAAGTACAACGAGGCGGTCGCATCCCTTGCCGATGCCATCGCGCACCAGGGCGACTACGACAAGACGGTTGATGACTTCCTCGACCCTGCGCGTAATCAGCGCGCGCAGGCCGCTATGGACGCAATCAACAACAGCGCGGCGGCTAATGGTTCAAGATTCAGCAGCGGATATTTGGATAAATTAGCAGCCAAGCAGCAGGCCCTCGCGAGCGAGGAATGGCGCAGCGCATACGACCGCTTGATGCAGGATAGGCAGCAGCAACTCCAGCAGGCGCAGACGGGAGTGCAGAACCTCGGCACGATGGCGAACATCTACGGCAACGACCGCAACAACTTGATGAAGGCGTTGAGCGATTACACGAGCAACATGGCGAACCAGAACAACGCCGACCTGCAGATGGCGACGGATGTCATGGGTCAGAAGGCGAACCTCGACGCGAACCGCAAGGGAGGCTTCTCCGCAATCCTCGACGGCCTTGCGCCGGTCGCGGGTGCGGTCGCCCCGTTCTTCGGAGGTAAATGATGCCGTTGTCGATCAACTTTCGATGGAATGTCCCGCAGATAGACAAGCCCGAACCCGAGGCCATCCGCTCCGGGTGGAAATCCGCGATGCAGAGCATCGGCGAGACGGGCCGTTATTTGCGCACCCGTGCCGACATCAACGAGCAGAAGCGCATCGCGGAGGAGGACAGGCAACGCCGTATCTCCGAAGAGGAACGGCAGAAGAAACTCTATGGCGACGCGGCGAACAGCATCCGAGGCAAGGTCGCAGAACGTGCCGCACTCGTAAAGAGGCGCGACGAAATCAAGGCGCGCATCGCTGAATTGAAGGGAACGGGCAATGGCTAGTTTTTCGCAAGTAGTGGAACTTCTCGGGAAGGTCGCGTTGCAGATGCTTCCGGGCATTATGCTCGGAGGCGGGAATTTCTCGCGCGCCATCGAGAAGGCCGCAGCGAAGAAGGGCTTGAAGGGTGCGGCGATGACGTACCCCGGACTCACGCGCGAGTTCGTATACCCCATCACCTACGTGGCGAACTCGCCCACGTGGGTGAACAACGCCACGCTCGACCGCAACATCGCACCCGAGGCCCTGCGCTCGCAGACACTCGAGGAACACAACCGCGCCCTTATGGAAGGCGGCGACGTGGCAGAACGCGCTCTCGTGTCGTGGTGGCCTAACGAGGACGGCACGGTAAGGCAGAACCCGACACCGGGTTCTTCTGCCGTGTCGGGCGTGAAGATTCTGCCGAACAACAAGATTCAGGTGCAGTTCCGTGGCGGCGGCAAGTGGTACACGTACAAGGGCGGGAGGAATCCGCACGAGGCGTCTATGGCGGCGGCAGAACTCCTGCAAGCCCCGAGCATCGGGCGCATGATGAACCGCAACGGAAAACTCGCGCACACGAGCCCGACGGACAAGGATGGCTACATCGACAAGAGCGTGGGCGCGTGGGCTCGCAGGCACTATGACCCGAACTGGTAAGAGGACATTATGAGCGACTTTAACTTCAATTGGAACGGAATGCCGAGCCCTGCGGTCGACTTTGCGCAGGGCATCAAGACCACCGACAGCATCATCAACGAACGCCGTCAGGCATACGATGCACGCAACAGCGAACTCGCGCAGCTCGAAACGGAACTCGCACAAGTCGAGGCGCAGATTGAGCAGTTCGACCGCATGAACCCCGGCATCGCCTCTGGCGACATAGACATCGCAGCGACGATGATGGAGGCGGGGAACTATGCACCATATCAACAGTCGGTCAACACCGAAATCGGGCGCAGGCAGATGAACGCGTCCGGCAGGGATGCTGCCGAGTCCGCGGTGCGCAACGCCATCGCCAACGCGAAGAAGCTGGAATGGGGCCTGCACGAGGCCGACGATTGGATGCAGCGCAAGACGCGCGGCGAGATGAAGGCCGCGCTCGACGATGCGAAGTACGCAGCCGAGAAGAACGGCATCTCGCTCCCGGGCGAATACTACGACCTTCTCAAGAAGGTCGATGGCGCACCCGATGACACGGACGTGGGCGGCGGTGACACGGTGCTTGCGGACACGCAGCGCATTGAAGACCTTGTCCGCAACAATAACCTCCACGACAAGGACATCCAGGAACTCCGCGCGAAAGCCAAGAAGAAGGGCTACAATTCGGACGAGGCGAAAGCACTCAATGCACTCGCCGACAAGTACGAAAAATCGACCATAGAAGCAGGTGGACGTAGAGGGAAGGCGAAGGCGAAGGCGAAAGAAGATGCCAAGAAATTCGCGGCAAGAACTGCGAACATGACCGAAGCCGAACGCAACCTTGAATACAACAGCGCGAAGGCGAGCGGCGAAAAGTGGACAAACTTCTTCAAGATGCTGAACGGGAAGTTGGTGGAGGATGTGAAGTAATGGCTAAATATTCCGACATCATCAAGAACGTGAACGAGAGGGCCGCAGCAGGCGACCTCTATCTCGACCCGCGTCTTGCCGCAACTGCGGAGAAGGTTTACGCGCCCACCGACGAACTCGCGGCGGACTCCATCATCGCGCAATTCCCCAATCAGTTCGAAGGCGTGAAGGCCGCAGGCGAAAAGGCGATAATTCCAGACATCAGCGTTGCCGCGTCTCTTGTCGGATTGAACGACATCAAGGACGGCCCGACAAAAGAGGAACAGTTCATCGACCTATTCCCGAAGAAGCAGAAGGAATGGAAGGAAGATATTGTCGCAGACGAACGCCTCGGCAAGCGCGGTTGGGAAAGCATCTACAATACATGGAAGGCTGCAAGCGTGTCGAAGATGATGCGCGACATTGACGATGAACGTAAAAAGGCGGTTGATGGCGAAGGCTTGCAAAAGGCCGGAGCGACTTTAATGAAAATTTTTACGCCCCGCAGATACGAAGCCATTGCTCGTGGGGATGACCCGAGTTTTACGGACACGGCAGGCGACATTGTCGAGAATGCCGCGTACATGATTCCAGGAGCAACTTTCGGCAAGATTGTCTCCGGCGCGAACAAGGCCGCGAATGCCGCGAAGTTCGGACTCGGTATAGCTTCCGCTCCTGCAATTGCGGAGGTTTTTGACGCAACGACTCGCGGCGACGATGACCCGAACGCAGACCGCAGGAACTTTTCGTGGGGCGACGTTCTTATGGGTGCCGCAACGAATGCGGCTGTAAATCATGGCATTGTTCGTGCTATGGGCGGATTGTACAACACCGCGCTCGGTACTGCGCAGGGCGGCGTTCGTGGGAAGATTAGGAACTTTGTCGACAACATCGGAAAGTCCTCGTATCAGCAGGGCAAGGACGCGCTCGCGAAGGCTGCCGAGGATGCAAAACTTCCGCGCGTCGGCGAAGGCCAACTCTCGCCCGAAATCTTGAACGGTGGTGTCGGCGGCGTCCGCTCAATCGGAGAGGCTGCCGGAAAGCAGGCCGAGGACTTCGTGAAGTTCTCGCAGATTGTCGACAACCTCAACTATATGCCGAAGATGAAAAAGGGCGCAAACATTAACGATGTCGTGGACTATCTCGCAGAAACTCCCGAAGCGAAGAGCCTTGTGCAGCGCGTTCTCGAAGGGCCTTATGCGAAGGACGCGATGAACCTTTTGCACGGCAACAAGTTGACACCGCGCGAAAAATTTGACGACATCGCACAGCAGGCACTCGGCACTTATGTCGTGAACAAGTACGGCAGCAGGCGCGATGCGGACGTTATGACACGAGTATTGGGCGGTGCGGCCTCCGGATTGTTCAGCATGGCTGGAGAAGAAGTTGACCCGAGGTTCGTGCAGAATTTCACGCGCCAGGAGCACGAGGATTTCGAAAACGAGGAAAATCGCAAGAAGGTCGAGAAGGCCATCAAGGGCGAGAATCTTTCCGATAATGACAAGAAGTATATCGAAATCGTCAAGAACAACCCGAACGTCATGAAGTTTGGCTACACGTCGGACGATGACCCGCAGGGGCGCAAGTTCAAGATGTGGCTATTGGAGCGCGGCAACAAGTTGCTCGCCGAAACGGGTCTTGTGCGCCCTACATGGGAGGCTAAATAATGAACAACATCCAGAAATTCAAGAAGTTTTCCGCGCGTTCGAAGTCTGCCTTTTCCGCACTCCGCGAACGCATCAAGAACGACCGCGAGCTGCTCTCGGGCAAGCAATGGAGCAAGGACGACGACAAGTTCATCGACGTGT
>Ga0326511_10001956_pt1 | contig 16944 bp, 11 predicted proteins | sample 0_2496_0518_D_FD_203701 | JGI IMG/M metagenome (GOLD analysis project Ga0326511, IMG submission 203701) | Bovine rumen microbial communities from UC Davis, California, United States - 0_2496_0518 | ecosystem: Host-associated > Mammals > Digestive system > Stomach > Rumen | place: USA...
GATAGTTATACGAGGTCAGGGCCTTTTCGATGGGGGAGGCTTCCTCGCAGCCGGTGATGTCGTAAGTCGCCTCAAAGCCGGGGAGCTGTTCCTGCAGCTGATCGCTGACGCCGACGAAGACCACGGCCGTCTCACCGGGGACATAATCCTCCCGCTCTTCCATCCGGTACAGCACCCGCGTCATCAGGGAGAGCGCGGCATTCTGCTCCAGGCTTTTCCGGGTATAGACGACGTTGGCCGTCTGGATGTTGGCGCAGAAAAGCGCAAAGAGAAGCAGCACCGAAAGCGCCCGTGTAAGCCCCAGCGACTTTTCTTCCGGCAGGAGAAAGACCGGGAGAAGGAGCGCCAGCCCGCAAAGCCAGAACGCCGTTTTCATCAGGTCATGCACATCCCGGGAAAAACTCAGCTGTGCGGTATTCATCCCCAGCGGGAGCAGCAGGACCAGCGCGCACAGCAGCAGCTTTTCCTTTCCCCCCGCCTTTCCGCACTTCAGCCAGACCAGCAAATGCCAGAGCCCGAGCAGCGCAAGGGCGATGTTGACCGCCAGCACAAAGGGCTCCACATGGCTTTTGGCGGGCTGGAAGAAGGCCGCCGCCCAGGTGGCATACACGTGCGCCAGGCGCCCGAAGAGGGAAAGCGAGCTCGTCTGTGAAACGTTGTTATAGCTGTCCATGGCCAGGTTGATGCCCTTCCAGGAGCACATCAGACGGACCAGGACCCAGTACAGCAGGCCGCCCAGCGCCAGCATCACCAGTGCGCGCAGACCCTTGCGGAAAACGGCGCGGAAGTCCTCGCCGCGCAGAAGCGCGGCCATGCTGAGCAGCATGATCAGCGTGATCGGGACCGAGACCATGCTCTGATAGGTGCCGACGCAGAAGCTGATGAGCAGAACGCCGGCGAAGGCGCCCTTCCAGCCGCCCCGATCCCAGAGCCAGACGGCAACAATACCGACCAGCATCGCAAAGAGGTCGGCGTCCATCTCATAGAGGAAGGTGGCCGTCATCGCGATGAGCGAGAGGTTTGCCGTGAGGATCCCGGCGGTCAGGACCGCGAACAGGCGGGAGGGGATCCGGAACAGGCCGGTGATCAGAAAGCAGGAAAGGCTCAGCCATACCAGGCTCAAAAGGCCGAGCTGCCAGGGTGCCGCGATCAGGCCCCGGAGAACGCGCCGGTACAGAACGATGCCCGGCCGGCCGAGCTGCATCTTCCAGTAGGTCTCCACAGGCGTGACCACCAGGGCGTTGAGCATGTCATGCGAGAAGCCGGCGCGAAGAAAGCCGTAGGCGTGCGCGGCAAGGCCGAACAGAAAAACCGCGGCAAAACAGAGCAGAAGGCGCTGCTGCACGTCTTTGTTCCAGCGTTCCTGCAGGCGCTCTGCCAGGCTTGTTTTTCCGATTTCCGCCATATTCCCGCCCCTTTCCGGAGAGAAAGTAACATAAAGACAGTCTACCACAGGGCAGGGAAAAAGACAAGGGAAGCGCTTGACTTTTCGGGCTTTCCGGTTATAGGATAAGAACAGGCCGGGCGGGAAAGACCTGTGCTTCCCGCGCGGCGGGGCGGAGGAGAAAGAGAGGCTTCCGAAAGAGGAGGTGCTGCATTGAAAAAAGTCATCATTCTGATCGGAAACTACGGTTCCGGGAAAACAGAAATCGCGCTCAACATGGCGGTCAGGGCGGCTGCGGAGGGAAAAAGGACCCAGGTCATCGACCTGGACCGCATCAACGACTATTTCCGCATGTCGGACCATGTCCGGCTGCTCGAGGACCGGAACATCAACCTGGTTTCGCCCACCTTTGTCGGGGCCGGGATTACCCAGACCAACATGCCGGCGGCCGTGGGTTCGGCTTTTGCGCAGGACTGGGATCTGGTGCTCTTCGACGTCGGCGGCGATCCGGCCGGGGCGCTTTCCCTGGCCCGCTATCACATGGATTTTGCCGCGCTGGAGCCGGGTCAGCTCGAGGTCTATGACATCGTCAACATCCGCCGGCCCATGTCCGAGACGGCCGAGAAGATCCTGAAGCTGAAGGACGAGATGGAGGGCTTTGCACGCCAGACCGTCACGGGCTTCATCAACAACTCGAACCTCCAGACCTGGGCCAGCGCCGACGACCTGCGCGACGGCTATCCCGTGGTGAAGGCGGCGAGCGAGCGGAGCGGCATCCCGGTGGTTCACACCACCGGGCGGAAGGAATATCTGGATGCCTTCCTCTCGGACGGAACCTGGGAGGAGAAGTATCTCGGCCGGCCCCTCGCCCTTGCGCCGTATATGCGCCGGGAATGGGACAATCTGGGAATATAAAAAAGCAGCCCGCCGAAAATGGCGGGCTGCAGATTCTTTCTGCAGGGGATCAGGCAGCGGAGGCGTTTGCGCGCCGGGAAGAGATGATCTGCCAGGCGAGCGCAGCGGCAAAGACGACGATGCCGATCAGGTCGGTCATCGTGCTCGGATCCAGCATCAGCAGGCCGCCGGCGGCAAAGAGGATGCGGACCAGCGGGTTCATCGGCCGCAGCAGATAGCCGGTCAGGGCGGCTGCCACGCCGAAGATGCCTACCAGAGACGTCAGGACGACCGAAACCACCTGCACGGCCGTGGTGTTGATGAACAGCATGGCGGGATTCATTGCGAAGACGTAAGGCACGACAAAGGCCGCGATGGCGAGCTTGGTCGCGTTGACGGCGGTCTTCATCGGCGGGGCCTTGGCGATGGCCGAGCCCGCATAGGCGGCCAGGGCGACCGGCGGCGTAATGTCGGCGACGATGCCGAAGTAGAAGACAAAGAAGTGGGCGGCGACCTGCGGGACACCGATCGTGATCAGGATCGGCGCACAGGTCGAGGCCATGATGCAGTAGTTTGCCGTCGTGGGCACGCCCATGCCCAGCACGATGCAGCAGAGCATCGTCAGCACCAGCGCGATCATGACGCGGCCGCCGGAGACGGTGACCACCGCCGTGATGAGCTTGGAGGCCAGACCCGTCGAGGTGATGCAGCCGGCGACAAGGCCCGCCATGGCGCAGGCGACGGCGACGGTGATGCAGCTCTTGGCACCCGCCTCCAGGGCGTCAAGCACCTTGGTCAGGGTCAGGTTGTCGCTGGTATCGGGATTGTGCGTAACGCGGTTGACGACGTTGTTGATGATGCCGACGCCGATCGTAATGAGAATGGCAATGGCGGCGGAAAACTGCATGGTGTGACGGTTGGTCGAGACCAGCACCACCAGCACCACCAGCGGCGTCAGCAGGTAGAGCTTCGGCAGAAGCTCCATGAATTTCGGCAGCTCCTCGCGGGGGATGCCGCGCAGGCCAAGCTTTTTCGCCTCAAGATGCACCGCGATATAAATGCCCGCAAAGTACAGAACCGCCGGCAGAATCGCCTTCAGAGCCACCTGCCCGTAGGGGATGCCCATGTATTCGCTCATCAGGAAGGCGGCGGCGCCCATAATAGGCGGCATGATCTGACCGCCGGTGGAGGCGGCCGCCTCCACGGCGCCGGCAAATTCGGCCCGGTAGCCGGTCTTCTTCATCATCGGGATGGTGACGGAGCCGGTTGTGACCGTGTTGCCCACCGACGAGCCGGAGACCATGCCGCAGAGCGCGGAGGAGAGGACCGCAACCTTGGCCGGACCGCCGGATGAGGAACCGGCGATGCAGTTGGCGAGATTGATGAAGAAGTTCGAAATGCCCGTCCGTTCCAGGAACGCACCGAAGATGATAAAGACCACGATGTACTTGGCGCAGACGTTGATGGGGGTGTTCATGAGTCCTGTCGTGGTATAGAACAGGTCATAGATCACCTTGCCGAAACGGACGTTTGCAAAGGTATAGATCAGCAGCGCACCCACCACGCAGAGGATCGGGATGCCGACACAGCGGCGGCAGAGCTCCATATAGGCCAGGATGGCACAGACGGCCATGGCGACCATGACGGGGTTCTGGGTGACGCGGGTGGCGAGCTTGATAATGGACTGGGCATTGGCCGCAAAATAGAAGAAAGGAATCGCGCCGAGCAGGATGATGACGATGTCGTACCAGGGGATGTAGTTCGGACGCACATGACTCTTCTTGATGGGATAATGCAGATAGCCAAAGACCAGGATCAGGCCGAGGAAGATGTTCAGTTTGACCTCTGGCATCATCTTTCCGAAGAGCGTTACAAGGATGCAGTAGATCGAGAAGGCAACGCCGAAATAGCGAAGGACCAGCTTCGGAATCCCGTTCCAGATGCGGACATTGGATTCGCGGTCGTACTTCTTCATCATTTCTTCGATATCCTGGGCGGTGCCGACGTCAACGTTCTGCGGCGGGATCGGTGATTTTTGCTTTTCGGACACGTGCTCATCTCCTCAGGAAGTTTGTTCGTCTCTCCCGCCGAAGGGAAGGAGAGACCTCATGATAAGGAAAAGCAGGGCGCCGACAGAAGGCGGCGCCGCTGCATCAAAGGGACGCGGAAAAAGGAAGCTTACTTGGTTGCGACGGAGAAGCCCTTTTCGGAGAAGTACTTCGCAGCACCGGCGTGATAGGGAACGCTGGTGACGGAAGCGGCAAAGTCGAGGGAAAGCTCGTTGGCCTTGTCGTGGGCCTTCTTCAGCTCGTCAATGTTGTCGAAAATGCCGGATACGAAGTTGTAGACGTCCTGTTCGGGGACATCGTCACGCGCGATGACAACCGCACCGACTGCCACGGTCGAGGCATCCTCGGGCATGTTGTAGGTCGCAGCGGGAACCACGTACTTGCTGTAATAGGGAGACGAGGCGATCAGAGCGTCAATGTGCTCATCGTCCAGGCTGACGAGGTAAACCTTCTGTGTGGCAGCGAGCGAGGTAACGGCGGTGGTGGGGGCGCCGGCAACGACGAAGGCGGCGTCAATCTGGCCGTCCTGCAGAGCCTCGGTGCTGTCGCCGAAGGACTGATAGGTCGGGTTGATGTCGGCTTCCGTCAGACCGTAGACGCCGAGAACGTCGATGGCGTTGAAGTAGACGCCCGAACCGGCAGCGCCGATCGAAACCGTCTTGCCCTTGAGGTCGGCAACCGTCTTGATATCCGGGTTCAGCGTGACGATCTGGACCTGCTCCATATAGAGCGCGGCAACCGTCGAGAAGTTGCTCACGGCACCGGTCTCTTCAAACAGACGCGAGCCCTGATAGCCGTAGGCCATGACGTCGGACTGGACAAAGCCGAACTGGGCGTCGCCGGCCTGCAGGTTCTCAATGTTGGCCTTGGAACCGCCGGAGGTGATCGCCGTCACCTTGGTGCCGGTCTTTTCCGTGATCTTCTGGGCGAGAACGCCGCCGAAGCCGTAGTAGGTACCCTGGTCACCGCCGGTGGTGAAGGAATACTCCTTGGGCGCAGCCGTGGTGCCGCCCGTCGAGCCGCCGCAGGCGCAGAGCGCGAAGACCATCACGGCAGCAAGCAGAAATGCAAGAACTTTTTTCATTTTGTTATCCTCCTGTATCTTGCCGGAATATAAAATTGCTGTATAATTAAAACATACTTTGAGAAAGAATGCAAGCGTTAATGTGTAAAATTATGAAAATATATTTGTATACACTTGCACTGCGGAGAGACGGATGAACATTCGACTGATCGCCTTTGACCTGGACGGGACCCTGCTGGATGACAGGAAGAATCTGCCGTCCGAAAACCTGGATGCGCTGCAGGCGGCTGCGGCCGCGGGCGTGATGCTGGTGCCCGCGACCGGACGGATTCTGAAGGGGCTTCCGGATGGCTTTGTAAACCCCGGCCTGTTCCGGTACTTCATCTTTGCCAACGGCGCCGAGATCTATGATCTGCAGGAGGAGAGATGCCTCCACCGTGCCGGCATCGAGCCGGCACTGGCCGCAGAGGTCTGCCGCTACATGGATGCCCTGCCGGTGCTGTATGACTGCTACCGGGACGGGATGGGCTATATGACCGCCTGGATGTATGAGCAGGCGCCGGACTACTTCGGCCCGGAGCCGGAAATTCTGAAGCTGGTGAAAAGTCTGCGCAGACCCGTGCCGGAGCTGAAGGAGGATATCCTCCGCGAAAACCGGCCGCTGGAGAAGCTGCAGATGTATTTCCGGCCGGAGAATATGGACGAGCGGGAAAGACAGCTGAAGGCCCTGCCGGAGCGCTTCCCTGCCCTGAAAGCCTCCAGCTCGCTGAAAAACAATATTGAGATCAACAGCGTATCCGCCGGCAAGGGGAGAGCCCTTCGCCGGCTCTGCGAACTGCTCGCCCTCCGGCCGAAGGAAAGCGCAGCTTTCGGAGACGGCCTGAACGATATCGAGATGCTGGAGGCGGCCGGCATCGGCTGCGCCATGGCCAACGCCGGTGCGGCGGTCCGGGCGGCTGCCGACCGGATCGTGGAGAGCAACAACGACGCCGGTGTCGGGAAGGAAATCTTCCGGATCCTGGCCTCCTGAAAACGCAGAAACACAGGCTGCACAGCGCTTGTCAGCTTGTGTTTTCTGCAGTTTGCAGGTATAATCGGAGAGAAAGAAAACATCAGCTTTTCTGCCGCGCCGGAGACCCGCGGCAGGCAGCCGGAAAGAGGAACACCATGGCCTATACCGCACTCGAAAAGATGAGAGAAAAGAACCGGAAACGATTCGGAAAGGATATCGGACCCATGCAGCCTCCGGTCTGTGAGGGCAGCGAAACGGGAATGGACCTGAAGTCGGCCGCCCTGCGCTTCCTGCGCGAGCGCTGCGAAGGTCTGTGCTTCAGCAGCGAGATCGAAGCCGCGGAAGAAGAGACCGGGCAATACCGCGGCACCAGTCTCCGGCCGAACCAGATTCCCTACAATATGGAGATGGACCTGAACCGGCGCTGTCTCGAAAAAACACTGGAGACCTTCCTCGCGACCGGGTCCGCGGAGAACGCCTACCCGGTGTACTACTGCTTTCTCGAGATCTTCCTCGGGTACTACGGCGAGTCGAAACGCATGATCGAGCTGCTGAGCGAGTATGAGGAAAACGGCAGCTCCCTGCTGCTGAAGCACCGCGACCACTATTCGCACTCGGTGTATGTGTTTGCGCTGGGCCTGGCGATCTACGAAACCAATGCCCGATACCGGGAGGCGTTCTGCGGCTTTTATCAGCTCGGCGAGAAGACGGAGGCGGAGCGCGCCTGCTTTTTCCTCGAGTTCTGGGGTCTGACGGCGCTGTTTCACGATATCGGCTACCCCTTTGAGCTGCCCTTTGAACAGGTGCTCTCGTATTTTGAGGTGGACAATCAGGAGCGGGGAGAAGGCTGTCCCTGGCTTGCCTATCACGGTCTCGAGAGTCTGACGGCGCTGGACGAAGAGGCGGCCGGGCATTTCCAGGCGATGACCGGAAAGCGCTTTGAGAGCATCGGGGACCTGCTGGCCTGGGATATCGCCGAAAAGCTGGGCGGGGCCTATTCCTTCCCGCCGGAATATCTGCAGGACATCGTCCGGGACAAGCCCTCCGAGCCGGAGCGCTTCAACTATTATATGGATCATGCGGTGTTTTCCGCACTTCGGCTCTACCGTCAGATGGAAAAGGCTCTCCGCCCCGAAAACCTGACAGCGGCACACATCGACGTGCTCACCGCGATCCTGCTGCACAACAGCATTTTCAAGTTTTCCATCGCCTTTTACAAGGACAGCAAACTGCGCAAAGCTCCCCTGGCGGCCGCTCTGCATCCCCTGGCATGGATGCTGATGCTCTGTGACGAGCTGCAGTGCTGGGACCGCGTGGCCTACGGCCGCAACTCGCGCTCTGAACTGCACCCCATGGCTGCCGCCTTCGATTTTTCCGGCGGGGCCGTCTCCGCCGTCTACTTCTATGACTGCGAAGAGCAGAACAAGATCGACGCCTATTTCGCTGCCCGGCAGGCCTGGGAAAGCGCCGGCCGGCCGGATCCGGAGCCCCGCCTCAAGGCCTACAGCGATATGGTCATCCAGGAAGAAAACCGGGACGGGGAAAACAAGACCGGGAACCGGTTTACCGCCGATATTGAAAAGATCGTCGACACCGGCATCTGCCCGCTGCATGTGGTGACCGGGCTTCGGGAGGCCGAACGCTGGGTCAAGCACACCTATCTCTCGGACTCGAACTTCCTGCATCTGTATGACCTGGCCGTGGCCCTGCACGGGCGCCGACTGCCGGAGGGGACCCCCGTCGGGGAGATGGAGCGCCTGTTCCGCACGCTCTCGCTGGAATATGAACTCTCCACCATCAGCCGTGCCCGGCACTTCGGACGGTATCTGGACGCTGTCGGCTGCTTCTATACCGACCGGCCGGTGGACTATGACATGGTGACCGCCTTCACACCGGAGCAGGCGGCCGTCTTTGCGCCGATGGAGCACGCACGCTGGCTGCGGGAACACCGCGCCATGGGCTGGCGCTTCGGGCGGGAGTACGAGACGCTGGCGCTGCCGGAGGACAGCGGGGATGAGAAGAGCGCGCGCGGCGACCTGCGCGAACAGCTGCGCGTGAACAGGATGATGATGGAAGGAGAGTTCACGGACGAGAAAATCCGTGCCCACTGGCTGTCGCTGCCGGAGGAGGAACAGGATAAGGACTGGAAACCCTACAACAATCTGCTTGTCCTGCTCAGGAAGTTTGACGGCCTGCGGATTTACCGTCTGGACGGTGCCGGGAAATGAAAGACTGGAGGAAACAGGCGCCCCCCTATGAGGGAACGGAGCCCTATCTGTACCTCGCCTTCGCCGATGCAGACGCCGGCCGGATCGGCAGGCTGGTACGCCTGCTGCTGAAACGCGGCCTGCGCCTCTGGTACAGCACCGGCCCCGCCGGCAGCGCGGACGAACTGCTGCGGCGGCAGCAGCGCGCCCTCGGCGCCGAGATGACCGTGGTGTACCTGACGGACGCCATGACCCAGGACCAGGACGGAAAGGCCTCCATTCTGGTCAATCAGAAAAACGGGAGAAAAATCATCTGCATCGACCGGGATGCTGCCGACCGGGCCCTGACCATGGGCCTGCACGAAAGCGTCCCGCACCTGCCTGCCTGGCAGTATCCGAAAACGGAAGACCTGGAGGAAGCCCTGATCCGCAGCGACGGCTTTACCCAGGAGATGTTCGGCGAGCCGGTTCTGATCCGCAGAAGCAGCCTGACGGGACGGCTGACGGCAGTGCTCTGTGCGTCCGCGCTGCTGCTGGTTCTGGGAGGCTTTCTGGGCCTGCGGGTTTTTCACTGGTTTCAGCCGGAAATGCCGCAGGATGAGATCATCTTTGCCGACGAGACCATCCGCAGCGCCGTCCGGGCGGCGGTTGGCGGCGGCGTGCTGACCGAAGAGAACACGGCAGCGATTGAGGAGCTTCGTCTGGACAGCCTGCCGTCAGGCTGGGAGGACCTGGAAAAGCTGCCGAAACTGACGCGCATCGTGTTTCCGCAGGAAGCCGTCCTGGAGGCGGAGAGCCTGCCCGATGCGGGCGTGGTGCTGGTTCTGACGGGAGGCGATGCGTCATGAGCCGGTTTTTCAAACCTTACGAGGGGAACAAACCCTTCCTGTTTATCAGTTATTCCCATCGCCAGTCGGACCTGGTCGTCGACAGCATCCGCATCCTCCACGAGCGGGGCTGGCGCCTGTGGTATGACGAGGGCATCCCCGCCGGCAGCGACTGGCCGTCAAACATCGCCCGGCATATGGAGGCCTGCGGGGCGGTGCTGTTCTTCCTGTCCGGCACGGCGCTGGAATCGCCCAACTGCCTCAGCGAGATCCGAACGGCCGCCCGCCTGCGCAAACCCATTCTGGTGCTGCGCCTGGAGGATGCCGAAGCGGGTGAGGAATGGGATGTGCTGCCGCCGAAGGAAAAGCATCTGACGGCGGCGGAGACCCCGGAGGGAAATGCGGCTCTGATTCTGCAATCCGGTTTCCTGAAAAGGCGTTTTCACCATCACTGGACCGAGCATATTCCCTGGCGGGCACTGGGCCTTGCGGCTTCCCTGCTGTTCTTTCTGAGCGCGGCGGGCGCCTTTGCCGCGCTCGCGACGGGGAGATGGTCGCCGTTTCCGGCGCCGGAACTGCCGGTACCGACCCCGACCCCGACTGCCGCCGCCGCGACACCGCCGCCGACACCGCCCCCGGTTATCGATCTCGGCGGAAACGAACGTTTCTTTGCGGTCAGCTTTCCCGACAGCCAGCAGGAGCGGGCGGTACGTTCCGCGCTGCAGATGCCGGAGGGAGAGATTCAGGCCTGGAACCTGGCCGAGCTCCCCTCGCTCTTCTTCTGCGGGAATATGGTCCGCAAAAACCTGACCGGGGTCAGCTTCCGCGAGGACGGGACCTGTCTGGTCAATTCCGCGCCGGTTATACAGGGCAGGGTGAAGGACCTGTCGCTCATGCGGGACATGCTGCGGCTCGAGGAGCTGGCCCTGATCTGTCAGCCGGTGTCGGATCTCACGGATCTGAACGGCCTGACGCTGCTGAAGGACCTGAACCTTGCCGGAAGCCCCGGGGTGAAGCTCGACGGCCTCTCGGACCTGCCGTCGCTGACGGCGATCCATCTGGAGCACACCGGCGTCAGGGACCTTTCGCCGCTGGAGACGCTCCCGGCGCTGAAAACCGTGACGGTCAGCCGCGACATGCTGCCGCTGCGCTGGAGCCCGGACGCCCGCTTTGCGGTCATCCTGATCAGATAGAGAAAAGGGAAGCTGTCATGCTGCAGAATGCCGAAAAGAAAATACCCATCGTCATCGGCGTGTCCGGGCATCGGCGCCTGCGGGCGGGCGATCTTCCGGCGCTGCGGGCGTCGGTGCGCGAAAAGCTGTCCGCACTGCAGAACGAGTATCCGCATTCACCGCTGGTGATGCTCTGCAGCCTGGCGGAAGGGGCAGACCTCCTGTGCGCCGATGCATCAGAAGAGCTCGGCATTCCGCTGCTTGCGGCACTGCCTCTCCCGCTGGAGGAATATGAGAAGGACTTCAGCCCGGAGGGCGTGCGGTGTCTGGAAAAGCACTGTGCCCGGGCGGAGCAGGTCTTTGTGACGCCGCGGAGCGAAGAGATGCCTGCGCAGGGGGATTTCCGAAATCACGCCTACCGCCAGGCGGGGATCTATGTTTCCTCGCACTGCCACATCCTGCTCGCCCTCTGGGACGGCAGACCCGGCGAATACGGCTGCGGTACGGCCGAGGCCGTCGGCTTTGCCCTGGAGGGGGTCTGCGGCCCCGAAAACGGCCTGCCCGTCCGCCATGCAGGCAATACCCTTGTCTGGCATGTCATCACACCCCGCGGGGAAGACGAATCCGCAGCCGCCGGAGAAGTCCGCGTGCTGGGAGACCGGCAGGCGGTGCAGGAGATCCTGAAATACACCGAGGAATTCAACCGCCTTGCCGAGAAGACGCCGCAGGCTGAGCAGGAGCTGCTTCCCGACCCGGACCCGGGGGATCCGATCCTCGGCCGGATGCTGGGGGTCTACGGGGCGGCAAGCACGCTCACGGGGAAAAATGCCCGGCAGTACCGGCTGACGCTCGCCGCCCTTGCCGTCGCCAGTGCGCTGATCGCGATGGCCTTTCTGCTGTATGATGAGGCAGAGGCCATCGGCCTGATTCTGGTGATCGGCCTGCTTCTGCTGCTGTCATGGCTGCTTCAGCGCCTTGCCGGCCGCTCCGACTGCCTGCGGCGCTATATCGAGTATCGCGTCCTGGCCGAGTGCCTGCGGGTCGGCATCTACCTCCGCCATGCCGGAAGCGGGATCCGGGTGGAAAACCTGCTCTCCTGGACCCAGCAGACAGAGACCGCCTGGGTTCTGGACGCACTCTGTGCCCTCCGCGCCGGCTGTCCGCCGGAGCGGGAACACGAGATCCGCACATGCTGGGTCGAGCAGCAGCGCGCCTATCACCGGGCGGGAGAAGAAAAAACGCGGAGGGAAGACCGATTCAGCAGCCGGGTCGTCGGGGCGGCGCTGCGACTCAGTGTTCTGCTCTATCTCCTGGCTCTGCTGTTTGAGCTCTTCTGCGGCGGCGTGCTGACAACGCCGCTGCTGCCGGCGGAAAACGCCGAAGGCTGGCGGACGCTGCTGAAGATCGCGCTGGGCAGCATCTCAGCGATGACGCTGTTTGTTGCCAACTACTACGGCCGGCTGTCCCTGCCGCGGGTCCTGTCGGACCACGGCAAGATGGAGCGCTTTTTCGCCCGGATGTCCGAAAAGCTCTTGGACGAGGGGCAGACCGACGCGCTGCTGACGACGCTGGCAAGGGAAGAACTGATTGAAAACGGAAACTGGTGCTCCTACCAGCGGGACAATACCCCCGAGATCAGCCTGTCATAAAGGAGGAAGACGATGAAACAGCATGTTCTGCTGCGCGTACTCAGCGCAGAAGCCGACAGAGACGCCTTTCGGCCGATTCTTGACGCCCTGAAGGAAAAAGGGCTGAGGGTCTCGGCTGCCGAAGGGAGTCTGAAGAAGGGGGAAATCCTTCTGGCGGCTCTGTCCGGGCATTTCTATGCCGACGGCGAAAAACAGAAAACCCTTCTCGAGGCGCTCAGCACAGGCGCAGAGAACGTCCTGCCGCTGAAGCTGGATGAGGCGGAGATTCCCGAAGCGCTGATGAATGCGCTTTATACCCGCAACATCATCATGGCGGACGGCCGTGACGCTTCGCTCATTGCCGAGCGCGTGCTGTCGGCCATTCCCGAAAAGAAGAGCGCCCTGCCGAAGCTCCTGATTGCCGGGGCGGCCGTGCTGGCCGTGCTGGCGGGCCTTCTGATCTGGCGGAACAGTACGCCGCCGGTCGAGCCGGAGCCGACACCCGAACCGACGCCGGAGCCGACACAGGAGATTACGGTTCCGATTCCTGCCGGTATGACGGCCGAGGACCTGGAAAAGATCTGGGAGATCAGCATTGTCGGCGACACCCTCAAATGGCGGACCGAAGAACAGCTGCTGCGGGGCGTTGACGGTTCCCTTAACAGAAGCGAAATCGCTTACGACTCCTGGGACGGCGAGAGGCAGCACTATTACAGCATCGAGGACGGACATGAATTTGAGAGCACGGTCTGGGATCTGGATTTTCTGCGGGCCCTGCCGAACCTGCGCAGCCTGACGCTGATCCTGGTGGATGCGGACGCCCTGCCGGATCTCGGAGCGCTCAGCCATCTGGAGCGCGTCGACCTTTCTGACTGCAGTCTGCGGGATGTCAGCGGCCTCAAAGGCTCCTCCGTCAACGAGCTGGGAATCTGGAAATGCCCGGTGTCGGACTATTCCGCCCTGACAGGCTGTGAAAAGCTGCGGCGGCTTGGCGTGGATCTGTTCTCAACGGGTGTACAGGCTGACTTCTCGGCCTTCACGCCGAAGCTGAACCGCCTGCATCTCGAAAACATCGAGCTGGCCCCCGGCAGCGATTTTTCGTCATTTGCGGCGCAGACCACCGTGAATGAGGTCTTTTTGAGAAATGTCCCGGTCACCGATCTGTCCCTGGTCGGTTCGGCAAAGGTTCTCACCCGCCTGGATCTTTTTCAGTGCGAAGGCCTGCGGGATATCCGCGTTCTCGAAAACGCCGAGCGCCTGACCGCTCTGCGTATCGAAAACAGCCCGCAGCTGGAGGATTTCAGCCCCGTCTCACACTGCAGTATGCTGGAGGAGATTCATCTGCGGGAAGTAAGACAGCTTCGGGATGCGTCCTTCCTGCAGAATCTGAAAAGACTGAGAGATATTGAACTGTCCGAGGCGAATCTGCAGGACCTGAACTTCCTGGAAGGCCTGACGGGCAACGGGACGCTGAATCTCAGCGTTTCCGGTGATGTTCAGGACTATTCCGGGCTCTCCGCCATTTCTCACTACGGTCGCCTGATGATCAATCCCCGTACCCGGAACAACCCCAACGGCAATCTGACGCAGATCCTCGAGATTCTGCAGGGTCCGATGATCAACAGTCTGACATTGGATCACGGCTCGAATCTTGACCTTTCCGCGCTGCCGCTGATTGCAAACGATCTTGAGCTCCGATACTGCGACATCCGGGATCTGAGCGGCCTCAAAGACCGGCCGATTTCCAGACTGCGTCTTTACAACTGCCCGCTTCTGAACTCCCTCGAGGGCCTGCAGAATCAGACGCAGCTCGGAAAACACGGCGGTACGCTCGAAATCTACGGCTGCCCGCGCCTGACGGACTGGAGTGCGCTGGAAGGCCTCCCCGTGCTGAACGAACTCAGCCTCTATGGCTGCTTTACCCTGCCGGATTTCACCAAGCTCCATCTCAAGAGCCTGCATCTGGAAAGCATCGAAGAGCTGGACAGCATCGCCTTTATTCCGTCCATCGACACCGACGGCAAGTCCTTCAACCGCATCGAGCTGGTGGAGCTGGAAGAACTCCGCGATCTCAGCCCGCTCCGGAATGTCCGCATCAACATGCTGACCGTGCCGCCGCACCTGGGCGAGCAGGCACAGGAGCTCAAAGATGCCGGGGCCGTCAACAGCTATGAGATCGCCTTTCCCGACGGCAGCTGGCAGCCGATGGACGAGAGCTTCACCCTGCTGAGCCTGGACGAACTCGAGACCCTGCCGAAGTCCCTGCTGAAGCGCGTGGAACGCCTCCGGCTCGCGGGCGACACCGTGGTCGGCGATCAGGCCGGCTGGCTCGAGGACGAATGGGACAACGGCAAACCTGTCCCGTACTGGTACGACCCGGACACGGATGAGCGCACAAAGATCGAGCCGGGCAGCATCACGGATCTCGGCATCCTTGCCGACCTGACCGGCCTGCGTGAGCTCGAACTGATCTGTGAGCCGCTCGAGAGTCTGGACGGCATCCAGAACCTCGGCTCGCTGGAGAGCCTGCAGCTGGAGTTCTGCCCGAATCTGACGGACGGCTCGGCGGCCTTTGCCCTGCAGGATCTGTGGGGGCTGCACTTTAACCGCTGCCCCATCGAGAGCATTCAGGGCGTACAGAATCTGCCAAGGCTGAAGTTCCTGAATATTGCAGGCTCCCAGGTCGCTGACCTGAGCCCCCTGCAGGAATGCGACTTTACCGACGCCTATAAAGACAGGGGCTTTCACATCTGGCTGTCCGACATTCCCGCCGAGGACTTCAGCCCGCTCTCGAGCATTCAGCGGCTGGAGAGTCTCGATCTGAATAACCGGGATTCCGCCCTCTGGGCGCCGGCGCTGGAAAACGCGGAGGTATACGGATTCTGGGGCGCCGATGTTTTCCATGACAACGAGAGCTTTGCCGCCTTTGTCGCCGCGCATCCCGAGCTCGAGCAGCTGAACATTCCCTGGAACGAAGCCGTAACCGATCTGAGCCCGGTCCTCTCCCTTGACCATCTGCAGCATCTGCGCGTCTCCGAGAACATGCAGGCAGCGCTGGAGCCTGTCATGGCAGCGAATCCCGGCTTTGAAATCGAAATACAGAACTGATTGGACAAACAGGACCCCTGTCAAGTGACAGGGGTCCTGTTTGTCAGCCTGTATTCCGGCAGAGGCGTGTTTTCAGCAGAGATCAGCCGGTTTTGCCGGCGTCGGATGTCCGGGCGGTTGTCCAGGGGAGCTTGTCGGTCTTCGCGAGGGCGGTGTACAGCGAGGGCCAAAGGACGAATACCAGCAGCGTCGAGGCAACGGCGTTGACCAGCGTGGTGGCCGAGCCGATCTTGGCCAGCGCGGCCGAGAGGTCCTGCGGGATGCCGAAAATATAGGCTTTGTAGAAATAGCCGAACAGCGGATCCAGGAAGACGTTCACACCGAGCGCGGCCGCCGAGGACAGCAGGGCGATCTTGGCCTGCCCCTTCACGCCGGGCTCCTTTTCAATATGAAAGAACTTCCGCGAAACCAGGGTGACAATGAGCCCGATGACCAGCTTCAGCAGGAAGGTCTTCGGCGCACTGGTGAGATATCCGCTGGTCAGATCGGCCATCGTCAGGCCGAGCGCGCCGGCAAAGCCGCCCCAGCCGCCGAGCAGCAGCGCACCAAGCACCACGAAGGTGTTCCCCAGGTGGATGGCGGTGCGTTCCGTCCCGACGGGGATGTCGATGCGGAGAAACTGAAAGCCGACATAGGCCAGCGCCGCAATCAGCGCGCACTGGGTCAGCTGTAAGATCCGTTTGTGTTCCATGGTATCACGTCCTTTGTGCTTGATGACAGGATCATAGCACGGAACTGACCATATGAAAATGGCCAGTTCCGTGCTATATTTACATGCCAGATTTCCCCTCAATCGACGGCCAAGACCGTGAGACGCCGCCCTTCCACCCGAAAGCGGATTTCCAGGCCGGCAAAGGGCATGCCGTAGACCCGCTCCGGATCCTCCTGATACGGCGGCCTCGGGTCCTGTGCCAGGACCGCGGTCAGCGCCGGACGCCGGCCCTCGGGGATTGCGGCTTCCAGCTCCGGCGGGATCAGCACCTCCAGCCGGTCGGGCATCTCCGGCGCAAAACCGCCGACGGCCTCCGTCCGGCAGTCGGCATAGGGCAGATAGGGTTTGATGTCATAGATGGGCGTGCCGTCCATCAGGTCGGCACCGGCGACCAGCAGGCATGTCCCGCGTCCGTCTTCCTTCTGCATGCCGACCAGGCGCACGCAGGAGAGGCCCAGTCCGTTCGGGCGGAAGGGTGAGCGCGTGGCGAAAACCCCCAGCCGCGTGTTCCCGCCGAGGCGCGGGGGGCGGACGGTCGGCGTCCAGCCGCGGTCCCGGTTTTCGGAGAAACCCCAGATCAGCCAGATATGGGAAAAGCCCTCGAGACCGCGCAGGGCTTCATCCACCCGAAAGGCGGGTTCAAAGACGATTTTCCCGCGCAGTTCTTCCGCGAGACCCGCCTGACGCGGGATGCCGAACTTGGCGGGAAACTCGGTGTGAATGAAGGCTACGGGCGTGAGTACACAGTTCTGTGACATACTGGAAACCTCCGCTTTGGCTGATGGAAAGCATCGTAGCACAGCCGGGAGGAAATGTAAAGCATCGTGAGCGATAGGCAAAAAGAGCGTCCTTCCATATGAAAAGCAGCATGGGGAACGCCTTTTTGAAAGAATCCCGTTGCAGTTCC
>Ga0326511_10001957_pt1 | contig 16931 bp, 11 predicted proteins | sample 0_2496_0518_D_FD_203701 | JGI IMG/M metagenome (GOLD analysis project Ga0326511, IMG submission 203701) | Bovine rumen microbial communities from UC Davis, California, United States - 0_2496_0518 | ecosystem: Host-associated > Mammals > Digestive system > Stomach > Rumen | place: USA...
AAATCGTTTATAATATATTAAGAGAGGAGAAAAAGTATATGCTGGTTAATTTCAAGGTCTCGAACTTTTTATCGTTTGAGCAAGAACAGATTTTTTCTATGGAAGCAGGAAAAGCAAGAACACACTCAGAGCGTGTGCTTATCAATAAAAAAATGAAGCTTCTGAAATTCATGGCTGTCTATGGTTCAAATGCATCAGGCAAGTCTAATATGATAACGGCTCTTGATTTTGTAAAGTCGATTATCACAGAAGGATTATCTTCTGACTGTTCAGAGTACTATTGCAGACTATCTGAAGAAAATTCTTCCCGTCCGTCCAGTTTTGAATTTACAATCGAAATAAATGGGAAATGTTATCGCTATGGATTTAGTATCATCCTGAAAACATTGTCATTTCAGACCGAATGGCTCCATGAACTCACTTACGGAAAGAATTATCATATCATCTTTGACAGAAAAATTTCTGGCGGAAGATACACTGTTTGCAACTATTTCAAGGATAAGGGTCTGAACGACAGACTGATGATTTATGCGGATGATATAAAGAATGATGATTCTGTTCTGTTTTTATCTCTGATGAATCAGAACAAAGCCACACTTTATGAATCATTCTCCGAAGCGCGTATATATCAGGATGTTTTTAAATGGTTCAAATATAAATTGAGTGTCAACTCTCCGGATAGTCCGATTACTAACTATACTTTAGTAAATGAGGAGACTGTTTCACAAATCAGTCATCTGCTTTCTGAATTTTCCACTAATGTTTCAGAGTTCAAATTAGTGGATATTCCGATTGAAAAAGTAATGGGAAGTGTACAGAAAAATCTTATCAAAAAAGTAACAGAACGCCTGATGGAGCATAAAAAACATGCTATTGAAAATTCTAATGCTACAAATCCGACAATTATGCTCAGAAATCCGTATGATAATTCCATGTTTATTTTTGAACTGAATCAAGATGGTGAAATTATCGCCAAAACATCTCAATTCAGTCATTTTAATACTGATGCTATTTTTTCTTCAAATGAGGAATCAGACGGCACAATCCGCCTGCTTGATTTGATTGAAATTCTGCTGTCTGATGACAGCGAAAAAGTCTATGTAATAGATGAAATCAACAGGCGTTTTCATCCTCTGCTCACATACAAATTTGTAGAGGAATACCTGAAACTTGCGGAAAGCCGGAGCATTCAGCTTATTGTGACAACACATGAATCCCGTATTATGGATTTGAATCTTCTGAGAAAAGACGAAATCAGTTTTATCAACAAAGACGAAAAAGGCAGGTCTGAAATCTATTCTCTTGATAATTTCAATGAGAGATTTGACAAAAAAATCCGCACGGCTTATCTTCGGGGAGATTACGGAGCTATCCCGAAATTCAACATCAAAACGGAGGAATAGAACAATGGCAAACAAACTCGAACTGACATGGCACGGCAAAGAAGAAGAAATCAAAGTTGAACCTCGCTTACTGATAGAGCGTCCTGAATTTTCCAATACGTCAGGGGCAGAACACACTGAAAATATGCTGATACACGGGGATAATCTGCTTGCCTTGAAAGCATTGGAGAAAGATTTTGCTGGAAAAGTAAAGTGTATCTATATCGACCCACCTTACAATACTGGAAATGCATTCGATAAATATGATGATAATTTAGAGCATTCTATATGGTTGAATTTGATGTATAAACGTTTTGAATATCTTTATACTATGCTATCTAAAGATGGCTTTTTATTTGTAAACCTTGATGAACAAGAACATGCATACGCTAAAGTAGTTTTGGATTCTATTTTTGGACGCAATAATTTTGTTGGCGATATAATTTGGCAGAAAAGAAAAGGCGGTGGAAATGATTCAAGATACTTAGCTCTTGACCACGACTATATTCTCGTTTATGCTAAAGATATATCTAAAGAAGTACATCCTATAAAATGGAGGACATGTCAATCTGACGAATATCTTAAAAGATATAAAGAAGTTGATGAAAATGGTAAAAGATATTACTGGGATACAGTTGCTCGTAATGGACTAAAAAATCCTATTCCTGTTTCAATTACTTGCCCTGATGGTTTTATTCTTTCGATAAATTCTCAAATGTCTCAAAATACAATTGAAGAAGGCTTACAAAATGGAATGGTAAGATTAACAAAATCTAAAAATGGTTGGACTTTACATCATAGAGTGTATATGAGAGAAGGACAGGTTCAGCGTTCTATTTTAAATGATGTTGGAACTAATAAAACAGCTGGTGATGAAATGGAATATCTTTTTGGAGATACAAAAGCCTTTCCTTATCCAAAACCCGAAAATTTAATTTCGAGACTACTTGAACTTGCAACAAACAAAGGCGATTTAGTCCTTGACAGCTTTTTAGGTTCAGGCACAACCGCCGCAGTGGCTCATAAAATGGGCAGAAAATATATCGGTATCGAAATGGGTGAACATGCCTATACGCATTGTAAAAAGCGTCTGGATATGGTCGTTTCCGGTGAGGATAAGGGCGGTATTTCAAAAGCCGTAAATTGGCAGGGCGGCGGCGGTTATCGTTTCTATGAACTTGCGCCCACGCTTATCAATACCGATGAATATGGTCAGGCGATTATCAATCCGGAATACAGCCCTGAAATGCTTGCGGCGGCTGTAGCTCTGCACGAGAGATTCACATATGAACCGGACAGCCTTTTCTTCTGGAAACAGTCTCACGGCAGTGAAAAATCCTATCTGTTTGTGACGACTCGTCATCTGAGTACGGTTCTGCTGGAAGCAATCACCAGTGATATGAAACCGGATGAATATCTTGTGATTGCCTGCCGTTCGTATGATAAGAAAGCACAGAATCTGAATCCACATATCACGGTAAAGAAAATTCCGCAGATGCTCCTGCATAAATGCGAATTCAACAAGGCAGATTATAACTTGAATATCATTCATCCGCCTGTTTACGAGGAAGAGGAGGATTCCGACAATGAATGAATTTTCTGTTTATACAACGAATTATATCAGTGGTGTGATGTCGCTCCGCAAACCGCAGGAAGAATCGCTTGTGATTCTGGATAAAATACTGAACGCTGTCCATCTGGAAAAGAGTATGAATCAGAAACAGGCTCTGGAAACAGTACATTCGATGTACCCAATCTGTACGGACTTTGAACGTGATTTTATGTCGCTGACATTTGCCCTTGCGACAGGAGTCGGCAAAACAAGACTGATGGGAGCATTTATCGCATATCTGTATACAAATCATAATATCCAAAATTTCTTTGTAGTCGCTCCGAATACCACAATTTATGAGAAGTTACAGCGTGATTTGAGTGACATCAACAGTCCCAAATATGTATTCAGAGGATTGAGCTGTTTTGCGAATCAGCCTCATATTATTACAGGCGAGGAATATACAAAACCTTTGACAACCTTTCAGAGTGAAGTCAGAATTTTTATATTCAATATTGATAAATTCAACAAAGAAAACTCCAATATGAAACAAGTCAGCGATTATCATGAAAAATCATTCTTTGCAACGCTTGCCAATCTGCCTGATTTGGTTCTGATTATGGACGAATCACATCATTATCACGGAGAAAAGGGAGAACAGGCATTAAATGAACTTCATGCGGTGCTTGGTCTGGAACTGACTGCTACACCATTGACTGCAAAGAAGAAGTCAGGAAAACAAATTCCATTCAGAAATGTGGTATATGAATATCCACTGTCACAGGCGATTGCAGATGGTTATACAAGAACTCCCTATGCTGTAACCCGTTCTGATATTGATTTCTATCATTTTGGTGAGGAACAGCTTGATAAACTGATGCTTCAGGATGGCATTCTGTGTCTCATAAGAACATCCGGAATAAATTACGGGTATATTCTGCAAACAATGCCAAACGATTAGTTAAGCCCTTTATGCTGGTAGTCTGCAAGGATACTGACCACGCAAAATGGGCAGAAAATTATATCAAATCGGATAAATTCTGTCAGGGAGCTTATCGCAACAAAACACTTGTGATACATTCAAAACAGACTGGCGCGGAAAGCGAAGCCAATACCAAAATGCTTCTTGAAGTAGAAAAAGCAGAAAATCCGATTGAAATTGTAATTCATGTGAATATGCTCAAAGAGGGCTGGGATGTCAATAATCTCTATACGATTGTGCCGCTGAGAACAGCATCTTCCAAAATCCTTCGTGAACAGATGGTAGGTCGAGGACTTCGTCTGCCTTACGGAGAGCGCACAGGCGATAAAGAAATCGACAGTGTCATGCTGACAGCACATGATAAATTTGCTGATATTCTTGCAGAGGCAGAGAAAGGCGATTCTATTTTCAATGCCGGAAATATCATTCGTGCCGAAGATTTTGAGCCGGAAGAAGAAATAGAAGCACAGCTTGCTCTTGAAGAAGAACCGGATGAAATATTGACTTCTGCATATCTTGAAACAGGAATAGAACGAACAGAACAGGCTGACAAAGTATTTCATACAATTCATGAAACCGTTGTACATGAAGTGTATCAGGAAATTCAGAATGCTCCTTCACATACGGTTACTCCTGATGCTGTAAAACAGATTGCTGCAAAAGCTGTACAGAAAACCAAGGACTTAGGACAGGTATTTCATGAAAACAGCATTCCCGATGTAGTTCGATGGACAGAGCAGAATGTTGAAAATGTCTATGAGCAAACAAACGGAAAATTCATTCCAATTCCCCGTATCAAAATCACAGAAAATGGTGCGGAAGACTATGTATTTGAAGATTTTAACATCAATCTTGACAATTTCAAACACGAGCCTATTTCAAATGAAATGCTGATACAAAATTTGGTGGATACTTCTGAAAGAAAACGAATTTCCGCAGGTGCGATTGATTTTGAAGGTTATCAGCCTAAAAATACCATTGTTGATGAACTTTGCGAAAAACCTGAAATTGATTATGACAAATGCAGTAAGTTGTTATTCAAATTAACGGAACAGGTGATTGAGCATTATAGATTCAATTTTGGCACAAACGGTATGCAGAACATTGTCATGATGTATAAGAAAGAAATTGCTGACCTGATTTATAAGCAGATGCTACAGCACTTTAAATGTGACAGCGGATTTATACAGGAAGAGGTCATTGACATAAGAACTTATAATATACAACCGCACTTCAATCCTAAATCACAGGTCAATTTATTTGGAGAGTATACAGGAGATATTCGCTCTGTACTGTTCACAGGCATAAAGAAAGGTGTATTCACGCAGGCAAATTTTGACAGTGATGAAGGAGAACTGACATTTGCAAGAATGCTTGAACGCGATGAAGATGTTCTGAAATGGCTCAGACCTGCACCATCGGAATTTAATATCACTTATCATCAAGGCAGTAAGTATGAACCTGATTTTGTAGTTGAAACAGAAGCTAATATCTATCTTGTTGAAGTCAAGGCTGAAAAAGATATGGCTAATGATGATGTAATAGCTAAGAAACAGCGTGGAATTCAGTATTGTGAAACTGCTACAAGATGGTGCGAAGCCAATGGCTATAAACCATGGAACTATTTATTTGTTCCAGCTAATAAAATATATGTGAATACTACATTCAAGCAAATAGTACGATTGTTTACAGTTACAAATGAGAAATAATATATGTGAGGTGGAACAAAATGACGATACAAGCCTTGCTTGACCTGATTGCACAAGGTGAGGGCATTACTATTGAATTTAAAGAATGCAAGAATGAAATCACTTCTGAGGTTTATCCGACAGTTTGTTCATTCTCCAATCGTTTTGGAGGCCATATCTTTATGGGAGTAAAAGACAATGGTGAAATCATCGGCGTGAATCCTAAATGTGTCAAGGATATGCGAAAGAATTTTGCCAATATGCTGAACAATCCACAAAAAATTTCTCCGACACTGTATCTGTCAGCGGAAGAATATGAAATTGACGGCAAAATTATTTTATATGTCTATGTTCCGAGAAGTTCACAGGTGCATACCTGCAATAAAATCACTTATGACCGGATTGAAGATGCTGATGTGGATATCAGCAAATCTACCACACAAATGTCAGAATTATATCTCCGAAAACAGATTGATTATACGGAAAAGAAAATTCTGCCTTATCTCAAAATAGATGACCTTGATTCAGAACTGATGAATCGTGTCCGGAATCTTGTAAAGACGCAAGACCCCAATCATCCGTGGACAGGCAGCAGATTTTCCGAAGTGCCGGATTATATGAGCGTGATTTCGTCAGCGGCGCAGAGGGATTTAATCTGGCGGCGGTGTTGCTGTTTGGTCGTGATGAAACAATCCGTTCCTGTGTTCCAGCTTATAAAACAGATGCGATTTATCGTGTGGAGAATACTGACCGCTATGATGACAGAGAAGATGTCAGAACAAATTTGATTGACAGCTTTGATAAACTTGTCAGCTTCGTATGCAGGCACACAGATGACCGTTTCTTTCTGGAAGGAACACAGCGCATCAGTGTGCAGAATATGATTGCTCGTGAAATCGTCAGCAATCTGCTGATGCACAGAGAATATGCAAGTCCGTTTCCAGCAAAGCTCATCATCGAAAAAGACAGAATTCTGACTGAAAATGCAAACAAAACCTATCATTACGGCAGAATTCAGGCAGACAATTTTACACCTTATCCGAAAAATCCGATTATTGCGAATTTTTTCAACCAGATAGGCCGCGCTGATGAACTTGGTTCAGGTGTGCGGAATCTCTATAAATATACAAAACTCTATGCCAACAGTGAACCTGTTCTGTTCGAAGATGATATTTTCCGGACGGAAGTGCCGTTATCGGCCGCCGATAAACCGCCGTTAACTGCCGATAACTCAACAAGAACAGCAGATTCTGGAGTATATCAAAAAAAATATGTCTATCAACAATGCACAGGCTTGTGAACTCCTGACGTTGAAAGCAAGCAGGGTGAAAGAACTGTTTCGTGATATGACTTCCAAAGGCTTGATTATTCCCACAGGTGAAAAGAAAAGCCGGAAGTATCTTCTTCCGGCCAGTGATATATGAATAAATTATCACTTAAAGCAATTCTTTGATAAGTAATTTCTCTATTAAAGCAATATGTTTTGCTGATTTCTGTGTGATTCTGTAACCATCTGCACAGTAAAAATCAATCAGCCATGTTTTGCATATGATAAGTCCTGACTGAACCACAATTGATTGTAATTTCTTCTGGACAATCCATCTGTCAATTGTATTTCCCGTATATCCGGTCAGGAGGGCGACCTCTGTGATTGTCATAATATCCTGAACATCCTGCCATTCATCGGTCAAGAGTTCACGAAAACATTCCGGCAGTGTCGGAGACTGTTTCGGAACAGTCGGCGGATGCGGGTATCCTGATGAGAACAGTTTCGGGAAAACATATTTGTCCGGATTCTGACTGCTGTCAATTAAGTAATCAATCACATCATTCAGATAGATTGTGTAGCGGCGAGTTTTCTTATGATTATCAATACACGGAATCCATCCATTCTGGAGCATCCACACGCATTTCCGTTTGCTGATGTGGAGTATCTGCCGGAGCTGTTCGCTGGATAATATCTCCGGATAGCGTTCTTTGAGATAGCTGTAATCACTCATCACTCTGACCTCCCTCATGCCTGATGTGGAAAGTCCTGCCTGTATCATCTTCACAGTGTTCTGTCAGATAGTCGAGTAAATCCTCTTTGGCAATGATGTATTTTCCGCAGTAGATAAATGACCGGAGTTCTCCGCTTCGGAGCAGTTCATAGATTTGATTCTTTCCAAATGGAGACCAGTTGACAGCCTTTGCCGGAGTGAGAATATCCGGACACTTCCGGAGCATACGCTCTAATTCTTTGCGTTTTTCTTCTTTGTTCATGATGATTTCCTTTCTGTAGATTGCAGAAAGGATTCCGGAATCTGTCTCGCAGTGTCTCGCAATTTTCTCGCAAATTTCCGGAATTACGGGAAAAATATGCTTAAAAATGCTCCAAAATTCGTAAAAAATAATACGCTGAGTGACGGACAGGGAAATGATGAAAAGTTCTCGAAATCGTTTGGATGGTTAATCCCGTCTCGTGGGTTCGAATCCCACTCGCTCCGCCATGTATTGCCGTTTTCGGCGTGTTGCCTCAAATCCTGTTAGGTTTGAGGCAATTATTTTGTCTCGCAGTTTGCTTTATTCTGTTTTTCTGGTGTTGAGCTGTTTCAGCATGACAGGGAAATGCAGTGTTTAATTATTCTGTTCTTGAATGAGCGGCACAAAAGGTCACACGAGCCTTGTGTATTTGATTTATCCAGTATGATAACATTAATGAATTTTCCGCTGTCATAACGGATAAGTGAAATATTCCGAAGAATGACAGAAAACATGTGGCGAGCGTAGACTTTCCATATCCAAGAACGTCCGACAAGTGCCATGATGAATTTCGGTTCACAGCCTGCTGATTTCAGAGCTTGTATGTAAACGGATATTATATGGATTTTCAGAAGCTGCATCTGAGACTTGCAGAATATCATATTTCCTTTGATAAAAAGAAATTCAGTCCGCATGAGTGATATGCCATATCTGGAAGGATTTGTAATCGAGTATAAAAATAAAATCATCAGCTATGCGATGCCAGCAGTCAACTATACCATAGTTTTCGTTATGCATTTCTTTCTTGATTTTTCTATGATTTCAGGAATTCTATCCCTTATCAGCTTGTTATATTCTATCATTTCAGTTCTCCGTTAATCATAATATTTTTCTGATATGCAGTCAATTGCACATTCTGCTGTTTATCCATAAAAACACCTGTCAACAGTTATATTTTGATATGAAAAACGGCATAGTATTTTAGAAATATAAACTTTTTTCTCTGCTACTGAAAACAGTCCGGATCATTTCAATTCTGATCCGGACTGCTTTTCTTTCCTCGCTGACAGTATGATTATGATATATTTGTAATGACTGGAGCTGTACTGTCAGAAATATCAACCAACAGCAGCTGACGTTCTTTTCCTGAAAAAACTGCCGCAAGGAAACTATACGAATTGATTTCAAGCAGATTAAACAAAACACTTTCAGAATTCTGAAACGGCAGACGAAAGGAAACTGCTGTATGTTTTCCGGCATATTTCGCACAGAAGATTTTTCCATTTGAAGTAAATGCAAAAAGATTTTCTCTTCCGGCAGCGATGCCATCAATTTGTTCCGTACCACGGGCATGATTGATTTTTTCAGCCATTTCGGCACTTTCCGCGCCGGAATTCACAGCTTCTATTCTGCCGTTCCGAAGCATGAAGCAGCCGGAATCTCCAGCAGTAATGCGGATATCTTCAGGCACATCTGCTGACCAGCCCTGACTTTTCTGAAATATATCCCTGTGATATTCGCATACAGCACATAATTCTTTTTTATTCTGATACGAAGCCAGAAGAAAAATCTGTGTCTGACTCATAGCAATTTCACGGATCAGTAATTTTTCTTTCAGTCTGGAAGAAAGTTCTTTCAGCTTTTCAGCATCAGCACCACAGGAGAGCAGAGTACCATCTTCTGTGATTGCTACAGTAGTATCACCAGCAGCAGCAATCTGCGTTACATGATTCCAGTCACCTGTATTGCATTGTTCCATTGTATTTTTTCCTACTGCGGATACTGTTCCGTCTTCAAAAAGCGCAGCCAGATGACCTGCCCCAGCGGCAATTGCTTTGATTTTCTTCCATTTCCGTGCTTTCCCGATCATGGAATTGAAAAAGCCTTCCAGATTCAGATGACCGCTGTTATCAAGCCATGCATAGTAATCAATACCAGCCGCAGCCAGCAGTGAGATATTGCCGCGCATTTTCTCAAGCTGTCCGGTTGTATATATATTTTTTGCCGGCTGATAGATTTGCTTTACCCAATAACTATGCTGTTCCGGATTCAGAAACAGTTCTGGTACAGAAGACATTCCACATTCCGGACAGGTACAGGAGGATGCGGGCAGTTCCTGATGACAGATTACACATTTCATGTTGCAATATCCTTTCATTTGATATTACCGGAAAAAACGTTCCCGGATATGTTTCATCGGCAGAACAAAATTAAGTTCTTCAACCAGATTTCCGTTAGATGAAGTCTGAGAGCCACACAGAATGCCAAGAATATTACCTGTTTTCTGAGAAAAGACGGGTGCTCCTGAACAGCCGCTTTTCGCTTCCAGATTGACGAAAATCCGTTCCAGACCCTTATGAAACTGAACAGAAGCAATTTTTCCTTCAAAATGACTAATAGAAAGCTGATCGACAGAATCAGAAATCATTGCACCGAACGGATACCCCAGCAGGAAAATTTTATCTGTTGTATGAATTTCTTCTTCCGGCATCATGACCGGAAGTGCAGGATACCCCATCAGGTCAATTTTCAGCAGAGCTGCATCAATTTCTGTATCATTCCGTATGATACGAGCATCATGCCAGCTAATTTCCCCGTTAGTCCGGCCTGCAATTTTCAGTCGGATGCGGAGATGCTGTGCATTCCGGATTACATGACTGCATGTGAGGATATAACCGTCATGTGTCAGAAGAGAGCCGCTTCCGTAGCTAGTTCCATCCGGAGAAGTGCATTCTACCAGAACGACACCCTTTTCAGATTCTGATACATCTTCGGGATACTGGTAAACAGCCGGCGATTTCGCAAGTGCCTCGGAAGGCAGATGATATTCTTCTTGTTTTTCTTTCTTTGCTGTTCCGTGTAGAAATTTCTGTAAATTTTCCGGTATCTGACTTTCTGTAAACCAGTTCTGCAAAATACCATTTTGCCCTTTACGTCTGACAGGATTTTTGAACCACTGCATCAGCATATTCCGGCACAGAATTTCACATTCTCTTGCATTCTGCCAGTTTTCCCGTCCGGATTTTCCGGCTTTGAACTGAGTAAAGAATAATACCAATTTTTCATCCAGTTCCGGATCAATCTGAAATTTCATTTTATGGCACATACCACGGAAAATCTGTGCAAGTTCCTCAGCAGTATAATCTTCGACCAGAAATTCTTGAAATCTTCCATTCAGTCCTGCGTTGCTCCGGATAAACCGATCCATTTTATCCGGATATCCGGCAACAATGACAGAAAATTCTCCCATATGATCTGTCATGGCAGCGACCAGTGTAGTAACAGCTTCAGTCCCAAAATCATTTTCGCTTCCGTTATCTGTCAGAGAATAGGCTTCATCAATAAACAGTACATTTCCCATTGCCTTTTCGATCCAGTTCCGAGTTTTAATAGCAGTCTGACCGACATATCCAGCAACCAGATCAGAACGGTCAACTTTGAATGTCCGTCCTTCCGGAAGCAGACCGCATTCTTTATAGACTTTTCCGATCATATTGGCAATCATTGTTTTTCCTGTACCGGGATTGCCTTTCAGAACAATATTCAGATTAGGAGTAACAGGCATACCTCCGCTGTCATCTTCTTGCTGGAACTTCGCCATATTCAGAAGATTATGCAGATATTCCTTGATGTTTGCAAAGCCGATAATATCATTCAGTTGTTCCAGAAGAGGCCGCTGATCCGGTTTAGAAAGCGGCTGTTTGGTCAGATGTACAAGTGCTTCGGGAATATCTGCACCTGTAAGAAAGTTATTCTCTTCTTCCGGAATTTCTGTTCCGTAAGTATTGACAAGACGGGCATTCATACGGATTTTAGCCTCTTCCAGATAACTGCTCCGGATATAGCGCGCATTGCCGAAAGTCTGATTTTTACTTTGTCTTTCTGCATATCTGACAATAGCACGATGTGAAAGCTCCATAAAATCTTCATCAGCTCTCAGACCGGCTTCCGGAAGCATCACACGGAAAATCTGATATAATTCTTCTCCGGTATAATTATCAAAATAGATTTTACCGCGTCCAATCCGGCTTGCCAGACCAGGATTTGCCGTACGGAGCATATCAGACATTTCATCTTCATAGCCTGCCAGAATAACACAAAGCTGTTTGCGGTGATCTTCCATATATTTTACCAGACTGTCAACAATATCCTTGCCGTTTGCAGTATTCATAAGCTGATATGCTTCATCAATAAACAGGATGCCATCAATAGCTTTTTTTCCGATTTTGTCAAAATCAGGATGATGCAACATTTCTGAAATCAGTTCTCCTGCACTGGTTTCAACGAGATGCCCTCGTTTCAGAAGTCCGTGACTGCGGAACAGCAGCCCCATTTTACGTGCAACTGTAGTTTTACCTGTACCGGGAGCACCCATAAAGACATAATGCCCTGGTTCACCCAGATTTCCGGTAATGAGTGCATTTTCAATTTCTTTGATTCTGGACTTGACGCTTTTCAGACCAGGCATTTTCATAATATCTTCCACAGCATTTCCGCGGATTTCCTCTGCTGGTCTGAGGAATTTGCTATATTTTTCAGGAATATGAGAGCTTTCTATAATAGAAAATACTTCTCCGGTGTTTTTATCAGTGATTTTTCTGATGTCCGTCATATTGGCAGCAGCGTTTCTTAGATCACTCACAAAATTGACAGCTTCTCCTGCATTTCCCCAGTTTTCATCAGCGGATGCAATCCAGTTTTCACAGAAATCTGCCATACGCGGCTGAAGAGTTTCAGAAAATCGAAGATGATTTTTCTGCATATGCAGATTTAAGATCTGAAGAAATTCCTCAGGTGTATAATCCGGAATATAAATTTGTTCACGAATCCGGCGGCTCATACCGGGATTGGATTTCAGAAATTTTTCCATCGGTTCAGGATAGCCTGCTGCAACTACAATCAGATCATGCTTGAATTCATCCATTGCTTTAATCAGCGTATCAATACATTCTTGGCCGAACGAGTCATTTTCTTCCTGAGTAATTGAGTAGGCTTCATCAATAAACAGGATACCGCCAAGAGCTTTCTGAACCATTTCTCTGGTTTTGATGGCAGTCTGACCGACATAGCCTGCCACCAGTCCGGAACGGTCTGTTTCCACAACATGTCCTGTACGCAGATAACCTGATTCAGCGAAAAATTGTCCCAGCAATCTAGCTACAGTTGTTTTTCCGGTACCGGGGTTTCCGGTCAGGGCAATATGCATGAAATCCATATTTTCTTTTTTCTCTGGAGCAGGCTTAATCCGGTTAGCTTCTTCCAGTTTCATCCATGCACGTTTTTCAGCATTGATGCCCTTGAATTTTTCCACGATTTGTTTTTTGACTGATTCCATGCCGATCATACTGCGCAATTGCTGGGCAGCAGTGGGAATAGGCTTCAGGTGATAGTCAGAAAACAGCTGATAACAATTGGCAGGAGTCAGCGTTTTACCGGATTGTGCAAAATCCATCATAAAATGATACAGCATTTTAATCCGAACACCCTGTGCAATACCAGCAGTTTCCGTATGTTCCTGTACGATTTTAGCAATACACCGTGAAATTTCCCTTGCAGTTTCAGGAATTTCCGATACATGTACTTTCAGGCCGTGCATCAGCCGGAAATAATGCAGCATATTGCAATATTCCAGTGAATTGGGCGGCAGAATAGGAATTGTATTCAGATTGCGGCGCATTTCCTCATCTTTTGTGAGGGCTTCCATCTGGAGAATGCCGCCGCCTTCTTCATCCGGAAAAATAAACAGCATAATATTAATATTTTCTGCCGGAAGTTTGATAACATGATTAATAAAAGTCTTCCAGCCGGAGGCAGTAGCGAGTTCGGTCAGGAAATTATCAGCATCATCAATCACAATTGCAGTAGGATGACTGTTATCTTTCATCATAGCTTCAAACTGCGATAAAATAGCAACATTTGCCTGTATTCCGGCATGAAGCGGATAGGAATTTTGTTTTGCCATCAATACACCGGATTTCATTCCGGAAGAGGAATTCTGAGGCGATGAATTTGCAGCGGGTGCATCTGTTTTATTTTTTCCCCATGCACCTTTCCGCAGACCTCTGCCGCGGCGGGGTGTTTCTGCCGGCTGTGAGGCAGCCGGAGCAGAAACAGCATTGGGACGAAGCAGTGAAAATGAGCGTTCATCATAGCAATACAGACGTTTTACTGTATTATAAAAAACAATTTTTTCATAACCATTTTCTTTCAGTTCCTTTTGCAGCAGCCAGTTGAGATCTGTTTTCATCCCGTTTTCCAGATAGAATTCATCGCTTGTCAGACCGCCCAGATACCAGAAACGCCGCTGTCCGCAGGAAGCCTTTGAAAAATAAGTTCCCATAGATTATGCTCCTTGCTGTTTAATGTTTTGCCGAAGCAGCCGGATTAGTAACATGCTGTCTGTTGTAGGCAGTACCGGAAATGCTGCACTGACTGCGGACGGCTTCTCTGCCTTCTGAAACAGCGGAAATATTGCCCAGACGTTCTGCCTCCTGATTCGTATGTTCTGCATACTGTTCTGAACAGGGCAGTTTGAAATCAGGGACATCCCGCGAAATATCCTGTACTACTGCACGGTTGACTTCCTGTCGATAATCCGGACTATTACTGGGTGTGCTGACAAGTACTTCAGCATGATTCGTCACAATGCCGTTATCTTCCATGATAGGTGTGATAACAACAACGGCCTGTTCCTGTGTGGCAGGATTTGTAAAAGAAGCATGATATTCATCACGATTTTCCGAGGCAAAATAATCGCCGTCCTGTTCATCCATCTGGAAATGATCGCCGAGTACCTGTCCGATTCGTTCGGCCATGGAAAGGCGGCTTCTTGCCATAGCAAGATTAGTTTCGGCAGTATTTTCCAGCAGGGCAAGTTCTGAAATAAAATCATGCAGTTCGCTTTCCAGTGCGGTAAGTTCTTCTGTGGTCAGATTCTGGGTATCAGCATTCAGTCTGTTTCTGGTTTGTTCCATACGCTGCACAAATTCAGATAATCTGCCGTATGTCCAGTAATCCACGCCTTTATTATCTTCAATTTTTTCATTGCCTATTTCAAATGTATAGACACGGCTTTCCGCAGAAACGAGATTTTCCAGAAGAGTGGATTCCAGTTTGCGGGCAGCTTCCAGTCTGCTCTGCCATTCCAGTTCCTGTTCGATCAGACTGTCACGCAGTTCATAAGCAGCCTGAAAGGAAGCACGGCCGTAACCGACAGAAATCTGAAACATTTCTGCCCGAAAGTCATTCTGTGCATTGATCAGATTTTGCTGAACATGATTCCATTTTTCCGGTTCAAATTTATCAGGACGGTAATTTTCACGAATTTCATCAGCGAGACGCTGTGCCTGTGAAATCCAGTAAGAAGCAAGTTCACTCTGTCTTTCTTTCTCGCTGGAGATCTGCTGTTCCAGATTGGAAATACGCTGATTGGCATTTTGAATCTGTTCTTTTGTCCAGAACAGATCACGCTGACGCTGTGCCTGCATAGTTTCAAACTGTTCCTGTGTCTGGGAGCGGAGTTTTTCCATATCGCGTCTGTTTTCACGGATACTGTTCTGAAGCCGGCGGGATTCCTGATCGAAGCGTTCATTCTGCTGTTGAATATCGCGCTGATGCTGCTGCTGCATCTGACGCAGACGCTGATTATGTGCCTGTTCCTGCTGATGGATTTCTCTGTCAAGATTCTGAATAGAGTGATTCAGCTGCTGATTCCGGCGTTCCTGAGCCTGAATCTGCTGCTGCTGACGGGCGATTGCCTGATTAAAGCGTTCTTCCGTACGGCGGCGTTCATTTTCATTCTGCCGGATACGGTTCTGAAGCTCCTGATTTCTTGCTTCTGCCTGTCTGTTGCGCTGTTCTGCCGCAGCAACGCTATTCCGGAGACTGCGGATCTGTCTTTGTTCATAGCTTTCATAATAACTCATGGGGAAAACACACTCCTTTTTATTTTTTCCGGCCGGATACGGCAGGATTTTTCACAGTTCTGTTATGATAATCGACACCGGAAAGACTGCACTGACTGCGTACAGTTTCCATTCCCTCGGAGACGGCAGAAATATTGCCGAGCCGTTCGGCTTCTTCATTAGTATGTTCAGCATACTGTTCTGAGCAGGGAAGCTGAAAATCGGGAATATCCCGTGAGATGTTCTGAACTACTGCATGATTGACTTCTTTTCGGTAATCCGGATTATTATCCGGTGTACGGACAAGTACTTCTGCATGATTGGTCACTACTCCGTCATTGCCCAGCAGAGGGGTAATGACAACAACGGCCTGTTCACCGGTATCAGGATTAGTAAAAGAAGCATGATATTCATCACGGTTTTCCGAGGCGAAATAATCACCATCCTGCTCATCCATCAGAAAAGAATCGCCCAGCACTTCGCCGATGCGAACTGCCATCTGATAGCGTTCATTCGCCATAGTGAGATTTACAGCGGCTGCATTTTCAAGCATTGCCAGTTCAACTGACAGTGTATGCAGTTCCTGTGTCAGTTCGGCAAGCTGTTCTGTAGTAAGTTCCTCTGTAGATGTACTAAGACGGCTGGAGGTTTCTTCTATACGCTGTACCAGAACAGAAAGCTGACCGTAAGTCCAGTAATCCACACCTCTGTGATCTTCCGTGGGCTGTCCGTCCAGTTCAAATTGATAACTGCGTGTTTCGGCCTCTTCAAGTTCCTGAAGCAGTCGGATCTGCATTTGCCGTGCTGTTTCAAGATGCTTCTGCCATTCCAGTTCCTGTTCTATCAGGGAATCTCTCAGTTCCGATGCGGCCTGAAATGCTGACCGGCCGCTTCCGACAGCTGTCTGAAATATTTCTGTCTGGAAATCACTTTGTGCATTGGCAATTTCCTGTTGTATGCCGTGCCATTTCTGGGGTTCAAATTTTTCCGGACGGCAGTTTTCACGAATATCTGCGGCGATTCTCTGTGCCTGTGCAATCCAGTATTCTGCAAGGATGCGCTGCTGTTCCTTTTCTTTTGCGATTTGCTGTTCCAGCTGATCAGTATGACGGCGGATATTTTGAATTTCTTCTTTTGTCATGAGCATATCCTGCCGATGCTGTACTTGTGCGGCTGCAAACT
>Ga0326511_10001960_pt1 | contig 16913 bp, 16 predicted proteins | sample 0_2496_0518_D_FD_203701 | JGI IMG/M metagenome (GOLD analysis project Ga0326511, IMG submission 203701) | Bovine rumen microbial communities from UC Davis, California, United States - 0_2496_0518 | ecosystem: Host-associated > Mammals > Digestive system > Stomach > Rumen | place: USA...
GAATTTGTTAGTTTCCTGTTAGTTACCGTCTGAGATACACCGTATTTCAGTGAAACCCAGAACGACAAAACCCGCATAAAAACTGTATTTCCGATAACCGCCGAAAGGCTTTGATTATCTCTTTGAGAACTGAGGAGCACGACGAGCTGCTTTGAGACCGTACTTCTTTCTTTCCTTCATTCTCGGGTCACGAGTAAGGAATCCTGCTCTCTTAAGCTTCGGACGAAGATTTTCTGTATCAAAGCTGAGAAGAGCTCTTGAGATACCGTGACGGATAGCACCAGCCTGACCTGTAACGCCGCCGCCGCTTACACGGCAAACAACATCGAACTGTTCCTCTGTACCTGTGAGAACGAGGGGCTGACGAACGATGAGTTTAAGTGTTTCGAGACCGAAATAATCGTCAATATCTCTGTCATTGATAGTTACCTTACCGGTACCCTTATAAAGTCTTACTCTTGCAACAGAGCTTTTTCTTCTGCCTGTGCCATAAAAATATGATGTCTTATCGTACATAATAAAATGCCTCCCCTCTCAATTACTCAATAACAACGGGCTTCTGAGCCGCATGCTTATGTTCTGCACCCTTATAAACATGGAGTCTGGTCAAAGCCTTACGACCAATAGTGTTATCGGGGATCATACCCTTTACAGCAAGCTGAAGAGCAAGCTCGGGTCTGTTAGCCATAAGATTATCATATCTTACAGACTTCATGTGACCGATATAGCCTGTGTGATGGTAATAATATTTCTGTTCGAGCTTTTTGCCTGTGAGAACCATTTTCTCTACATTTGTTACAATTACGAAATCTCCGCAATCAACGTGAGGTGTAAAAGTGGGCTTATTCTTACCTCTGAGCAGGTCAGCAACCTGAACAGCAAGACGACCCATTGTCTTACCTGTTGCGTCAATTACATACCACTGACGTTCAACTTCGCCAGCTTTTGCCATGAAAGTATTTGACATAGTGTTTATCCTCCCTGAATTTCCAAATTTCTGTTTTTCGGACACAATTTTTGAATGCCCTCAAGTCACTAATAGATAATAGCATACGTTAAGAATTAAGTCAAGGGATTTTTTCAACGTTTTTAATTTAGCATTGTAAATCTCTTATTTTCAAGTTTTTTCTTTAAAATACTCTCAAAATCTGATTTGTGATTTTAGATTTCATTTCTGAAAATTCCGACATTTTACTCATATATTCTTCTGAAGCCTGATTTATCCATAGCAGTACCGAGAGCAGCAAAAAGCCCTGCACTTGCTGTCACCTGAATAAGATTAGCAGGAACATCAGCTAAAGCGGCGAGTAATGCAGCCGACAAAACCGAACCGCTTAATACACTTATAATAACACCAAAAAGATAATATCCCACCACACATATAGCCGAGGCTGGTATCAAAGCTAAAAGATTTCTTTTGCATACGATCTTGCTGCAGCTTGTGGTAAAGACTGCGGACATCATGCTTTTTATAATCATAGTCGGTAAAACCCACACAGCAAAACCAGACAGGTAATCGGACATTCCCGCACCTATTGCAGCCGCACACATAGAATAAGGAGCAGGTAATACAGAAGATGCTATAAATATGATCCCGTCACCAACATGGATATAGCCCTGATGTGTAGGGATATGAACAAATGCCGTAACAACGCATATCATAGCGGCAAAGACAGCCGACATAGTAAGATATTTAAGGTTTTTATTTTTTCTTTTCACGTTTATCAACTCCCCGTTAAAGCCCATTTTTGTAATAGGTTTTTAATTTTAACAAAGACATTATACTACCGATATATCCTGTTGTCAACATCATTATGGAATATACAAGTGGGTTTTTGCACGGTCTGAATTGCTAATTGCAAATTTGATAAGTGGGTGTTATAATATAGATGTATAACTATTTTTATTATTGTAGGTGAGAAAATGGCTTTTGACAGAGATAAAATAAGGAATTTCAGTATAATAGCACATATAGACCACGGCAAATCTACTCTTGCCGACAGAATACTTGAACAGACTAAATCAGTGGCTATACGTGAAATGCAGGATCAGCTTCTTGATGATATGGAACTTGAAAGGGAAAGAGGTATAACAATAAAGGCTCACGCTGTTACACTTCTTTATAACGCTGATGACGGTGAACAGTATATATTTAACCTTATAGATACACCCGGTCATGTTGACTTTAATTATGAAGTATCACGTTCCCTTGCAGCGTGTGAGGGTGCTGTGCTTGTTGTGGATGCGTCTCAGGGTATAGAGGCACAAACACTCGCTAATACATATTTAGCTCTTGATGCAGGACTTGAAATAGTGCCTGTTATAAATAAGATAGACCTTATAAGTGCCGATCCCGAACGTGTCAAAAAGGAAATAGAGGATGTTATCGGTCTTCCGGCTGATGACGCTCCATGCATTTCTGCTAAAATGGGGATAAATATACACGATGTAATGGAACAGATAGTAAAACAGATCCCCCCACCCCAAGGCGATACTGAAAAACCACTTCAGGCTCTTATATTCGATTCATATTATGACAGCTATAAGGGTGTAATAGTATATGTGCGTGTTAAAGAGGGACAGCTTCATGTGGGAGATACTATACGCTTTATGGCAAGCGGCTCTGAATTTAATGTAGTTGAACTCGGATTCATGCGTGCAACAAGTTTAGAACCCACAGACACACTTTACGCCGGCGAAGTAGGATACATAGCGGCTTCGATAAAAACTGTCGGAGATGCCCGTGTAGGCGATACAGTAACACTTGCTTCAAACCCTGCCTCTGAGCCGCTTCCGGGTTACAGAGCTGTACAGCCTATGGTATTCTGCGGCATATATCCTGCTGATGGTGCAAAGTACGGCGATCTTCGTGAGGCTTTGGAAAAGCTTGAGCTTAATGATGCATCACTTTCATTTGAGCCTGAAACATCAGTTGCTCTCGGATTCGGTTTTCGCTGCGGATTTTTAGGACTTCTGCATATGGAAATAATTCAGGAAAGACTTGAGCGTGAATATAATCTTGACCTGATAACAACTGCACCAAGCGTAATATACCGTATAACAAAAAATGACGGTACTGTTGAAATGATAGACAATCCCACCAATTATCCCGACCCCGGTACAATAACTATGGCAGAAGAACCCATGACCGAGGCACATATATATGCCCCGAATGAATATGTCGGGAATATAATGGAGCTTTGTCAGGACAGGAGAGGTACTTTCAGGGATATGAAATATATCGATTCCGACAGAGTTGATATTCATTATGATCTGCCCCTTGCCGAGATAATATATGACTTTTTCGATACGCTTAAATCCCGTACAAGAGGTTATGCATCGTTTGACTATGAACTTTCAGGCTATGCACAGTCTAGGCTCGTAAAGTTGGATATAATGCTTAACGGTGAAGTGGTTGATGCACTTTCGTTCATAATCCATGCAGACAAGGCATATCCCAGAGCAAGAAAAATGGCTGAAAAGCTTAAGGAGAAAATTCCGCGTCAGCTGTTTGAAATACCGATTCAGGCTTGTATCGGAGGCAAAATAATCGCAAGGGAAACTGTTAAGGCTATGCGAAAAGATGTTCTTGCAAAATGCTACGGCGGTGACATTACCCGTAAGAAAAAACTTCTTGAAAAACAAAAAGAAGGTAAAAAACGTATGCGTCAGTTAGGTTCTGTCGAAGTACCGCAGGAGGCATTTATGGCAGTTCTGAAACTCGACAGCGACCAGTGAGGAATCTATGAAAAAGACTGTATTATTATATAATTTTGATAAAAACGAGCAGGCAGCCATAAAAAGAGCTTTGCTGCCTCTGCATTTTAATATTCGTACAGTTGCCGATGATGATATATTTCTGCCTGTAGGCTATCTGTGCGGAATTATTGATGACAGCGGAAAAAGAGAAACAAATACGGAAAACTTTGGGAAACTGGTTGTTATGGGCGGGTTTATCAGCAGTGATGTGGATAAACTCCTTTCGGCAATGCGAAAAGCAGGTTTCGGAAGAGATGTATTAAAGGCTGTAGTTACTCCCACAAATGCCGTATGGTGCGGAGCAGAGTTATATGCCGAGATACTCAAAGAACATCTGCAAATGGGAAATAAATAGATGTATTATACTTATATCATTCTTTGTGAAGACGGCAGTCTTTATACAGGAATGACTTCTGATGTAAAAAAGAGAATGGCTGAACATTGGAAAGGTGGCAGGCTTTGTGCTAAATATACACGTTCGCATAAGCCTGAAAAGCTTGAGGCTGTATGGAAAAGTGAAAGTCGTTCCCTTGCCTGTAAGCTTGAATACCGTATAAAAAAGCTTGCTGCAAATAAAAAAAGACAGCTTATCAAAGATAATAACTTTTCTGTTTTCGGAGAAATTATAAACGAGGAGCTTTATCAAAGGGAAAATATTGAAGAATTCGGAGTGATTTCGGAAATTGATTGATAAATATGCCGTTTTGAAAAAATATTTCGGTTATAACAGCTTCCGTAAGGGACAACAGGAAATAATAGATTCTATTCTTGGTGGTCGGGATGTTCTGGCAGTCATGCCAACGGGTGCAGGGAAATCCCTTTGCTATCAGATACCTGCACTTATGCTCAGAGGTATAACTCTTGTTGTATCACCTCTTATCTCTCTTATGCAGGATCAGGTGAGGATACTCAAAGCTTCGGGTGTGCCTGCTGCATATCTGAACAGTTCCCTTACACCTGCACAGATAAGACTTGCTACGGAAAGAGCGGCTCAGGGTTGGTACAAGATAATCTACGTTGCACCTGAAAGACTGATGTCGGAGAACTTTATTGAATTTGCGGTTCATGCGGATATTTCCATGGTAGCGGTTGATGAAGCACATTGTATATCAATGTGGGGACATGAATTCCGTCCGGGTTACAGAAAAATATCAGAATTTGTAAATAAACTTCCATTTCGTCCGGTTATTGCGGCATTTACGGCTACAGCTGACGGCAAAGTACGCTATGATATTTCAAAAATGCTTTGTCTTAGGAATTATTTTCAGTATAGTTCGGGATTTGACAGACCCGAGCTGTATTTTTCGGCTGTATGTATGGATAATGGTGAGAGGGATTTTGAGCATGATAAGGGGCTTAATTTTCTGATAAGCTATATCAAAGGTCATAAGGAAGAAAGCGGCATAGTATATTGTGTTACAAGAGGTCAAACACAGGCAGTATATGAAGCTTTGGCTGAAGAAGACATACGTTCATGCATATATCATGCCGGAATAGACAATCAGACAAGAAAACAGATACAGGAGGATTTTACCTTTGACAGAGTAAAAGTTATAATAGCTACAAATGCATTCGGAATGGGTATTGATAAGCCGGATATACGATATGTAATAAATTACGGTATGCCTCCAACTATCGAGGATTATTATCAGCAAGCAGGAAGAGCAGGGAGAGATGGTCAGCCGGCGGACTGTATTCTGCTTTACGATAACAAAGGATATATGCTTATAAAAAATTCCTTTATACTCCGTCCCCGTGAGGATGATGAAATGTCACCCGAAGACAGAAGAAAATATATTTCTGTACAGCTTTCCAAGCTTTCAAAAATGTATCGTTATGCTTTTTCTGATAAAATATGTCTCCGCAAACAGATTTTAGAATATTTCGGGGAAAAAGCACCCAAAAAATGCAATAATTGCAGTGTTTGCAGAAAAATATCTCTTATTCAGGTACAAAAAACAACTGTTGATTATGATAAGGAACTTTACGAAAAACTCAGATCGCATATTAAGATCCTTTCAATTCGCAGCGGACTGCCCGTATATGCCATTGCAAGTTATTCTGTATTGCAGGAGATAGCAAAGGCAAAACCAAAAAATATGTCGGAATTAAGAAAAATAAAGGGACTGAGCGAGGAAAAACTCCGCAGATACGGGTAAGATATTATTGATATAACATCAAAATACAAATAGTATAATTATACATAATGTACAGGTGATCATATGAATGAAACGGTAAGAAATGAACTTCTTTCAAAAGGTGACAGTAAATTAGCGGATTTCGCAGGGAAAATCGTACCAAAAGCAGGTAATATGATAGGTATTCGAGTACCTGTTTTAAGAGACTTTGCAAAAAAGCTTGCAAAAGAACAGGGGGAAACTGCCCTTTGCGGAGATGATATTTATTACGAAGAAAAAATGCTTCGTGGTATGGTCATAGGTTATCTTAAAACGGATATAAAAAGAAAAATGGATCTTATAAAAAATTTTGTTCCGGTAATAGATAATTGGGCGGTATGTGACAGCTTTTGTCCTACGCTTAAAATAAAGAAAAATGACCTTGCAGTAATATGGGATTTCATACAGCCTTACCTTAATTCAGACAAGGAATTTTATATACGTTTCGGAGTGATAATGCTGCTTGATTATTACATAAATGACGATTATATAGACAGTACACTTGAAGCACTTAAAAATGTTGATACAACGGCTTATTATGCATCTATGGCGGCAGCATGGACAATGGCTGAATGTTTTATAAAATATCCGGACAAGACACTTCCGTATATTACTGAAAGAGTATTTGACAAGGCTACTCACAATCGTACAATACAAAAGCTTTGCGATTCTTACAGGGTAAGTGCTGAGGATAAGGAAATGCTAAGGAAAACAAAAATATACTGAAAGTTTATTATACAAAAAGTATAACATTACTTTAGGTATATAAATAATATATATTACAGATAGTATAATATGGAGAGAAAATGACAAGAGAAACAGCTAAAAGAATGATAAAGGGTCATCCTCGTGACAGACAGCAAACAGCTCAAAGGGATATTGAAGAAAGAGATTATGTAACCGAAAAGATTATTCCCATATTTGAGCTTGACGGGAATAATTATCAGTTTACAGCTATGTACAAATTCAAAGCTGCAGACGGAGAATATGTATACGGCAGGGCAATGACAATAGATGAACTTTGCAATATGCAATCAGAAGCGGCAAGAGGGGAAGCTTTTCGCATAATATATCTTAGAAATTCACGTATAATCGTAGAAATAGAAGAAGATAATTTATAAAATACTTCTTCCTATTCTTTAAACTTGTCACTTTGAGTGAATTGACTATCCTTAGAAGATTCTTCGTCACTTCGTTCCTCAGAATGACAGGTTTGTTACACTTCTCAAAATAACACATCAGCCCCCCGAATGTCATTCCGAACGAAGTGAGGAATCTTTCACGAGCTGCCATTTACTCAAATAATATTATAAATTCAAATATCAAAGGTGGGATATTAGTGGAAACTGTTCTTAAAACAAATGAACTTACCAAATCATATGGTCGTCAAACCGTATTGGATGGTGTAAGCCTTGAGGTAAAAAAGGGTGATATATACGGCTTTGTAGGGAAAAACGGAGCAGGGAAAACTACCTTTATACGCATTATAATGGGACTTGCAAAGGCAGACAGTGGAAGTGTTGAACTGTTTTCGGGAGAAAAGCTGGAGTTTGCAAGAAGAAAAGTAGGAAGCCTTATTGAAAGTCCCGCACTCTATACGAATATGTCTGCTTTGGAAAATCTGAAAATGTGCTGTGATATTTTAGGTGAGGATAAAAAACAGGCAGAGGAAATACTCCAAATAGTGGGTCTTTCGGATACCGGAAGAAAAAAAGCAGGTAATTTTTCCTTAGGAATGAAACAGCGTTTAGGTATCGGTATGGCACTTGTCGGAGATCCCGAACTTCTTATACTCGACGAGCCTATAAACGGACTTGACCCAACAGGTATAGTTGAAATAAGAGAGCTTTTACTCAGACTTAAAAATGAAAAAAACAAGACAGTTTTCATTTCAAGCCATATACTCGGAGAGCTTGAAAAGATCTCAACACGTTATGCCATAATTGCTAAGGGAAAGCTTATAGAAGAAATAACAGCAGAAGAACTTAAAAAGAAATGCGGACTTACCACTTTAATAAAAACAGATTCTCCCGACAAGGCAGAAAAAATAATCCGTAGGGTACTTAGCACCGATAAAACAGAGGTCAGGAAAAACGGTATTATTGCAGTTTCGGCAGAAATAAAAAATATAGGTGAGCTTACCAATGCACTTTATACGGAGTCCGTTACCGTATCTGAAATAAATACATCAGACAGTGATGCGGAAAATTATTTTATCAGAAAAATGGAGGGGTAACTTTGGGCGGTCTTATCAAAACTCAGCTGAAACTTTTATCCAAAAGCAAGAGTCTGATAGTATGCATGATAATTGCTGTAGCACTTGGCATAACCATGACTTTGATTTACAATTATTTCTGGGAGCAAAGGGGAGATAAGATTGCAATGTCCTATGCCCTTATGCGTCAGTATGGGATGAACACCGAACTTTTAGATACAGCTCTTGATTCTATCCCTCAGAATAATCTGTGGTCATATGTAAATATATTCTTTTCCGATGGCGGTATATGGCTTATATCATGCTGCTGCGGATGTGCCTTTTTAAGCAGTGAATATAATATGGGTACTCTTAAAAATCCTGTTTCACGTGGCTGTAAAAGGTGGAAGGTATATTTTACAAAGCTTTTGGCAGGAATAATTGATGTATTTCTTGTTGCTTTGGCTTATGTAGGCTCGGGAACGATAACTGCTGCTTTCGTTGTTAAAAATAATGGAACGGCAGGTGCAGGGGATATAATAGTTGTTATGATATGTTATATCCTGCTTTTGATAGCTATGGCATCATTTTTTATGCTTCTTACGGTATTATTCCATCGTACAGGATTTTCGGCGGCAGCAGCTATTGCAGGCCCTATGCTTATATCCTCTCTGCTTAATGTTATAGCTACTGTAAACGAAAATGCATCAACTCTTTCAAGGTATTTGCTTATGGAGAGTTTTATTACTGTTGAACCGTCTGTATTAAGAGGTGAAACATACATAACCATTCTTACGGCTTTGGCATATATCATTGTTACCTGTACTGTCGGATTCCTTGTTTTCAGGAGAAGTGAGATAAAATAATATATGCACCTTGCACAGTATTTGCAAGGTGCATTTTTTATGTATAAATGCACAAAGCACAGCCGATTCGGCCGTGCTTTGTGCAAAAAGGAAGGGATAATGAAAAAACAACAAAGAGTTGATAAAAGATGAAGAAAACATGCTCTATGCATTAATATTACCACAACAACCTTAATAATTCAATAGTTTTTTCAAATATGATATTTTTTCTTGTAAAGTAACTAATTTATTTGTGCATTATTGGTCAAATCAGCTAAACTTAGTTTTGATTGTCACTATCCTCAATAAGCTTGACGCTTACCTCGAAAGTACGGGCTTTATCACTGCCTGATGAAGAAGGATGATATATTTTAAGCTTTATTGTATCATCCGGCTTATATTTTTTAAGTTCATCTATCATATCTACAGAGGATTTTATGATCTCTCCATTTATGGCTATTATTATATCATTCTTTTTTACATCAGTAGAAGCAAGCGGACTTTCCGACCTTATTCTTGTTATCATCATACCCTGAGGTATTCCGTTAGCCTTTGACATATACAAAGTACAGCTTTTTCCCTCTATTCCCAGAGTTCCACGGTCATTTATATAACCGTATTTTATAAGCTTGTTTACTATATCTATGACTGTATTGCTGGGTATCGCAAAACCCATGCCCTCAAATTCAACAGCCGCAAGCTTTGCTGTATTTATACCTATTACCTGTCCCTGTTCATTTATTAAAGCTCCGCCCGAATTTCCGGGATTTATTGCCGCATCTGTCTGGATATATTTGATATATCCGGAATCAAGTACACGGTTTACAGCCGATACAGACCCCTGTGTCATAGAATTTGAAAAAGCAGAACCGCCAGGATTTCCTATTGCAAAAGCCTGCTGTCCGACTTTTATCTTATCCGAATCCGCAAATGATGCTACTTTCAGGTTTTTTGCATCTATTTTAATCACAGCAAGGTCTGTTTTCACATCTATTCCCACTATTGTACCGAGATATTGTTTATCATTAGAAAGAGTTACCATAACTCCTGTTTTGGTGGAATCGTCAACAACATGGCTGTTAGTGGCAATATAGCCGTCTTCGGTTATTATTATTCCCGATCCCTCACCGAGAGCATCAAGCGTATAGTCTTTTCCTGATTTATACGATGTTATACAGACTACTGACTCTGATACATTTGAATAAACTTCGTTTGCTATCCGGGTTTCATCTGATTGAACTTCATCAGTTTCGACAGAGCTTATCTGAGGCCCGTTCACGTCAGGTTTTACTGAGGGAGCGGATGGAAGTGAATACTCCTCGGCATATGATGATTCATCGTCATGTACATCGGGTACTGTTTTAGGTTTTCCTTTTACCGCTACTCCCCCGGCAGTTATAAATAATATTACTGCGACCAATATAATACTTACCGCACCCGATACACAAATCAATGCTGATTTGCCCCTGCCTGTTTTTCTTACAGGAAGAGGTGGTGGGGGTGGATTATATCCGTAAAACGGTGCTGCACCGAAAGGGACGGGAGACTGAAAATTTGCCTGCGGCGGAGGAAACGGAGGTGACGGATAGGCATTAAAAGCCGATGGATTATATTGATTGTTCATATGTGCCTCCTGTTTTATTGTTTTTTCTCTTGTTTTTTAGGAATATTGAATTTGAACAGTGTATATACACCATATTCGCTTTCAGCGGTTATTTCACCGCCATGTTTTCTTATTATGCTTCGCACAAGGTAAAGTCCCAGACCGAGTCCTTTTTTATCCTTGCTTCGTGATTTGTCAGTTTTATAAAATCTGTCGAATACAAGAGGAATTTCGGCTTTTTTGATACCCTGTCCGCTGTTTTTGATAAAGAATTCCGTATCGGTAGAGGTCTCGGTTATATTGAATTCTATATAACCTCCGTCATCAGTAAATTTGACCGCATTTTCAACAAGGTTATATATCACCTGATGAAGCAGGTCTTTGTCACCGTTTACCATTTTCGGAGTTATTTCATCAAGTCCTTTTATTTCAATATTTTTCTTGTCGATTTCTCTTTCAAATGTTATAACGACTGTAACGAGCGTTGAAAACAAATCAAAATTACGGTAGTTTATTTTAAGCTCACCGTTGTCTATTCGTGACAGGTTAAGCATTGAATGTACAAGACGTGAAAGTCTTTTTACTTCATCTGATACGATATTCAGGTAATAATTCTGTTTTTCCTTCGGTATAGTACCGTCAAGAATACCGTCTATAAAGCCTGAGATCGTTGTCATAGGCGTTTTTAGTTCATGCGATACATTTGCAATAAAGCTTTTTCTTGTTATTTCGGATGATGAAAGCGATTCTGCCATATTATTGAATGATACGGCAAGTTCTCCTATTTCATCATTTGTGGTTTCGCTTACACGAACAGAAAAATCACCTTTACCGAATTGTTTTGCTGCCACAGCCATTTGTTTAAGAGGTTTTACCATGTTATATGAAAATATACTTATGGCAAGTATTGACAGTGAAAGTGCCGCAACCGCCGAAAGTATGAACAACCTCAGCACTATTTCCGTTATGCTTGACATATCATCCGCATCGGCTGTAACTATCGCTACTCCTACCAAAGCAGTGTTTTCTGTACTTTTTACAGAAACATTGGACTGTTTGAAGTAAAGAGGCAGTGCTACTATATAACGGTCTGATTTATATATACCGTCAAGAGTACCCTTGGCAGAATATTTGCCTGTTTGTATGGCTAAACGGGCTATTTCGGGAGAAATAAGATTTCCTTCAAGTATAGTCCTGTCGTTCGATGCAACAAAAAAAGCCTGATAATCAGAATTCAGCAGCATTATATCTATGTTGTTATCTTCAGCTGTAAAAGAAAGTGTCTGTCGGAATTCGATCTCGTTTTTAATGTTGTATGTTGCCCTGCCGTTGACCGGTATATTAGGCAATATTCTGTCTACTGTATATTCGGCAATATTATTTGTTTTCTGTTCAAGCTGGCTTATCTGCTGGTTTGTCCAGAAATTTGATATAACAAGTGTAAGTATAGTTCCGAGCAGAAGAAAACTCAGGAATACTATAATAAGACTTACACTCATATATTTGGTAAAGAGAGATTGTTTATAATAGACTTTAGGAGGAATAAATCTTGCGATTTTTTTCCATAGTCCCGATATTTTATTCTTTAACCTCAAATTTATAACCTACTCCCCATACGGTCTTCAAAGCCCATTTATCCGACACGCCTTCGAGTTTTTCTCTCAAACGTTTTACATGAACGTCAACTGTTCTCGAATCACCGAAATAATCAAAGCCCCATATTTCATTAAGAAGCTGATCTCTTGTGAATACTCGGTTCGGGTTGCTTGCGAGGTGATAAATAAGCTCCATTTCCTTCGGAGGAGTGTCTATAGGTTCATTATTTACTCTCAGCTCATAGTTTGTGAGGTTTATTACAAGCTTATCATAGCTTACTTCTTTTTTAGCAGTCTGTTCTTCAACAACGGATGTTTTATCATGCACACGTCGGAGTACAGCTTTTATTCTTGCCACTATCTCCTTTGTTTCAAACGGCTTTACAACATAGTCATCTGCTCCAAGCTCCAGACCGAGTACCTTGTCAAATACCTCTCCCTTTGCCGTCAGCATTATTATAGGGCATTGTGAAGTTTTTCGTATTTCGCGGCATACCTGCCAGCCGTCAAGGACAGGCAGCATTATATCAAGCATTACAAGATCAGGCTTTTCGGTTTTGAATTTTGTCACAGCCTGACCGCCGTCATTTGCTATAACAACATCATATCCTTCTTTTTCTATATACAATCTGAGAAGTTCACAGATGTTTATGTCATCGTCAACGACCAGAATTTTTCCCATACTCATTTTATAACCTTCTTTCAGAATTTAATATTGTGTTACATTACCCCAAAGTAAACACTTTGCTATACTAATTATACTTCAAAAAAAGCATTTCGTCAACCAAATGAATTGTCTCAAATATAAAAAGCGAATTGACAGCAGAGAAATAAAAGTATATAATATATTATAGAGTGGGATAAACAGCTGCGGATGCAGTGTCGAAAGACCGCACCCGAGGAAAGTCCGGGCTCCACAGGGCAGGATAACGGCTAACGGCCGCCGGGGGTGACCCCAGGGAAAGTGCAACAGAGATATACCGCCTCTTATTGAGGTAAGGATGGAAAGGCGAGGTAAGAGCTCACCGGCGTACAGGAGACTGTACGGCCATGTAAACCCTATCCGGAGCAACACCGCAGAGAAGTGTATTCATTTGCCCGATGGCTTCAGCAGGTGGCATTGAGCAGTTTCGGCAACGGACTGCCAAGATAGATGGCTGTTCACGACAGAACCCGGCTTATCGTCCCACTCTATTATTTTATAAAGGGGGATCTGTATGAAAAAGGAAGAGCGTATTAAAGAAAAAGCAAAAAAGGTTTCAAGGGAATTTTTCCTTGTAAGTATCGGTGTTATTGCTTTAGGTATACTCCTTTTAGTATATCCCGGCGAATCAAAGGATATTTTGTGCCGTGTTCTGGGCGGTGCTATGGCGGTCTGGGGCGTATTTAAAATTATAGAATACATCAGACTGAAGAAAAATGAAATATTTGGTTCATTTGCTCTTATCCAGGGATGTGCATTGCTTTGTTTCGGAGTTTATATTGCACTCAAACCCGAGGTTATAACAGCTTTTGTCACAGGTGTGCTTTGTATAATACTTTTTATCAGCGGCATTACCAAACTACAATATGCTATGGAATTTTCCGGACTTAAATCAAAGGGTTGGTATATACAGGCTTTTGGAGCAGTTTCAATGATAGTGGGCAGTATAGTGGCTTTTGTAAATCCTTTCGGGGCAGCAAATGTGCTTATGATGTTTATAGGTGCTTTTATGATAGTCAGCGGTGTATGGGATATTATTACAATGATTTACATAAGACGTTTTCTCAAAACATATAAAGCCGATATTGAGGATGCAAAGCGTCAGGAGTCCGTAAAAATAAACAGTTCGCAATATGTTGATACTGTTGTAGATGAAGATGATGAATAAAAAAATTTCTCTCCCTGTTTTGTCAGGGAGAGATTTTTATTCATCGGGATTTTCTTCAATATTTTCGGGCAGAGATTCTGTTCCGTTTATTTCATGGTGATAGGTCGGGACAATTTCGGCAATTACTTTTTCGACTTCATCTTTATCATTTCGCATTGCAGCGTAATAAAGATGTTTCAGGTGTCTGAAAAATTCTTCATCGCTGAATTCAATTGGTTTGCCGATATAGATTTTTTTATTGTCGGTTTTTGTTATGCCTTCTTCGTTGAGAAGAAGTTCTTCAAATAACTTTTCACCAGGACGCAGACCCGTATATTCTATTTTTATGTCTTCATACGGTTTAAAGCCAGAAAGTCGTATCAGGTTTTCTGCAAGTACACGGATCTTTACAGGCTCACCCATATCAAGTATGAATATTTCTCCTCCATCTGCGATACTTCCGGCTGTAAGAACGAGTGATACCGCTTCGGGTATTGTCATAAAATAGCGGATAATATCGGGGTGGGTAACGGTTACAGGCCCGCCTGAACGTATCTGTTCCTTGAAAAGAGGTATTACAGAGCCGTTTGAGCCGAGTACGTTGCCGAAACGTACAGCTACAAAATTGGTCTTGCTTCGTCTGCCCATCATCTGTATTATCATTTCACATATACGCTTTGAAGCTCCCATTACACTTGTCGGATTTACAGCTTTATCCGTCGAGATCTGTACAAAATTCTTTACATTATACTTATCGGCTGTTTCGACCAGTTTAAGTGTTCCGAAAACATTATTCTTGACCGCTTCTTCAGGATTTGTTTCCATAAGGGGAACGTGTTTGTGTGCGGCAGCGTGGAACACAACATCAATATTTTGGGTTTTGAATATATGTTCGAGTTTCTTTTTATCACGCACAGACGCTATCTGTACTTCAAAAGAAAGATCAGAGCCATGTTTGCGTATAAGCTCCTGCTGTATTTCATAGGCATTATTTTCGTATATATCAAGTATTATAAGATGACGTGGTTTAAGATTTGCTATCTGACGGCAAAGCTCCGAGCCTATCGAGCCTCCCCCTCCTGTTACGAGAACTGTCTGACCTATGATATATTTTCCGTATTTTTCGGTATCGAATACAACAGGCTCTCTGCCGAGAAGGTCATCGACCTCTACCTGACGTATGGAAGAAGTGATATTTTCTCCCGTTGTCATAAGATTATATATATTCGGGATTATCTTTACTTCGATATGTGTCTTTGTGCAGGCATCGAGGATTCTTTTTTTATCCGTTACGCTTATCTGCGATATTGTGAAGATTATTACCTCTATACCATTTTCTTCGCATATTTCGGGTATCTCATAAGTTGTGCCTACGACTTCTACTCCTGCTATACGGCGGTGTATTTTTTCCTTGTTGTCATCAACGATACAAACAGGATTATATTCATTTCCGGGTGTTTTGGCAAGCTCACTCAGAAGTGAAAGTGCTCCTTCACCTGCACCGATTATCAGCAGTCTTTTCTTTGCTTTCTGTGACAGGTTTCTCCTTTCGAGTATCTTGTTCAGACGGTATACTATGCGGAACATAAGCACGAAAAATGCTGACATAAGCGAAAAGCTGATATACACTCTTGTTCCCATATTGAAATGCGGCAAAAATATGCCTATGACCATTGTTATGACCATAAATGCAAGATTTGCCGAAAGTGAGGCTATGCCCGCAAGGAAGAAATCTTCTATATCCGCATAACGCCAGAGTTTGTCATAAAGACGGAACATCAGGAATACTGTGATAAAACAGATATTTTCAATAAGCAGTCCCCACAGGAACGGACTTACATCTCCGCTTAAAAACAGATTATCCTTGTTTATTCCGTATGAAAGGTAATAGGAGATATTCCACAGAATAAAATCCGACAGGAACAATATCGCCCGGCGATGCGTTCCCAAAGCATTGAATATCTTTAACATAGCAAAAATTCATTCTCCTTTATTAATGCATAAGCATACAAAGCTATTATATTACTTTTTCAAAAGAATTACAATAGTGTAATTTGTATTTGACTAAAGTTTAAGAAAAATCATACAAATATGGGAAATAGTATATTAAGTTTTAGAATTTATATTTCTTTTTTAGAATTATATAATATGTGGTTTAAGGTATAATTATAAGTTGAAAATTGTTGATTTTCGGAATATTGTTTTTGTTTTTGATAAAAGGAGAGGTATCGCAATGGTAAGGATCGGTCTGGATATTGGCTCAACAACTGTAAAATGCGTTGTATTTGATAAGGATAATAAGATCATTTTTTCGACATATGAACGGCATTATTCCCAGATAACAAGTAAGATCGCAGAGCTTCTCAAAACTGTAAAAACAAAAATACCCAAAGGAGAACAGGCGGCAGTAGCTATGTCCGGATCGGCAGGTATGGGTGTTGCCGATGCCTGCGGTATAGATTTTATACAGGAGGTCTATGCTACAAGAGTAGCTGCCAATACCTTCATTCCGGGAACTGATGTAGTGATAGAGCTTGGCGGTGAAGATGCGAAAATATTATTCCTTTCCGGCAGTATGGAAGTCCGTATGAACGGGTCATGTGCAGGAGGCACAGGTGCATTCATAGATCAGATGGCTACACTTCTGAATGTGCCGATAGAAGATCTTAACGGACTCGCCGAAAAACATGAAAAAACATATACCATAGCTTCAAGATGCGGTGTTTTCGCAAAAACAGATATACAGCCGCTTCTTAATCAGGGGGCTAAAAAAGAAGATGTAGCAGCAAGCATATTTATGGCGGTAGTAAACCAGACAATAGCAGGTCTTGCACAGGGAAGAGAAATAAAGGGAAAGATAGTTTATCTTGGCGGTCCGCTTACTTTTATC
>Ga0326511_10001961_pt1 | contig 16906 bp, 14 predicted proteins | sample 0_2496_0518_D_FD_203701 | JGI IMG/M metagenome (GOLD analysis project Ga0326511, IMG submission 203701) | Bovine rumen microbial communities from UC Davis, California, United States - 0_2496_0518 | ecosystem: Host-associated > Mammals > Digestive system > Stomach > Rumen | place: USA...
GAAGAAGAACAGATTCTGAAGACCGGAGGGCATACGGTGAACGATAACATCGTTATCAAACCGATCCCTTCCAACTGGGGAAAAATCAGTTACAACGGCGCCTTTTTAATGGTTGAATAAAGGAGAAATATTATGGCACAGAACGTAATCATCAACGGCGTGACCTATTCCGACGTGCCGGAGGTGGATATTCCAAAAGCAGGCGGCGGTACTGCGAAATTTTTCGATTCCGCAGGAACGAACGTGGAGGCCGCCAATGTTCTTTCCGGCAAATCATTCATCGGTCCGAATGGTCCGGACTCGGGAACCATGCCGGAAAACGGCGCTGTCGCAGGCGAGATCGACACTAAAAACGGCAGCGTGACGATCCCGGCGGGACATACCAGTGGCGGTACCGTTTCGATTAAAGCCAGCGCGGTGGCGGATCTTGCATCCTCGGCGCTGCTGGCGGGCAAGACTGTTCTCGGCGTGCAGGGCCAGCTTGTGATGCCGGTGATCAGTCAGGACAGTACCACGAAGGTACTCAGCATCAGTTGACGGGGGTTCGTTATGGCGCAGAACATCAGTCTGATGGGGGCGTCGTATCCGAACGTGCCATCCGTCAGGCTGCCGAAAACCGGAGGCGGTCAGGCAACCTTTGTCGACGTTACAGGGGCTTCGCTTTCGTCTTCGGACGGAAACAAAGTGCTGACCGGCCAGACGGCATACGGTAATGACGGGAATAAAATTATCGGCACGCTGCCTGATTTTTCGACGTTTCCGTTATGTTGTCAGTCAATGTCGGTGCAGATCATCACCTGCAGCAGCAGCACGCAAAGACTCAATCTTCCGGCGACAAATCTTGGCGGCCGGCCGATATCTTTTCTGTTTGCCAGTGTATACGGAGCGACGCCGCTTTCGGATATTTCCACTACCGGATCAAATTTGACATATAGTTTTCTGACGGGCGCGTATACAAAAGACTATCGGTTTGTCAATTCGTCCGGAGACGCCAGACAAACCTATTATCTTGCCGCGAGACCAGTATATTCCAGCTGGAGCGCACACGTCAGTTACGACGTTACCGCTGCGGCCGGAAGATTCACCATTGAGAACGAATCGGCTCTGGCAAGCGGCGGGGCATATATTTTGCTGTCAAACGGCTATTTTCGCAGCGGAGCGACATATGAAGTTCTGATCGGAGGGTAACGTTATGTACTATTACGTGATGGAAGACGACGGGCTGATTCAATACGTGATGGCCCCTACGCCCCCGGCAATTCCATATCGGATGCTGACGAGAGAAGAATATGAGGCAGCTTGCGGCGCATTGCTGGAAGACGAATAACTATAAGCCGCTTTTGCGGTCTTTTTTGTTTTTAAACGAGATTTTTATGAGAGGTGAAAAATCAAAATGAGTGATTTTACTCCTAAGACAAGATTGGAAAAGATCCTTTGCGGGGTGGTGACGACCGCCAAGACCCGCCTTGAAAAAGCAGTGAAGTACGCGGTGGAGAACGCCGGAGGCGGCGGCGGCGGTGTAATTGAATCGAATTTCGTCGTTTCCATTGATTCCGAAACCGGCAAGCAGATCATCACGGGAGACAAAACGGCGGCGGAACTGTTCGACGCGTGCGCTGCAGGCAAGAAGGTTTTTGGGGCGTGTACGATACAGGATGGTGAGAATCCGATTGTTCTGCGAAAGACGCTTGCGATCGACGGCCAGGTGATCGGTGACGATGAAGAGGCTGTTTATGAGTTCTGTTTCTCGACTGTTTCCCAGGAAGAAGGCCTTATGGGCTTTTTGGCAGCGAATCTTTCCGCCGACGACACCGTGGTGTTTACGCAGGTGTAACCTGATTTACAAGAGGTGAAAATTCAAAATGGCAAGAAAACCTGATTTCAGCGGGTGGGCGACGCGGTACGGGCGCAAGTGCAGCGACGGGCGGACGATCATGAAGAACGCCTTTGACTGCGACGGCGCGAGGGTGCCGCTGATCTGGAACCACGACCACGACGATCCGTCGAAGGTGCTGGGACACGCCGATCTGAGCTTGAAAAACAGCGGCGTGTGGGCCGATTGTTTCTTCAACGATACGGAGAACGGACAGATCGGCAACGTGATCGTTCAGCACGGGGACGTGGTGGGCCTTTCCATTTACGCCAATCACCTGAAGCAGAACCGGCAGACTGGCGAAGTGAGCCACGGCGAGATCAAGGAAGTTTCGCTGGTGCTGGCCGGAGCGAATCCCGGCGCGTTCATCGAGCAGGTTCTGCAGCACAGCGACGAAGACGACATCGGCGTGTTCGTCAATATGGAACCCGAATTCGAGCTGTTTCACGGCGACGACGAGGAGGACGAGGAAGCGCTTGTCCACGCCGAAGACGCGGAAGAGGCCGACGATAAGAAAAAAGAAAGCGAGGGCAAGAAACCCATGGCAGACAACAAAGAAAGAACTGTTCAGGACGTCATCGACGAGATGACCGAGGAACAGAAAAACGTAATGTACGCGCTGATCGGCCAGGCGATCGAAAACGAACGCAACGGCGGCGAGGCGGAACACAGCGACGAATACGACGATGAGGAGGACGAGATCGTGAAACACAACGTGTTCGACAACGACGCCGCGAAAGGCGGCAACTATCTTTCCCACAGCGACATGGAAGCGATCTTCCGTGACGCGAAGCGGCTGGGCAGCCTGAGAGAGGCTGTCAACGAGCATCTGGACGGCGGCGTGCTGGCCCATACCGGCACCGTGCCGACCACCGGCATGGACGTGGCTGTCGGCGAGCAGGACTACGGCGTGAATGATATTTCCATGCTGCTGCCCGAATACCACAACCTGAACAATCCGCCCGAGTTCATCGGCAGAAACATGACTTGGGTCGCCAAGGTCATGGCGGGCGTCAAGAAGAGCCCCTTCAGCCGTGTTCGCAGCACCTACGCCAACATCACCGAGGATGAGGCGAGAGCGAAGGGTTACATCAAGGGCCATCAGAAGAAGGAAGAGGTCTTCACGACTCTGAAACGCACCACCGACCCCCAGACCATCTACAAGAAACAGAAGCTGGACCGGGATGATATTCTCGACATCACCGACTTCGATCTTGTGGCGTGGCTGAAGGGCGAGATGCGCACCATGCTGGACGAGGAAAAGGCCCGCGCCATCCTGATCGGCGACGGCAGACCCGCCGATTCTGAGGATAAGATTCAGGAGACTCATATCCGGCCTATCGTGAAGGACGTTCCGCTGTTCAACATCAAGAAGGTCATCACCATCGATCCCGAAGAGGCTGCCGAGGCCAAGGACGAGGCGAGCTACACCGCGAAGCAGTACATCAAGGAAGCCCTGAGAGCCCGCAAGGACTACAAGGGCAGCGGCAACCCCACCTTCTTCACCACCGAGGACGTGCTGACCGAGATGTTGCTGATCGAAGACGAGATCGGCCACCGCATGTATAAGACCGAAGCCGAGCTGGCGACGGCGCTGCGTGTGAAAGATATCGTGACCGTGGAGCCCATGGAAGGCTACAAGATCGACGGCAACGATCTGATCGGCGTGATCGTCAACCTTGCCGACTATAACGTCGGTGCGGACAAGGGCGGCGAGACGACCCTGTTCGACGATTTCGATATCGACTACAACCAGTACAAGTACCTGATGGAATGCCGTATGAGCGGCGCGCTGGTGAAGCCCTTCAGCGCTATCACGCTGGTGAAGGCTGCCGGTTGATCATAAGAAGAGGAGGCGGTGACCGTGGCACGATTTGCCGGTATGGTCGGTTTTGCGCTCGCCAAGGACCCGGGGGATGACAACGACGTCTGGGTGGAGGAAATGAGCGAGCGTTTTTACCGTGGGACGGTTTTGCAAAACGTGAAACGGTATGAAAGCGGAACCGGCGTCAACGACAATGTGGTGCTGAACGAACGGGTCAGCATCGTTGCGGACCGCTTCTTTCTTGAACACTACGGCGCGGTGCGCTACGTAGTGAAAGGCGGGGTCAAGTGGAAGGTGACAAGCGTTGACCCTCAACGGCCCCGCCTGATTCTGACGCTGGGGGACGTATACAATGGATAGAGCGGCACACACGGAGAGACGGCTTGAACTGAGCCGGAAATTCAAAATGATCGCGCCGAACGTGTATTACCAGCCCCCGGCGACAGCAAAGATGTCGTACCCGTGTATCCGGTACGAGTTATCCCGGTTTTACTCCGTTCACGCGGACAATCTGCGGTATATGAAAAAACCGCGTTACACCGTGACGGTGATCGACCGGGACCCTGACAGTAAAATTCCCTTCGAACTGATGGAATTTCCCCTTTGCAGCTTTGACCGGCATTACGTGGCGGACAATCTGCACCATTGGGTGTTCGGGATTTATTATTAGAAGAGGTGAAACACGATGAGCCTTGGTTTTGAACCAAAAACCAGACTGGAAAAGATTCTTTGCGGGGTGGCAACGGTTGCCAAGACCCGCCTTGAAAAGGCTGTAAAGCATGCAGTCGATAATGCCGGAGGCGGCGGCAGCGGCGGCAACGGCGCTATGGTCGTGCACCTGACACCGGCTGAAAACCAGTATGTAGCCGACAAAACACTGGCTGAGATCTTCGAGGCGTTTTCGAATGATATTCCCGTTTTTATTCTCAACAAAGGGGACATGATGCGGGTGCGTACGTGCGAGGAAGACGACGGTGATTATGAAATTTACGCTTCCGTTATGTTTATCGACGGGGGGACCGTCGTTGAACATTATGCTGAATGGCGGGAAGGAAGCGGCGGTTTTGCATGGAACACCAGCTGGCGTACTGTGGAGCCTTTCGAGCACGTGTTCAAAGTCACAGGAACTTTCGGCACAGACGGCAGCAACAAGACGACTATCACGCTGGATAAGTCTGCGGAAAGTTGTTACGATGCTGTCGCCGCCGGAAAAGCTGTTCTTATGAAAAGCTATGCCGATGAAAATGCGGTAGAAGAGGTCGTTCGGCTTTCTGCGAAGAGGATATGGGGCAACGACGGCTATGCCGGCTATCAATTCTATTTGACCAATGAATCCGGAACAGGGTTCGCTTCCGCTGTGCTCAACGGAGGGGACACCCTGGTTGTGACGGAGACCGGTAATTAACATTATATTTTAGGAGGAAGAAGATATGCCTGATACTTACAAAACCCTTGAATGGGACAAAACCAATGAAAGATATTTCGAGGCAGGTGTGGACAAATGCGTTCTCTACAAGATGAACGCGGATAAGACGTACGCAAACGGCGTTGCCTGGAGCGGCGTGACTAATATCACCCAGAATCCTACCGGCGGCGAGGCGAATGATATTTTTGCCGATAATATCAAGTATGCGTCCATTCGCGGCGCTGAGAGTTATGAAGCTTCCCTTACGGCGTATACGTATCCCGATGAGTGGATGGAATGCGACGGCAGTAAGACGCCCGGTCTCGGCGTGTATATCGGCCAGCAGAAAAGAGCCGGCTTCGGTCTTTGCTACAGAACCTTGATCGGCAACGGAGATCTTGATCTTAACGGCGCTGACGACTATATGCTGCACCTGGTGTACGGCCTTACGGCGGACCCTGCCGAGCGTGCATACGATACGGTTAATGAAGACCCCGAGGCGATCGAGTTCGAATGGAACATGAAGAGCGTTCCCATCAAGATTGCCACTCCCGGCTTCCGTCCCACTTCGATTCTGACCATCGATTCCAGAAAGTTTAAGACCGAACAGGAAAAGGCCCTCCTCAAGGCTCTGGAAGATACTCTCTACGGCGTTTCTACCGACGCCACCACGTCCGAGGCAGGGTCCCCGGCTACTCTGCCCACTCCTGACGAGGTGCTCGATATTCTTGAACTCACGCCTGCCGGTTAATTTGTGAAAGGAGACTGACCATGGTACGAAAAACCGTGCGTTATACGGATTTCAACGGTCAAAACGTCGTTGAGGATCTGTATTTTAACTTGTCAAAAGTTGAATTGATTCGGCTTAGTGCCGAATACGGAGGGGACCTTCCTGCGGCGTTGCGAGGCATGAAAGACAGCGGCAACGATACAGAATTTGCGCTGTTCCTTGACCGAATCTTTCTTGACGCATATGGCATCAAGAGTGAAGACGGAAAAAGGTTTATCAAGTCTTCGGAGCTCAGAGAGGCATTCAAACAGTCTATCGCATACGAAACCCTGTTTGAAGATGTATTCTCAAGCGAAGACGAACTGATCGCCTTTGTCGAGGGTTTGTTCCCGCCTGCCCCTGCCAGCAATACGCCGGCGGCATAACGATCGGGGGCTCGTTATGATCGAAATCAAGCTTCAGAAGAGCGAACGGTTTGATCATTCTACGCAGTCCTTTGTTTACGAGGAGGAAACGGTTCTCCAGCTTGAGCATTCGCTTCGCGCTGTAGCGGAGTGGGAATCAAAATGGAAGAAACCGTTTCTCTCTTCTCGTAAAACTGGCGAAGAGTTTGTCGACTATATACGCTGCATGAGTGAGGCCACGGTTGAAGAAAACGATTTGATGCGACTCACTGAAAACGATTTGCAGCGCATAGAATCGTATATAAACGATCCTATGACTGCAACTAAGTTTTCGGATAAAAAAGGCGGAGCTCGAAAGATTATAACTAACGAAGAAATATACTATCTTATGGCAAAATACGGAATACCGTTTGAATGCGACAGATGGCACTTAAGCAGGTTGTTGACTCTGATTCATGTCTGCGCTGCTAAAAACGCAGGGCCAAAGAAGATGAGCCTTTCAGAGTCTGTGAGTTTGCAAACGAGGCTTAATGAGCAGCGAAGAAAACGAACTGGTAGCAAAGGATAGAAAAATGTCTAAAAACACAAGGGCTTTTCAAAATACTGAGAAATGGCTTCGTCATGTCATGGATCTTGATTACTCAAGAATTCTCGAAACGTATGGAAAAGAAGGCGTAAAAAGACTTTCAGAGGCTACACCTGTTGACACCGGAAATACGGCAGGACAGTGGCGTTATGAGATAAAAAGAATAAATCGTAACCGGATCGCACTTATATGGCACAATGATAATGTTCACGACGGGGCAAATATCGCAATACTTTTGCAATATGGACACGGTACCGGCACAGGAGGATATGTTGTTGGGACCGATTACATAAACCCAGCGCTTCGAGATGTCTTTGCGGAAATCAATGATCAGATATCAGCAGAGCTTAGAGGCAAACGATAGACACAATATGGAGGAGATGATCAAATGCCTACAGAGGTTGACAGCCATATTTCCAAGATAACTCTTGACAGCGCCGGGTTCGAAAAAGGCGCAAAAAAAGTTTTAGACGCAATTGACGAGGTTAACAAGGAGCTGTCATTTAAGAAAGCGCTTTCAGCTGCCGATAAGCTTACATCTACCATAAACGTTGTGTCGAAAACAATGCAGCGGTCTTCGGCAGTTGTCGTTAATTCCGTCGGTGATATCGGAGTATCATTTGTTAAACTGTCGAAAAGCGCTGATGCAGCGTTTTCCGCCGTGTGGGACGTTGCCTCGGCGTGTTTCAATAAAATAAAATCCGCATCAAGCAATACTGTTTCTGTCGTAAGAAACGGTATGGAAGAAATCGCTTCGGTAATTTCGAACGGCGAAATCGAAGGGGCGGTTTCTAAAGTTGCGGACCGAACGGCGTCAATTGTCGAAAGATCCGTATCAAATATTCGCAATGACATATCGTCGAATTTATCTTCAACGGTGTCTGAGGTTGGAACTGTTTTCGACGGGCTTTCTATTAGGATATCAAGTGCTTTTATCGACGCCACAACTCCGGTGTATCGTTTCTCGTCAATATTGCACGAAGCCCTTTCGATAGGTATCTACGATTCTGTGAATCTGACGGAAGGGGTAACTTACATCACTTACGCCCTTCTCAGTTCCGTAAGTGCCGCCGAGCTTTTTCTCAGGAGAATGTCGGATATCGACGCGCTTCAAGCCCAAGGGTTTGGGCCTTCGCCTACTGTAAGCGAAGAGCGGTCTCCTGATGATATACGCAGCACGGCCGAGAGCACTGCTGCGGCGGCTCGAAAACTTGGGGACGATGTATCTGCGGCTGGGGAAAAAGCTGAAGAATCCGTTAGAAAGGCCGGTGACGCCGCAGAAGAAGCCGGAGAGAAAGTTGCGAAATCTGCCAAGAAGGCCGGTGACGCTGCCGAAGAAGCGGAAAAGAAAACTTCGGGCATTTCGGAAAAATTCACGCAGCGTCTTACGCAAGGAAAAATATTCAATACCGTCGACAAGGTCATGCGAACAGCGAATACCCTTAAAGACGGTGCTGATGTTGTGTCTGACGCGTCTTCGTCGGTCAAAAAAGCCGTCGATACTATAGGCGCTGTTGGGAAAGCCGTAGACGCTCTCGACCCGAAAGTCGAAGCGGCAGGAAATACTGCCAAAGCATCTGCCGGGAAGGTAACAAAAGCGGCAAAAGATGCTTCCAACGAGGCCAAGGCTTCCGCCGAACAAGTAAAGAAATCCGCTACCGAAGCAGCAAAGACTGCATCCGACGCTTCAGGTGCCACTGAAAAAAAGGTGTCCGACAGTGCGAAGAACATCAAAGCCGAGACAACAAAAGCGGCAAAAGATGCTTCTAACGAAGCCAAGGCTTCTGCCGAACAAGTAAAGAAATCCGCTACTGAAGCAGCAAAGACTGCGTCCGAAAGCGCAAAGAACGTCAAAGCCGAGACAACAAATTCGGCGGAAACAACCGCCGGCGCAGTAAAGAAAGCCGCGAAGACGGCCGAAGAGGCGTTTAAAGACGCTCCGGAGAGTGCGAAGTCGGCCGTTAATGCCCTGACGAGTATCGACAAAGCTGCTTCAGGCGTCTTTTCGACATTTAAAGACGCTAAATCGGACGCCAACGGTGTGCTCGGTAACATTTCAAAATGGAGCAACGTTGTATTTAATGACTTCGGATCAGCAACAGAAACGATAGGAGACGCTTTTAAGAACGCCCAAAAGCTCGTTTCTGATTTTTCCAAGGAAAATGGGTCTGCGGAATCAACTTTCGGGAAAGTAGCAGACGGGCTCAAAAAACATTTTTCAGAGACTGCTTCCGGCATGGGCGAAGCGTTTACGAACACGTCCATACTTATTAAGGACCTTGGCGAAAATAGCGGAACGTCGTTCGGAAAAGTATCCTCCGCAGCATTAAGCGCCGGAGGTGATATCGGGGACGCGATGAGCAAAATCGGCACGTCTGTATCAAAGATGTCAGAGGTTGTCGATAGGGCAAAAGAAAAGTCCAAAGGGACTTTCGGATCCATTTCTGCGTTGTCGGTTATTTTTTCGAAAGACTTTTCGGAAGCTATGGGCTCTGTTGGAGAGGCAATAAGCAGTACCGTAGGCATTTTCGGAAAAGTTCATTCGAGCATTAAAAACACGATAGACGTCATCAAAGGCGTTTTCTCGTCAGATATACACGCCGAAAATGTTGAGCAAGCGTCAGCGCAGGCGGAAAAAGCTACTGAAAAAATGGCCGAGACGGCCGAAACATCCGCCGAAAGGACAAAAAACGCTGTATCGGGTGTTTCGTCGGCAGCCAAAGAAGCGGCTGCCGACATGAAGGACACAGCTGAATCCTCGAAAAGCGCGGCAAAAGTTGTGGAAGCATCTTCCGCAGCTATTTCTATCGCGCCAAAGATAGCTAAAGCCGCGCTTATAGCAGGCGCAACCGCTGCCGGCGTCGCAATCGTCGCAAAAATCGTTTCTGTTGCAAAAGACGCAAATAAAGCTATAGCGGACGCGTTCGATTCGGCAAAAAAGACCATTGACAAGAAAATCGAATCTATCAAACACAGTTTCGATAAGATTCGAGACTTCTTTAAAAATGGGTTCACAAAAGACGAGTTCGCGAAGCTTGTTTCCGAAGATATCGACAAGATTAAGAAAAAGATATCTGAACTTACCCCTCATACCAGTGAAGCCCTTGGCGAGTTAAAGCGGACAATATCCAATCATCATCTGTTGATTACGCAAGCGATCCAGTATTCGTGGGATCAGATATACAAACGGATCCATGATAAATTGGCGGAAATTCACGCAGCCGTTTCGGCCACATTCGAATCGATCCGGAAGGTGTTTTCCAAACCTATCGATTCTGTGAAATCCATAGGCGAAAAATTCTCCGGGCATTTTTCGAAAGCAAAAAAAGAAGCCGACGAGTTTAGAGAATCTATCGATGCCGCAAAAAAAGATATCGACGCCGCTACGGAAGCAGCAAAGAATTTCGAGTCCGCAGTAGAGTCTGCAGTGAATGCAGCACCAAAAACGGCTGACAGTGAAGCGGATATGTATGCGAATTTGATGCATTCTGTGCATCAGCAGCGCGAAGACGAAGCTGCGCGAAGGGATGCTCCTCCAGATTTAGAGAGATATACGGAAGACATAGCAGCCGCCACTGGAGCCGTCAAAGAAAGCACATCTGCTACCGAGGACTATAACGAAGCTCTTTCAAAAGCGGCAGATAGCCTTCCGGATATTGCCGCGAAAGAGGAAACCTACGCTGATGGGCTTGCTGCGGCAAGTTCCGCCGCTTCGGACGCTTCGGACGCGGCAGCCGACGCGGCTTATTCTGAACAGTCTTTCGACGAACAGCTGAGAGCTGTCGTAGGGTCCGGTAAAGAGGCTGCAGAGGAAACGAAATCTTTCGGCGAACAGCTTCGGGAAGTAGTCGGTTCAGGTAAAGAGGCTTCAGCGGAAACAAAATCTTTCGATGAGCAGCTTCAGGAAGTAGTCGATTCCGGCAAAGAGGCTTCAGAGGAAACAAAATCTTTCGATGAGCAGCTTCAGGAAGTCGTCGGCTCAGAAGGCGAAGCAAAAAAAGAAACTAAATCTTTCGCGGAACAACTGGATGAAGCCGAAGAGAAATTTGATATTCTCGGAGACGGCGCTAAGGACAGCGCCAAGGATTTCGAGATATTCGGAGATGCTACAAAAGGCATCTTTGCCGTGCTTAAAAGTTTTTCCGGAAAAGGTGAAAGCGTTTTCAGCAAGCTCGGGGACGTAATCAAAGGTGTTGGCGAAGATACTTCCGCGCTCGGAAAACATATCAAAGATGATACCGGGTTTGTTGTCGCTCTCGGGGCTGCTTTTAACCTGCTAAAAATTATAGGCCCTGATAAGATCCTGGATATTATTAAACGCCGTCACAAGGAGAATACCGAGGAAGCTGAAAAATCTTCCAACGCCATTGATATTCTTGCCGGAAATTTCGGGGCGCTTGAACAAACTATATCCAACGGTCTCGACAAAGCAAAAGAGGGTTTTGTCGGAACGGCAAAGGACGTGCTTAATATTTCCGCTGCGTTTGCCGTTGTTGAAAGAGCTGTCAACAGGGCCATAGACGCCGGTAAGAATTTTGTTAAGTCGCTTTCTGTGGACAGAGTCGCAGACGGTTGGAGAGAATACGAACTGAAAGTTAATTCTGTCCAGACCATCATGCAGGGTACCGGGGAGCCGTTGGAAGTCGTTGAGGCAAAGCTCGACGAGCTGAATGAATACGCTGACAGAACTATTTATTCGTTCAGTGATATGACGGACAATATCGGTAAGTTCACAAACCAGGGCGTAAAACTTGAGGACGCCGTGGCCGCGATGAAGGGTATTTCAAATGAGGCGGCGCTTTCAGGGGCGAGCACACAGCAGGCGAGCAACGCCATGTATAATTTCGCGCAGGCGCTCAGCCTCGGCTATGTTCAGAACGTTGACTGGAAATCCATTGAAAACGCCATGATGGCGACCGTCGGATTTAAGGAAGAATTGATAAAAACCGGCGCGGCGCTTGGCACGCTGACAAAAAAAGAAGACAAGTGGATTTCTACAACAAAGGACGCAAACGGCCATATCAGCGACGCATTTGACGCATCTTCCGGCTTCCGAGACAGTTTGAAATCACAGTGGCTTACCAACGAGGTTCTGATTGAAACCTTGAAACGGTATGCCAATGAAGAAGAAGAACTCGGCAGAAAAGCATACGCAGCCGCCCAGGATATAAAGACTGCTACGCAATTGATGGATACGCTGAAAGAATCTGTAGGCAGCGGTTGGGCTAAGACTTTTGAGCTTATTATAGGCGACTTTGAAGAGGCAAAAAAGTTTTGGATAGACATCAACAACCTGGTAAGCCCGGTTCTCGACGCAATTTCAGACAAACGAAACAACCTTGTCCAAGGCTGGAAGAACGGGGGCGGTCGAGATAAGCTTATCACGTCTTTGAAAGAGGGCCTGCAAGGCATTGTCGACATCGCAAAAGCTGTAAAAGACGGTTTATCAAAGGTGTTTGCGCCTTTAACGTCAGAAAAGCTTTTGAACGCAACAAACAAAATCACGAAATTTTTCGACAAGCTGAAGCCCGACGAGGGAAAGCTCGGAAAAATCAGTGAGATATTTCAAAAGATTGGCGACGTGTTTCTCTCGGTCAAAGGCATATTCTCAGACGTATGGGGCTATATTATCGGTACGCTGAAGCGCAACGACAACACGACAGTCATCGGGTCGATGGTGAAGAGCTTTAGTGACGGTACTCAGACGATAACCGGGACTATCGACAGAATTCTCGATCGCGTTTCTTCGTTTGCCGACTCGCTTAAAGGCTTTATCGATCGGGTAAGAACTTATGTGCAGGCAAATCGGGACGAGATAAAAACTTTCACGCAGGGAATTATCGATGTTATCAATGCCGCGAAAAAGGTTGTTGGCGCGGCTTTATCGAACATCAAGTCTGCTTGGGGCAATTTGCTTCCGTGGGTTTCCGGAGTGATTTCCGGGGCCATTGAAGCGATCGGAAAGTTGATGAGTAAAATCGCGTCGTTTATCTCTAAGCATGACAAGTTGATTCTGGCCATAGCTGGCGGAATCAAAATGTTTATTACAGCCAGAGGAATTCTGACGCTTCTCCTGCCCAAAATACTCGCCGTTTCAGGAGCAATTACCAAGGCAACCGTTGCGATAAAGACGGTGATCGCCACGATCAAGCTGATAAAAGCTCTCAAACTTGGAACAGCTGTCAAAGGCTTGGCCGGGCATATCGTAAAAATTCTCAACGCTGTTTTGCCGGCTCTCAACGCCGGGTTAAAAAAAATGGGGATCGAGCTCGGCGATATAGTGCACGACATGGCAATGAGCGCGCTCAAAACGATGGCCCTGAATGCCGCTATCATGGCGACGGTTGCTGCTGTAACTGCTGCTGTTGCTATCTATCGTAAGTGGAAGGAATCGCTTAGAGAAGCAGCCGAAGAAAAGTACGGTCTGACCCAAAAAGAAAAGGAACACGCCGATGCTATGCAGCAAAGCAGCGAAACGTCTTCGCGGTTACTTGAAGACCAGAAAGAAGCAACAAAGGCCACCAGAGAAGAATACGACGAATATCAGAATCTTGTCGGTGAATTGCAGGGTCTTGTCGGCAAAAATGGCGAGGTAGCGGAGGCTTATCAGGAGCGGGCCGATACGATTGTCAGCGAACTTGGAGCAGCGTTCGAACTTGAAAAAGATGAGAACGGTAAAGTTGCCGGAACTTATCAGGAAATCATTGACAAAATCAATGAGACCATCAAGAAGAAGAGAGAGCTGGCGATCATCAATGCGACTGAGGAACAGTATAATAATGCTAAGCAAAACGTTGAAGCTGCCGGTGCCGCACAATTGGCCGACGAAAAAGCATTAGAAGAAGCTCAAAATAAGCTTTCCGAACTATATGCCGAGCGAGATAGAATACAAGGTGTTGCGGATAGCATCTTCGGGCGAAGGGAAGATTCGTTTGGTATTGCCGGAATGGTCCGTGTTGCGATAGGATCTTTAGGCGAGGCAAAGATCAACGCTGAAATAGAGGCGCTCGAAAATAAAATCAATGGCGAAGGCGGCTTAATAGAGACCCTCGCCCAGTCCACAGAGGCTTACACGAACTTCAACACAATCATTTCGAACGTAGAAGGATTTGTTGCAACTGCAAATGCTGGCGAAGATACTTCTGAAGCACTGTTTCGGCTTGAAAACGGCATCAAAAGCGCTTCAACCGCCACGAAAGAAGAACTCGTGGCGCAAGCAGATGCGGCAAAGGAGGCTTTGGATCAGGCAAAGGCACTCGCCGCCGCGGGAGACCCAAACGCTTCGGAAGAGTACCTTGCGAAAGTACAGAAAATCTATGATATTGCTGCGGAGGAACTGGCAAAAACCGGAGAAAAAGGATGGATTGAGTACGGTCGAGTGTCAAAAGAAACTTTCGACGCTGGCGAATCAGATCGAACCGAGACCGGGGAAAAAGCTGTTTCCGATATTGTCGAGGGCATCGATAGCAAAACTCCGTTATTTAAGCCAAAAGGGTATGAACAAACTTCAGACTGGATGGCTGGAATGCAAAACGGTATATCAGAGCATTATAGTCCCTTGAAAACACTTGTCGACAGAGTTCTCGGGTTGTTTATCGACAAGCCAGTGGAAGATCTCGACGAAGGATCTCCTTCAAGGCTTGCAGAAAAGATAACCGCTTTCTATGGCGACGGTATGATCATTGGACTGAAGAAGAAAGAAGACGGCGTGCGTTCCGCGAGCACCGCTCTGACTAACGCCATTACGTCATCGTCGCGCAGCATCGAATCTGTTCTCAGTGACGATTACAGCGACGCGTTTACTATCAGTCCGGTAGTGGACGCCTCTGCCGTTGGTCAGACATCGAGAACGCTTGCGGATCTTCTTGCGGCCAGTTCGTATTCTACTGGCACGGAATTCTCATGGCTGAAAGAACTGCCTAAAAGCGCAAACGAAAAAAATCCTACGCTCGACGAACTTCGTGGTCTTCGTGCCGACATGGCCCGCTTCAACGAGAGGCTTGGGCGGCTGCAGGTGCGTATGGACAGCGGGGTGCTGGTCGGTGAGCTGGCTGATCCGATGGACGAAGAACTCGGCCGCAGGGCCACAATAGGACAAAGGGGGTAAATATTATGTATTTCGGAGGCCATTCCATCCGGTTTTATCCGAATGAGGACCACGTCGGAAAGTATCTTTTCGACAGTGAAAAGGAACTTGATATTTGCCCCGACACGTGGAAAACGTGGAAACTGATACCGAACGAGAAACCGATTTTTGCCTCCCCGGAGTTTGACGACGAATTGTTGCAGATTCCGGGGCGGCACGGCCTCGTGAGGTTGACGAAAGGCGGCATCGGCCATACGGTGTACGGCAACATCAAAGGGTCCATCGACTTTACGCCGGACCCGGACGAGATTACGCATTTTCCGGGATTATATTCCGACATCTGCCGGTATCTGCACGGCAAAGAGAGACTGGCCGTCCTTCGGGACGACCGGTACTTCTTTTATAAAGGCCTGTTCCGGGTGAAATCCATCACCCCGGACAAGTATTACGACAAGATCAGTATCGAATACTCGCTGGAGCCGTTCAAGTACGAGCGGTGGGATGGTTCCGGTCGCTTAGAGGATGACTGGCGTTGGAACGATTTTGACTTTGAGTGCGGAATCGCCAGAGACCGCGCCACCGGGAACGAGCAATCGTATACCGTTGTGCTGGAGGCGGAAGAATCCCGGACGGTTTCGATACTTCCCCGTGATATTCGCATGCCGCTGCTGGCAAAATCTTCGGTGGCAGGCATAACCGTCGGCGGGTTCAGTATTACTGCGGCTAATATATGGTACAAAGTATTATATTTGCCGGAGGAGGACCTTGACGGAGCCGTCGCAATAAGGAAGAAACCGGACCCGATACCCGTTGTGCTCAGCAACAGCGGAAAATCGGCGGCGACGGTAAGTCTCAGATACAGAGGTGCGGAATTATGAGCATTGTTAATCGCATCCGATGGGACAACGATATTATTCTCGATACCCGTGATAATGATGTCGAAATGTCCGAGGCTAAGTATAGTGCATCATTTACGGACCGGATCGCCGACATCAAAATCGATATGACGATACTCCCCTCGCACCCAAAGTACGAGTATTTAAAAAATCGGATTCTTCCGGAGCATCCTCAGCCAAGGCCAATTGTAGAACGGACGTCGACTATCTGGGCGTGGGACAACGGCCGAGAGATCTTTCACGGACGGCCTATTTCCGCCGATTGTGATATTTATCACAGATTGAAGGTCACCTGTGAATGTGACGCGAAATTCCTCGAAGACGTGCCTGATATTTTCTCAATGGTCAGCCTCGATGACAAGACGGAAAAAATCCAGTTTGGGGCTGCGATCGAAAAGATATTTATGGCATACGATCCCGATCCGCATGCGCCAACGCACAATTACGGTTATAACCGTCATGCCGGATCTTACAGAAAAATCTATCTCGGAGGAATTTCCGATGGGTTGAGAGAAAAGGAAATAGACAAACCGTCGAACAACTCTGTATACAGCAATCTGAAGTCATGGCTTGATGCGGTGGAAGGATACGCCAAAGTTACCGTGGTTGATGATCATTACGAGCTGTTCATTTCGGAATCGAGAGGTGTCGAGGACGACAAGTTCTTTGTGCGATACGGAGAAAATGTCACTGATTACAAGATACAGCGTGGAGCGGAAAATTTTTATACCGCCATTCACGCTGTAGGAAAAGACGGTGACAATTTTGTTGTTCCCGACGGCAAAGAGACCCTCGACAGCGAGTTCAGGTTCTGGCTTCCAGACCAAGAAAGCTCGGGCGTCATTGCCGGTAAAGTGATACAGCATTTTGAAGGCGCGCAAACTTACGGGGAAATAATGTATCACGAAGAGTTTGACGTGAAGGATGAAACTTCCAAGCGCCAAGCTGTTGTGGATAAAGCGGTGGAATCGTTAAAAAAGAAAATGAAGCACTACGAATCGATTGATATTTCCGTCGTAGATCCTCGACTTCTCGGATATGGTAACGATTCCTTTCCGGTTCTCGGCAACAGTTACGCCATTGACATTCCGCTGTTTTATG
>Ga0326511_10001962_pt1 | contig 16905 bp, 15 predicted proteins | sample 0_2496_0518_D_FD_203701 | JGI IMG/M metagenome (GOLD analysis project Ga0326511, IMG submission 203701) | Bovine rumen microbial communities from UC Davis, California, United States - 0_2496_0518 | ecosystem: Host-associated > Mammals > Digestive system > Stomach > Rumen | place: USA...
ATGCAGGTGTTGACTTTATAGAAAAGAATCACGACAGGGCTATTGAGGCATTGCAAAACAACACTGCCTTTGGATTTGATGGTATCCTTCCCTTCAAGCAGTATCATCCACTCTTAGACAAGAGCGAATTTCGTGAGATTCCTATTTTGAAGAATCTACGAGAGAAAGCCGTTCGACAGCTGGGAACCAGCGGCAAGGGGAATCATTTCGTAGATATCTGCGAGATAGAACTTCCTCGCCATAATGTTTTCGGGTTTCCAATGGGCAGTTATGTTGGTATCCTAAGCCATTCTGGCAGCCGTGGCCTTGGTGCTGCTATCGCCGATTATTATACAGGAGTCGCCAAAGAAACATGCCGTCTTCCTCGTCAGGCGGGACCATTTGCATGGCTTAGTTTGAATAGTGAGGCTGGACAGGAGTATTGGAAGTGTATGGAGATGGCCGGCGAATACTCCGCTGTTAATCATGAGTGCATCCACCTGAATGTGGCAAAAGCATTAAGGCTAAAGCCACTTGCCAATGTGAGTAACCATCACAACTTTGCTTGGTGTGATCAGCTTCCTGATGGCAGATCGGCTATCATTCATCGAAAAGGAGCAACACCAGCCCATCCGGGTGAGTTAGGTATCATTCCTGGCAGCATGGCTACTCCTGGATATATCGTCTCAGGCAATGGTTGTCCAAGCTCTCTCTTCTCAGCATCTCATGGTGCAGGAAGAACCATGTCACGCCTTGATGCTAGAAATAGCATCAGTCGTCATGCACTGAAGAAGTATTTAGCAGAGCGCAAAGTAACGCTTATTGGTGGTACAACAGAGGAAGCCCCTCAGGCATATAAGGATATCCATCTGGTCATGGAGTCACAACAAGAGTTAGTAAACATTGAGGGAATAATCATCCCTCGTATCGTAAGAATGAGTGAAGAATAAAATGGAAAAAGAGTATATTCAAATCACATCAGGGCGAGGCCCTGTAGAGTGCTGCCGAGTAGTGGTACTCGTTATGAATAAGATCATAGAACAGGCAAAGAGTCTGGGCTATGAGGTAGAGATCGTAGAGCATGAAGACGGTCCCAATGAAGGCTGTATGTTTTCTGTGACACTGACCATAGAGGGGGGTAACATATCAACGTTAAAAGGAGAATGGGAGGGATCTGTGCTTTGGGTAGCACAGAAGAATCCATTCCGTCCTTGGCATCGTCGTAAGAATTGGTTTGTAGGAGTTCATTTCTTCAAACCTCTTCAGGCAGATACCATTCAAGAACGTGATATCACCTATGAGACTCTGCGCTCTTCAGGCCCGGGAGGCCAGAATGTGAACAAGGTGGAGACAGCTGTCAGAGCCATTCATACACCTTCAGGCACCACTGTTTTGGCATCAGACGAGCGATCTCAGAGTCAGAACAAGAAGCTGGCTCGTGAGCGTCTTATAATGAAGTTATCGGCCATGGAAGAGGAGAAACAACTTCAGCAGAATCATGCAGTCTGGATGAATCACAACACCCTCGAGCGTGGCAACCCCGTCAAGAAATTCAAAGGAAATCTGTAATATGAGTAAAAAAAAGCATTTAAAGAGAGTCACTCGTGAATGGTTAGAAGAACATGGTTTTTCCCCATTAGAAGAGGTTCGAAAACGAATCGAAGGTGACAACTATCCATTTAAACGAAAATAATATCTTCTCGAGCATCATGGAATCATCCTCGATGCTCGATTTGATACTTTTGGCTTATTATCCTTTTAAAACCGCAATAGGTCTGAGTTTAACAATAGGATTAACCAAGTCTGCCTCGTCTTGTAACACCTGATTGATATCCTTGTAGGCAGAGGGGCACTCTTCCAGATCCTGTTTGCTACGGATACCATGAACGATGCCCAGCTTATCCATCATCTCCACTTCTGCTTTGAGGTCGAGTTGTCTTGCCTCTGTACGCGACAAAGCACGTCCAGCACCATGAGAGCAACTATTGAAAGCCTCCTCGCTCTGAATACCATTACAGATGTAAGAGCATGTACCCATACTACCAGGTATAATGACGGTGTTGGGAGTGAATGAGGTAGTGCCATCCTCATCTGTAATGGTATCACCAGTACATACTGCACCTTTACGATGCACATAGAGGTCCTGTCCACCATGTCTCTCCAATGCCACATAGTTGTGATGGATATCTATCTCTTCACCGAATTCAGCTCCTGAGAAAGCCTCCAATAAGACCTCCTTGGTCCTATTCATCATCTCCTGTCTGTTGCAGCGTGCCCATTCCAGACAGTACTCCATCTCGCGGAGATAAGAATCAAACTCAGACGTGCCCTTAGGCAAGAAAGGCAGGTACATATCTTCCGTCACCTTCGAGTGATATTTGGCATTGAGATTCTTTGCCAGCTGATTGTAATACATATACACCCTGCCACCAAGGCCACGACTTCCAGAATGAATCATCACCCAGAGGTAGCCATCCTCATCTTTCTGGAGTTCCTCGAAATGGTTTCCCCCACCCTGTGAGGCCATAGAGCGAGTGGCGAGCTTCCATCCTTTATTGGCTGAGAGAGCAGGGAGGGTATCGAAATCCCATCCCTGAGGGAGCAGACTCTCAGGCTGTGGCTCTTTCCAAACCATATCACCAATCATGATCCTCTTCCTAATACCCCTCATAATCACCTTCTTCAAGGTATCCTGAGAAATCTCGTCCACACGGATATTGGTCTTCATAGCTCGCATACCACAGCCAGCATCATTGCCTACAGCAGTAGGGATAACAGCTTTGATACAGGGTAGCACCGTTCCTATGGGTACACCTGTTCCAGCATGAGCATCAGGCATCAGCGAAATTCCTTGTTCCGACAAAAATGGTAATTTCGTCATATTCATCACCTGCTCCCATCCGAAAGTATCCAGGCTACGAGCCCAGATCTTTACCTTTGTTCCGTTGATTGTCATACTTTTCATATCCTTAAATGGGTGAGTTAAAATGGTTCTCTTTATTGTATTCGTCTCTTTCCTTCAGATAGCCCTCCCAGATCTTTTCGTATTTACGCATGATGTTCTTGGGAATGGGGAAATGGGGCTTAAACAGATGCAGTGCATCGATATGTTCATGCCACTGATAACCTGGGCCATCAATAATGATGTAACTATCATCTGAGATATCACCCTTATAGTCCCTTGTCTTGTAGTGCTCCTTTCCTGTGGGAGGAGCCAGAACGAAATAGAGACGTACATAGTCACCATCGTAATATTCTACGAGATCGCCCCATTTGAACCTGACCTCATCCTCGCTTCTTCCGTCGAATTCCTTTTCAGACCAATACGATGGGAACAGACGCTTGTCTATCATCTCTCCATTGACATCAAAGAGCCAGCACTTGGTGTATTCACTCCTATCGAAGAATACATCCATCACCCTTTCGTAGATATAGAAGCAATAGACGTCTTCCATATTGTATCGCTCCGTGCGTACAATCTCTTTCATTAATGCCTCTGCTGCTTCATAAGTATCACAGAAGGCTATACTGGCATAGTCTACCCTGTATTTAGGATAGCGACGAGGATGCCTGACCATACAGACCTCCAGTTCGAAATATCTGCGTTTGTTACTCAGATCCACGGGTTCCGGATAAGTCCCGTCATCATAGAAATGTCCTATTATCATACCTTTTCGTTTTATTTTATACTTCTTCACTATATCTTAATAGCAGGCTGTAGAGGATTGCCAGCTGTTCTCTCAGTTTGGGAGCAAAGTTGTTCAATTCCAGAGTCCTTTCATTCAAATATACTCTTTTGTTTATCTCAATCATGATAGAATTATAGGTATAGTTCGTTTCTGGAGCTATGGCATTCGAATACGGAGTGTTAAACTCAACCTTAAGCCCAAGCCTTTTAAAAGCTTCTGCCACTAGTCCTATGATGAAGTCTGTAGGTCTGCTCCTGTCATCATTGTACCCTATGCAAATATCCACATCATTGAGGTCTGATAGAAATGAATGACAGTCTATCAACAGTGAATGATCGCTGAGCATTGACTTTAGCTTATTAATGTAGCTGTAATAATAACCCATAAGTACCATTCTTTCCTCTTCATCTACATCGCGATGAAAGCCATTGAATTCAGTGTAGATGATACCCTGACCACATTCATCCAATGGATCATCTGGCAACCTCTCCACATCTACCACAAAGCGAGAATAGTCTGCTACGATGGTCTTGATGCGATCTTTCTTCTCAGGTATGAAGATAAGGTCAGTGTACCAATCTGTCCATTTTCTGATTTCAGGTAGCAGCATCTCTTTATGCTCCCATTGTGTGAGACCAATACCATTGGTACTCGCATGAGGAATGTTGAGTACGATGTTATCGTACCATCTTTCCTTCATTCTGAGAAGAAATCCTGGTCGTCTTCGTAGATCTTCTGGTAGTATCCTAGAGGATTCAGCCGGAACTTCCTCAACGCCTTTCTTCTCTCTTTCTTCATCATGGGGGTGTAGAAGTAGGTCCCCCCTCCTTTTACATACTTTACACATCTCTTATACTCCTTATTATATATTGTATCACTTATTCTTTCTCCCTCGTCTCTCAGTTTCAGAAACTCGTCTATTTCGTCTACAGATTTATTAAACGATAAATACCCGTTTAAGTTCATCTGGTATTTCTTCCTTAGTTCTTTGTCTATTGCTCTGTACCTATGATAGAGCCGATAGATTCGCTTGTTTCTTTTATCGATCAACCTGCAGCGCCTTCCCCTCATATTCATATAAACAGCATGACGAGTCCACCAACGATGAGGATAATCCAAATAAAGATACCACCATTATCTCCCATAAAGCACTCGCCAATCATAGAGATAACCTCAATTACGAGGGTCACCAGATGATAACCTAAGAGTCCGAAAGAAATTAGAACGAAACTCCAAAGAATTAATGAAATCATAACACTGTATCTTTTAATGTCTGCTTACTCCCTTTGAATCAGCGTTTCAGCTATTTCTGTGGGGCAAATTTACGACAATAAAAAATACCCTCCAAGAAAAAACAAAGGCGAGGTAAGAACCTCCGCCTAGATGGTATGAAACTCTCTTTGTAAAGGAGGACAATACAACTTTTCAGTTAGCTAAAGGTCATGCTCAATGCTCTGTACACATGTGCTGTGTAATTTGATACACCTATACTCTATGCTGACTTACTGCACCGTGCATAATCAGTTTGGTCATCAAAACAGCTCTATTTTTGTGATATAGCTCACCCTGTAAAGTGCATTGTCCTCCGTAGTCCTTATTGTTCTATTAAGTCACAAGAGAAGTTGAGTGCTTGTATCTTCATGTCCAACTGTCGATATTGTTGTGACAGCTGGTCTAATTGTTGGCGTAATGACTTAGCATCAATCGTAATGACGTACTTGATCTCATTACGATTGTATCTGCCAGGAACTTCAGTGGCTTGATCAAAAGTTTGCCGTAGAACGTCAATATGCTTTTTTAGCACATCACGTTCTGCCAATAATTTAGTCATAGTCTTACCATCTTCATCTACTATCTGCATGTTGGTTACATTGATATCGTAGATGTAGCGCTCCAATTTCTCTAGGCAGCAGCTTAATTCCGACATCAGAACTTCCGGATCCTCTATGGGAGAATCGCCCTCTTGTACTTTTACTGTATTCACCATGAGTTTCCTTATCTGTGAAATACGTGTCTCTAGGTTTTTTCGACCATTTAATGCTTCTGCTAACTTCATACATTTATCTTTCTATGTTAAACAATTCTTTTCATGGCATAAAGGTACAACATAAAAAGATACCCACCAAGAAAAAACAAAGGCGAGGTATGAACCCCCGCCTAGTTGGTATGAAACTATAAATAACTATTATATCTTTAAGAATTATAGCTCCTCAATTATAAAGTCTCGATACTTTTTCGATTTTTTGATGCTTTTCAACAGAGAAGTAAAATTGTCACGGCTACCCCCAGATCCTCTCCAATCTTGCTGAAGATAATAAGAGTTATCAAAACTATCTTTTATTTCAATATAATGTTTTTTCGCAGCATCATCCTTATTATCACTAATATAGAATTCGTCACGACCAACTAACTCCTTGAAGATTTTATTGATATTATCAGCTATAATACTAGGAGTATTACTATTTTCTTTGTCTAAAAGATATAATGCAAACTCTTTTGCGAATTTAGCCATTGTTACATTCTCTGAATGAAGTGTGCCGTTACTATCTGTCCAACTAACCAAATACATTTTCTTTTGGTTTGATTGTGCAGTTCTGAAAACTTTAGCTTTTTCTTTAATTTCATCAGGTGTTTCCGGATCATCTTCTAATACCGTCATAACAGCCTCAAATAAATCTTCGTTGTTTTTGTAAAATGTTAGTAACAATTTTTTTTCTTCTTCTGAATAACACATAATATCGTTCTTTTTAGTTTTACCCAATGATTTTATATAATCTCGCAGAAGGACTGTGGTCTTTTCGCTGATAGAACCGATTTTTAATATTGGTTCCATAATATTCGACAAAAGTTCTTGGTAGTTTATAACTACAAAATCCTTACACTCCCTTATTTCTTGTATTTTGTTGTTTGAAATCTGTTGATAGAGTTCATATGTGGTTCCTGGTTTCAGGAACACAAAAATGTTAATATCTTCTTGTTGATTTGACGAATAATAATCATAGTAAGCCTGTGTCTGCTTCATGATTTTTCTGTCTTTGTCCTTTTTGGTCTCAGAAGCGTTAACTTTATTCTCTATGATTATATTTAGCTTCTTTTGTATATTGTTATATTTGCATTTACACTTAATAACAATATCAATTCTTCCAATGCCATAGGATGGTGTAATAATACGTTCCTCCCTTATTACATCATAATTTTCTTCTATAAGAATGCTATTAGTATAAATCGACTTTTTAAAATCATCGTTAATCTTTATGGATTCCTTTTCAGCCCAGAACAGGATTAAATTGAGAAAACGAAAGATAATTTCCGATTTTCTTATTTCAGGATCGTTGAAGAACCACGCTAGAATGTTACTATGAACTTCTTCTAACCTCTCTTTGCCAATTATTTCTAGAAAAGAAGGTGTATTGTAGTAGGTTCTTAAGTTAACCAAGTCATTACTCATATTGAGTTTGCTTAGCATTTCTATCGCAGACATTTTTGCCATATTCTCGTTTTTAATTATTTGATTACTCTATGTTTAGCAAAATTACAATATTATTTTCAGATAAAAAAAATAGTTACATTGAAACCAATTCTATTTTTAATTAATTAAGTATTAGCACCAAATTACACTTACTTTATTACCTCTTTTAACTTCTCCCAGACCTTGACCATAGCCCAGGTGTCGAGTTCGCAATAACGGAGTAGGGCTTCACGACTAGCAGCTGCTTCCTCGGGCTCCATGAACTGGATGCGAGGGAAGAGGGTCATGGCATTGCCACCATTCTGGCAACGCTCGTCGAGATTGTGGTAATTCAGCGAATCCTCATTAGGGAAGAGGGCAGGGAGCACACTCTTGATAGAGAATGATCCATGCATGGCAGGCACATAGTATAAACCATTCTGGAATGGAGTGAGCAAATCAAGTATATGATCCCGGATATTCAACAGATGCGCTGAGAGATCAGGATACAGTTCTGCCAGTTCCTTAATGCGCCCACACTCAAAGGACTTATTATAGGCGAGCGTGCAGACATTTATGGGAATATCCTTGCAGAGTTGTTCAGCTAATGAGCGACGCGGATCTTTCCCATCGGTGGGAGCTAGGAACTCTTTATGCTCATAAGGTGCATTTTCATCCTTCTTGATATGCAGAGAATACTGGAAGGTAATCTGTTGGTATGGTTTCTGGCCATCATACTGAGGGATGGGCTGCTGCAACGTCTCGAAGTCGAGGAAATAGAGCGGATAGCTGAGACCTGTTAGGAACTCACGAATCCCATCTTTATCGATATGCTCCATATTATTGAGCGTACACTCCACCTGCATCTGTTGTTTGTCACTGAGTGCCTCCTCGCGTACATCATTAAATAATATACGCCCAGCGTGGTAGTGCTCCAGTTTCTTGGAAAAGTTCATACGATAGAGATCGAACACCGTAGGCTTATCCTCAGGTATGCCATGCTGACGCATACAGTAGTCGAGGAATGGACATTCATACGGCTTCATGCAGTGCTCAGATAAGTCATCTCCTGGTTCTTTATCCGTGTTCAGCACACTGATAGCCATTTTTGCCTGTGCAGGAAACTTCAGGTATTCATTCTCTATCAGTTCCTCCATGTCGACTATTGTGAAAAGCTTCTGAAGATCAAGATCTCCCTGGCGCATATAGTCGCTGTTAAGACAGACGAGATAAGTGTCTGTCACATTGACGCCACACTGAGTAAGCACCCATTTTTGATAGGCGATATCCGGAGCGTATTTGTCGAGCTTTGCCTTTTGTCCCTCGAATTCGGGGAAACTGGTGCTCTTCACTTCATAGATGGCCCAGCCCTTTTCTGTCTTACAAAGGATATCTACAGCACAGTAGTTGTTTTCATAGACGAACGATGCCTCGCAGATGTTCTCTGTACCCTTATACATCTCCTGCTTAGTCTTTTCAACCATAGCTGTGAGATCGAGACTACCATTGGCTTGCATCGTGGTAACGTCCTCGAAGGGACCAAACAGCCCCATCGCCAGATCACCTACTTCATTACCGCTCTCAAATCGAGCCTCAGTAGATGCATCAATAACTGCCATTTCGGGCTTGTAGGCATTGAGCCAAAGATTCTTCTGACACTTGCAGAACTGCGTGTAACGCGACTTGGATAATCTCTTCATCTTTCTTTGTTTTGAGTTTTTGCTGCAAAGATACTATTTTTTTCTATACGTTTGTAACATTCTTACCCATTTAGGTATTAAACATCCGTTATTTGGTATAAACCGGCATTTAATCTTAAATTATCATAAATTGGTAGGTGTAGAAATACAATTATTTGTACTATTGCCAATTGTTTCCTATATTTGCCATATATTACGTTAAGGTGTAACCTAAAAGCAATCATTTCATACCACAAAAAATGGTATACTTACCATACATAATAAAAAAATAATAATTGTTTGCGTTTAAAAAACTACCTTTGTGATATAAAGAGGGTGCCGAAACGCTTAAAAGGAAGTAGGTGAATATAATCAATTCATACTAAAATAATTATGAAATATATTTGTAGGAAATACCAGTATCAATTAAATCAAGAAGCGGAGCAATTACTTGATTTGATAGTCAACTATGGCAAGTTCATTATAACTGATTTACAAAGTAGCAATCGTTATTGGAATGGAGTTACTGTTTATTTAGACGATCATAAAGAAAGGCCAAGTAAAATAATTACTACTAGTCAAAAGTTAAAAGAAGAATATGATTGTTTAAAAAAGCAATTGGAACAAACAAGACATTTATATGAAAATAGGTGTGCGGTTGAAGGAATACAACCAATTGATATAGTTAATCATATGTCAGAGAATCTATCTAAGGAGGAAGAATTGGTAGATCTCGATGTTTTAAAAATAGAGGGACTCATTTTGAGAATGAACAATCTTCAAAGAATCATTGAAGATCATTCTTCATTGAAACCAGATGAAGAGTTTGAATTACAAACCTTTTATTCTTTATTGGGCTATTATGACCGTAATGGGCAAAATGGGCCAGAGGTAGTGCTGCTTATGGAAACTCTTGGTAATCAGCCTTCCAATAAGTGGATTATAGCAACGACTTTCGTTCATGAGATGATGCACGCTATGTTTGACCATAGTAAAACAGCGGATAAACATTATGTTCCTATGATTGAGGAACCAATAACAGAGTATGCTACACTGAAATTCTGTTTGAATTTCGTTAAAGAGCACCCTAATTATAACCAGCTCTACGAGTATGCTCTGAGATCTGTTCTGAGTAAACAGACGATTAGTGGAATCTCTCATTATGGTTTTGGATACTTCTTACATTATTATGAACAATACTATAATCAAATTGTCCGAAAGGAAGAATATAGATATTGCGAATGGGAAACTATGTTTTCAGATGTTATTTATGAAATACATAGAATACCAACGATTTCAACCTATGAGTCTTTCTTTGAAGGATGGTGTTACCCGTTCAGTGAAGAGGGAGAATGTATGAAAGTATTGTATAAAGTATTGGCTGAAGCTAAACAATTAAATATAAGGTTTAAGCATAAGGTAATTCCTCCTTGTTACCTAAAAGATGTTGGTAATCTTGTATTATCAGATAATGAAAAGACTTTGGCATACTGTCGTGATCTAGATAAGGAGGTTATTGTACCGAAAGGTATTAGGACGATTGGTTGGGGAGCATTTCATAATAATATGAAAATACGTAAAGTGACTCTCCCGAATAGTGTGAGATTCATTAAAGCCACCTCTTTCCAAAATTGTCGTAATTTAGAACATATTAATCTTCCTGAGGGCATTAGAGTTATACATGGTGGGGCATTCTCTACGTGCAAAAAGTTGAAGTCTATATCATTACCCCAATCAATGGAAATAATTCGACGTGGTGCTTTTAGCAGATGTCCAAGTTTGGAAACTATTGAAATCCCAAGGTCGGTACATTCTATTTATTCATATGCTTTTGCTTCATGTTCAAATCTGAAAGATATTAAGTTCCCTAAGCGATTGAGCGTTTTAGGCGCTGGCGCATTTGAAGGTTGTTCTTCATTAGTATCTATAAAAATACCAGGAACCGTATATTATGTGAGAGAATCTACTTTTGATAGATGTGAACGTCTGAAAAATGTAGAAATTGGTGATGGGATAATTTCTATTGATAAAAATGCATTTGCAAACTGTACCCAACTGGAAAGTATAAAGATTCCTAGTAGTGTAGAATGGATTGATAAATTTGCATTTTTGGGATGTGACCAATTGAAAACAATTACTTTTTCTGGGTCAAAAAGCAAATGGGAGCTACTGACAAATACACTTCCTATTGTAGATGGAAGTCATACAGTTTATTGTAAAGATGGCATAATCAACGTTCCTCAATTATTTGAATCGTAAGTAATGCCCCATACACCAATGCAATAAGGAAAGGTGAACCGCATTTCCTTATTTTTAAAATTAGATTGAGGCGTGGTATAAACCACGCCTTTTGTAACCTGAACTGTTATCCATTCCTCTTTTTTAAACAGAGAACTAAATAGACAAATGTTTTATACCTTAAACAGATACCTTTCTTACCATTTCATCAAAAATATAAGAATTGATAAATACTTAATTATTAATTTTGTGGGCGAAAACGTATAATAATTAAAATTCAAGAGTATGGAAATTATGTATCAATGGCCAAATCATATTGGCATCACGGGATCAATAATGGTTAATGACAAACCAGTAGAAGTGAGAGTTCAACTATTCGATGAAGAAGCTGAAGCCAGAATCTTCATCGCATCAGATCGTTTTGGTGACGAATACCATCCGATGGCAATTCCAGAAACTGTTAATATTTCAGATCCTATTTATGGAGCCGCGAGGATCAAACTTGGAGATTATACTATTTCTGAGGTATTCATCAAATGTAATGAATGGAATATCATACTGCCTAAAACAGTAGAATGGGTGGCAGTACATAAAGATCTCAATCCGAATGGCTTTTTCTCGGTAGACGAGAATAACCCTTACCTGTTCAGTGAACATGGCTCTTTATATTCAAAAAATGGCGAACTCGTCTATCTCTGTATCCCGCGTAATATTGATTATGGGGAGACTATCGTTTTAAGGGATGACATCCGGAAGATTCTGCCTTACGCCATTCGAGCTCCGAAAAGATTGTCATTGGTTATTCCTGAGGAATGTACAGAATTGGCAAAAGAAGCCATTGTGGGCTCTTATGACAGGATCGACTTTAAAGGTGGATTGTGTGTAATAGAAACAGACGCACTGAAGGGCATTGGTTGTGATGACCTTCGTATTAATGGGCTTCTATCCGACATAAATACTGAAGGGCAGATGGAACTTTATACATGGTATAAAAATAGAGACATTAAGAGGGTAAAGCGTTTATTCCTCGCTGCTCCTATGGCAAAAGATAGTGAAGCTTTGGAAAATGGCTATATCAAGTTGACAAGAGTATTGCCAATACAAGAGAAATTGGAAAGGACTCTGGTTGAATCTATGGACAAGGATTCTTCTCCTGTGTATATCAACTCGTATATCAATGAGCGTTTCTCGACTACCGATTCTATTTCTATGCCAATAGTGATTGATACCATTCCACTTTATGACGGTAATTATTCTGGATGGAATTACTATTTCTACAAGCCGATAGAAGTAACAAGGATCAAGTTCGTAGAAATATACGAAGACAAAAATCGAGAGTCTAACTATTTTGAAGTACTTGTCCATGAACCAGTGGAAAGAGTACTAGAACTGATACATGAGTCATTTAACAGTCAGTTAAAAAAAAATAATTAGTGCGTGTAATTTATTTAATTGCAAATTATTTCTTATATTTGCCCTAAAATCAATAACAGTATGACAACAGAAGAGTTTAAGAAGACATCTAAGGTTACATACGTTAGTGTTTTTGGATTTGTAAATAACAATTCCAATTATGATTTCATAGGATATGTAGAAGTTCCATATACCTATGATGATTTTGTCTCGTTTAACGAGAAGCAGAGAGTGGCTATTTGCCAAGCTATAATAATGAAACAAACCGGGAAACTTGTTCAGGGGTTCAGAAAGTGTGACCCAGACGAGTTCTTTATGACTGAAACAAAGTAAACGTAATGAGTGATTAAAGAAAAATATAATTAACTATGGCAAATAAGGAAAAACCCAAATTTAGTATTGACGGTAATAGACTGTTGATTGAAGACAAGAAGACATCAATTGTTTTTCTTGATGATGTCATCTTAGTAGAAGCTGACGGTAATTATAGTGATATCTACACAAAGACTAAAACGTTCAAATCTATAAGAGGCCAGATAGGGCAAATGGAGGCTATGTTAGGTGATACGAAATATCCCCATACCCTGGTACGCGTGCACAAATCTTATATTGTTAATACTTACCTATTAAAAGAGGTGGATCCAAAGCAAGGTACAATAACTTTTCTTGTTGATAGAGAGATGGATCCTACAAAAATAGGTAAGGATATAGCAAAGGAGCTTCTAACGCATCTTAAAAAGGAGAAAAGAATTGAGGTTCTGAGTACATTCGCAAGGAAACAGATGCTGAATGTTCCGATCAAGGAACTTAATGATACCCATGAATTTGAAATGGGGGTTGAGTATGTGGATTTAGGCCTAACTAGCGGGACTTTATGGTCCACAAGGAATTTGAGTGCCCCCCAAATTGATTTGACAGAATATTATGGATGGGGACAGCTATATCTGAATGACAGTTATGATAAGGATGGTTATAGACAGACTCCATCCGAACTGGAAAAGGTCGATATACTTCCACTAGAGTATGATGTGGCTCGTCAGGATTGGGGAGGTGGCTGGAGAATACCAACCCAAGAAGACTTCGAAGAACTTTCGAGTGAATGTATACTAATATGGTGCGTGGCAGGTGATGAACGCAGGCATGGAATCCTAGTTACGGGACCTAATGGGAATTGTATTTTCCTTCCTTCTGGAGGCAAGAAGGATGGTGTGAACATCGTTTCAGAGAGAGAAGCAGCTTATTGGACTGCCACGAATTGCCCCAAATTTTCTAGTCATGCTATGGCAGCTGTTTTCATGGATTTCGATGATGAAAGAAATAAGGCCACTTTTATGACTCATACCGAAGATTGGTGTAAAGGTTTATCAATACGCCCTATTTTAAAAGAGCCTACAACTGCTGATGCCCCCAAGATTAAGACACAACTGACGGTTCATGACTTTAATATGGTCTTCGATGATAAATACTTTCACGTCAGCCCAATTCTACATGGTTGGAGATTTGCTGATATCGATATACCCATAGAGCCACAAAAAGCGATGGAGCGATTAAAAACAATCTGTGAAAGGTATTCACCAGATGTTGTCGTCGGAATAGGAACTGGAGGTTTCCTTGTCCATCAACTTAAGGGTTATAAGAGAATTTGTGTTGATCCGGATTTACATCCATCAGAAAGTTTTCCTATTGGAACCCACAAATATGGGGACTACAACCGCGATGATTTGGGACCTGACTTCGATGGAGATTATGTAACGTTCGAGATTACGGATAAAATTCATCAGCAGTTCCTGGAAATGGAGAAGATTCAGTTTGAAGATATTGACGATAACTGTTGGGGACTGTTTTGGGATATCGAAGATTATAATGCTGATGAGTTCGATGGGCATTATTCTCATATCATTGAAATGTCTCATCTCAAAAAAGGAAATCCTTGGGATGCTGTATATCTAGTGCCCCTTATTAAAGAGATCACAAAATAGGTTTTTTGTGTTTTTTTAAGGCGAGGGAGATACCCTCGCTTTTTTTGTACCACAGAAAAGCTCTTTCATACCTTATACATATTATTATATTGAAAAATATAATATTGCTTGCTATCTTTGCATTGGAAATCAAAAAGTAAGTAATATGAGTATAAGGAAATTAAAGAAATTAAATCTCAAAGCCAAAAAGAAGCTATCTCTGGATTTGGCAGAGATTAGCAAACTGACAGCTCTGGAGGCTATCGAGAAGATTGTCATCTTGGCCAATGACTGTAAGTTGAGTGATTCTTTCTTTAAAGAAGCCACTCCCTATCTTCAAGTGGTAGCTGACAAACAGGGAATAACGAACATGCAAGCCCTATTCCTCTCACTCTTTTTGGAGCGAAGTACTTGTTCGAATAAGACTGATTTGTCGGATATCGCAGATATACTTGACTGTCGTGCTGTGAGTATCCTGAAATACCAGTCGATGCTAGATGATCTGGTAAGGAAGCATTTTATCAGAATGGCTCGTAATTATCATGACGAGATTAGTTACTTCGTTCCCAAGAAGGTAATCATGGCTATTTCTCAGAATAAGAAATTCGAGCGCGAACCTTATAAATGTGATGACGCAAAAACATTCCTCGAGAAATCCTACGATCTGACTCATTCATTGTATAATGATGAGATCAATCATGAGATCTTTTACGAAGAGTTTGATCAGTTGTTCAGCGAGAACGAGGATAATCCGTTCGTCAAGAGCATCAATAAACTGAGGATTAGTAATATTGACAGGATGATTCTTACACATTTCTGTCGTCACCTCGCCATTCATCATGAAGCAGTTCTCCCAGCAGACAATTTGGTTTTTCTGTTGAAAGAGGATCACGATAAAAAAAGGCTCACGGATACGCTCGAATTAGGAAAGCATATTCTGCAAGCTAAGAAGCTGATAGAATACAATTTCGACGATGGTTTCGAGGACAAATCTAATTTTCGCCTTACAGACAAAGCTATAAAAAGGCTGTTGAAGGGGTTTAAAATCAAGTCGAAGGAAAAGCGCGAATCCAGCGATGTCATCATCAGTAAGAACATAGTGGAGAAAAAACTCTTCTATGACGGGAAAACTATCAGTCAGGTGAAAGAACTGGAGGGACTCTTGAGCGAGGAGAACTTCAATAACATACGCGAAAGGATGAAATCACAGAAGATGCGTTGTGGCTTTGCCTGCGTATTTTATGGATCTCCCGGTACAGGGAAAACGGAAACAGTTCTACAGTTAGCCCGTAAGACGGGGCGTAATATCCTGCAGGTGAATATCTCTGAGATAAAGAGCTGCTGGGTAGGCGAGAGTGAAAAGAACATCAAGGCGATTTTTGATGTCTATCGCGAACAGGTAAAGAAAACAAAGATTACCCCAATCCTCCTTTTTAACGAGGCTGATGCCGTGATTGGCAAGCGTCGCGAGGGAGCTGACAGGGCTGTGGATAAAATGGAGAACTCCATACAGAACATCATCCTTCAAGAGATGGAAACACTCGATGGCATCATGATTGCCACCACGAACCTGGAGCAGAACATGGATAAGGCCTTCGAGCGTAGGTTCCTGTATAAGATTAAGTTCAACAAGCCTTCTTTGGAGGCAAGATCGCATATCTGGGAGAGCATGATCCCTGATCTGTCTCACGATGACTGTGTGCTGCTGGCGTCGAAATACGATTTCAGCGGGGGGCAGATAGAGAACATAGCGCGACACTATGCCATCAATACGGTGCTTCATGGTGAAGATGAAAACAGGCTTGATAGTCTGTGCGCTTACTGCGATGGAGAGAAGTTCGAGAAGAAAAAATGTCGTAAAATCGGTTTCGTATGATTATTAAGGAAGTTGAGTTCTCGTACATCGAGCCAAAATACAGGATGGGACCCTACATCGAGTTCATCAGCGAACTCGATGTCCCCACACTAGAGTACGATGACATTGTGAAGACTATAGAGGATAGTAATCCCAACTATGTTGATGTAAAACTAATGAGCTTTAGAAAAGAGTGATATGGTTAAGGATATGATTATGTTCAGCAGAAAAGACAGAATCTTCTTCACAGCAGACACCCACTGGGGGCATCGGAATATCATCCGTTATTGCCAGCGCCCTTTCTCGGATGTCGAGGAGATGAACGAGGCTCTTATCACCAATTGGAATAGTACAGTTGGCAAAGACGACATCGTCTTTCATCTGGGTGACTTCGCCATGGGTGGTTCTGCAGAGTGGAGTCGATTGCTTGATCATTTAAATGGAAAAATCTATCTCATTCTTGGCAATCACGACATGAAGACCATAGGGAAGGGATTCTCTCGATTCGAACATGTAGCCATGCAGATGCTCATCAATATTGGGGGCCAGCGTATTTATCTGAACCACTACCCATTTCTTTGCTTTGGTGGTGCCTATCGGAATACCTGGCAACTATTTGGGCATGTTCATACTAACCCTGCACAAA
>Ga0326511_10001963_pt1 | contig 16905 bp, 8 predicted proteins | sample 0_2496_0518_D_FD_203701 | JGI IMG/M metagenome (GOLD analysis project Ga0326511, IMG submission 203701) | Bovine rumen microbial communities from UC Davis, California, United States - 0_2496_0518 | ecosystem: Host-associated > Mammals > Digestive system > Stomach > Rumen | place: USA: California...
AGGCTGGTGAACCGGTTATTGGTGCAAGCGTGCAAGTGCAAGGTACCAAAGCAGGTGCTGTCACCGACCTCAATGGTGGTTTCAGTGTGCAGGCATCCAGCAATGCCACACTGATTATCTCTTATGTAGGCTTTGTCACTGAGAAAGTCAATGTACAGGGCCGTAACGACATCAAAATTACACTGAAGGAAGATGTCACCACGCTGAACGACGTGGTGGTCATCGGTTATGGTGTCCAGAAGAAAAAGCTGGTCACCGGTGCAACGGTTCAGGTGAAAGGTGAGGAAATCGCCAAGATGAACACGACGAATGCGCTTGAAGCTATGCAGTCGAGCTCGCCTGGTGTGCAGATTACCCAGAGCTCTTCACAGCCTGGTAAGGGTTACAAGGTTTACATCCGTGGTATCGGTACTACCGGTAATTCTTCGCCTCTTTATGTGATTGACGGCGTGGCCGGAGGTAGTCTTGACGACATTAACCCCGCTGATATTGAGAGCATCGACGTGCTGAAGGATGCTGCATCGGCAGCCATCTATGGTGCTCGTGCTGCCAACGGCGTTATCCTCGTGACCACGAAGCAGGGTAAGGCTGGCAAGATTGAGATTAACTACAATGGTGCTATGGGTTGGTCAAACGCTTACAAGCGTCCGCAGCTGCTCAATGCCCAGCAGTTCATGACCATCATGGACGAGTATACCTATAATACTTCGGGTCAGAAGATGGATTGGTCAGGTTTTGCACCTCAAGATATTCTTACTAAGGTGAACAGCGGTTGGTCAGGCACTGACTGGTGGGGCGCTTTTGAGAACAAGAATGCCCAGCAGCAGAACCATTCTGTAACATTGACCGGCGGTACTGACCGTTCGAAGTTCGCTATGTCTTACACCTATACTGGTAACGAAGGTATCATGGGTGCAGACCAGGCATCTTACTATAAGCGTCATACCATCCGTCTCAACAGCGACCACGTGCTCTTGAAGGTGAAGGATTTCGATGCCATCACCATTGGTGAGAACGTCTCTATCAGCTATACCAAGAGCCACGACCTGGCTGAGGATGGTATGTATTGGAGCTATATCCACAGCTTACTCCAGACTTCTCCGTTTATGCCTCAGTACGCTTATAATGGCGACACATATTATTATCAGGATTTTTCCGGTAATGTTAAATATGGTCAGGGTTGGAACTCTTCTTTGTTCAGCAACCCCTGGGAGAACCTCTCGACGGGTGGCTTCAACTCTTTGGCAGAGAGCCGCAGTGTCAATAGCAGAGCTACTGCATACACCATTATTCAGCCTATCAAGGGTCTGAGATTCCGCTCTCAGTTTAACTATAACTGGAATTCTGGTGCCTACCGTAACTATGGTGAGCCGAGGTCTTCTGGTTATGGTAATGCCACGTCAGTTGTCTATACGAATAGTCAGAACTCTTGGTTGAATACTGACTGGTCTGTTGAAAATACCCTTACATACGATCTTCCTGTTATGAATGGTCACAAGTTCAGCGCCATGGTTGGTCAGAGCTTCCAGAGCACCGCTTGGAGCTTTAATCTCTCTGGATCAAACAAGGTTACTTATGGTGAGCAGCTCGCAACGTTGAAGGGTTGGGATTCTGCATGGCTGTCTAACATCAAGGTGCTGAATGTTACGGATGTCACTTTGACAGGTAAGCCAAACGATGAGGAGTATCTCGCTTCTTGGTTCGGCCGTGTGACTTGGGACTGGAATGAGACCTATATGGCTACGGTAACCATGCGTTATGATGGTTCAAGTATCTTTACGGATGGTAAGCGTTGGGGCTTCTTCCCCTCTGTATCTGCCGGTTGGGTTGTCAGCAATGAGAAATTCATGGAGGACACCAAGAGCTGGATGGACTTCTTGAAGATTCGTGCAAGCTGGGGACAGAACGGTAACAAAGATATCAACAAGTACCAGTATCTGGCAACAATCGCTTTGTCAGGCGAGGCTTTTGACAGTGGTTACAAGTTCGCTTCCGACATGGAAACTTCCGTTGCCGGCACTCCTAAGACTGGTGCGTATGCAAACATCGTTCCTAACCCCGACCTTACGTGGGAAACTTCTGAGCAGCTCGACCTCGGTTTCGATGCTCGTTTCCTCAACAGCCGTTTAGGTTTGACGTTTGACTGGTATAAGAAGACTACTAAGGACTGGCTGATCGGTGGTAACCTGCTCGCCGTCTATGGTACCAACCCTGCTGCCATCAATGGTGGTGACGTTCAGAATACAGGTATTGAAATCGCTCTCACCTGGAACGATAAGATTGGCAAGGACCTGAGCTACAACGTCGGTGTGAACTTTGCAACCAACAAGAACAAGGTTACCCGTATTGCTAACGACAACCACTATATCAATGGTCCCAGCGGCGTCCTTTCACAGGGTACGGAGTACATCTACCGTGCTGAGGAAGGCAAGCCCATCGGTTACTTCTATGGTATGTCATACAGCGGCATCTGGCAGAATCAGGATCAGATTGATGCTGCACGTAAGGCAGGTAAGGCCGTTCTTGACAACGCACAGCCTGGTGACATGATTTGGGACGACTGGAATGGTGATGGCAAGATTACGTTTGCAGAAGGTAAAGACGCAGACGGTAATGATATTTGCGACCGCCATGAGATTGGTAATCCTAACCCGGATGTCATGCTGGGTATCAACCTTGGCCTGAGTTATAAGGGCTTTGACTTCGCTGTAAGCGGTGCCGGTGCTTTCGGTCAGCAGATTATGCGTTCTTATCGTTCATTCAGTGACGCTCCCTACCAGAACTATGATACCTCGATTCTGAATCGTTGGGTGGGTGAAGGCTCTTCAAACAGCCAGCCACGTATTACAAGTACAGGTAGTGAGAACGTGAACTGGGTATCTACCCGTTATATGGAGGATGCCGACTACTTTAAGATCAAGACCGTCACACTCGGTTACGACTTCAAGAACCTCTGGAAGGCATGTCCGTTCCAGCAACTCCGTCTCTATGTTCAGGCTCAGAACCTCTACACCTTCACCGGTTACACCGGTCTCGATCCTGAGATTGGTAATACTGCTGGTGGCGAAGGCTGGGCTTCTGGTATTGACCTTGGCCTTTACCCGCCATCTCGTACATATTTGATTGGTGCAAGTATTAAATTCTAATTCGACAAAAAGTTATGAAGAAATATATTTTATCAGCATTAGCCGTTTCGTCAGCAGTTTTGTTTACTTCTTGTAACGATATGCTGGACACTGACCCGCGTGTGACAGAGTTGACAGCGGCTACATTCCCAGGTAAACCTGCAGATGTTGAGGCATTGAATGCTGCTACCTATAGTATCATGAACACGTTAGGTGGCGGAGATCAAAGTGGTTTGTTAAATAATCCTTTCTATTGGTGGTCACTCATGTCTGACGACTGCTACGGCAGTGGTGGCTTGCAGGACAACGTGGCTAAGTCACTCCATCATTTTACGACGGCGAGTGCTAACCAGTACGAACAGGACTTCATCCTGCTCTATGGTGGTATTTCCCGCGCTAACAACCAGATTGAGACCATCGATAATGTCGATTGGACTGGCAACACCGCTCAGCGCAATCAGTTGCTCGGTGAGGGCTACTTCATGCGTGGTCTTTATTACATGTGGCTTTCCCAGTTGTATGGTGATGTTCCTCTGATTACCTCTACTACAATTACTGACGAGATGCAGCAGCAGGTAAGTGCTGAGGAGGCTATCTATCCCCAGATTCTGTCAGACTTTGTTTCTGCCAAGAATCTTATGAAGGCAGAAAAGGCCAACGGTTCTGGTCATGCAGACAAGTTCGCTGCCGAGGCTTTCATAGCACGTGCATGGATGTTCTGGGCTGGCTTCTATAAGAAAGTTAGTGAACTTGCCAATGGTGATGCAACGATTACTCTTGTTGAACAGGAGGGTTGCAACGGTGGTTCTCTTTCGAAGGCCGATGTTATCGCTTGTCTGAAAGACATCGTTTCCAATGGTGGATACAAACTTTGCGAGGACTTCCGTTCTCTCTGGCAGTACTCTAACAGTCTTCTCTGGGATGAGGCACATGATGGTAAAGGCCATGCATACGAGTTCATCGCAGACATGGACCGTAAGAATTGTTTCGACCAGCCTGGTATGGGTAATGGTAACACTGAGGAAATTTTCCAGATCCAGTTTATGAATGCCTCTAAGTGGGCCATCGGTGGTACCTATAACAACCCGCGTATGTATTCAAACTACCTCTCTTGCTTCTGGGGACTTCGTAATGGTGCTTCCAATGATAATGGTAAGCGTGACAAGACCTATCCGTTCAACCAGGGTTGGGGTCAGGGTACTCCTTCCGTCAATCTCTGGGAAGACTGGACAGCTGCTGAGACTGCTGGTGGTTATACGGACATCCGTAAACTCGGTAGCTTGATCGACCTCGACCATGAGCTCGCTTCTTATACCTATGAGAAGGATGACTGTGAGGAGTCGGGCTATGCTGTCAAGAAGTACGCCGATGTAAACCTTGATGCTTGCGCTGCCGACAACGATTCATGGTGGTCCAAGTGCCCGGGCTATTCCTCCAGTTCGCTTGACAACAAGCAGCAGGGTGACCACTTTGAGGATTATTACCTGATGCGTTACGCTGACGTGCTGCTGATGCTGACCGAACTTACGGGTGAAGCACAGTACATGAACCAGGTTCAGAAGCGTGCTGGTGTGCCTCAGACAGCTTATTCTCTGAAGGCTGTCCAGGACGAGCGTCGCTGGGAGTTTGCATTGGAGGGTCTGCGTTTCAACGATATGCGCCGCTGGTCTGGTAAGGATTCTGGCGAAGGCTCATACGCAGCCAAGGCTCTTCAGGCTCAAAGTGGTAAGTCTATTACCGTTAAGGGCAAAAAGAATGCTATGAATATGGCTCATATGACCTGTTCTTGGGCTAAGCGTTATGCAGCAACTAATGGCTTCTTGCCTAAGCCTCAGGCTCAGATTACTCTGATGAATGGTAAGATGCAGCAGAACCCAGGATGGGATTTAGCTGATCCGGACACACAATATAAAGTTCTTTACTAATATTTAAAATGGATTCAAAATGAAAAAGATATTATTTTTGCTAATTGCTGCAGTAGGTGCTTTCGCTGCTTGTGATCCTGTTCATGAGGATAACAGCAATGGCGGTCACATCACTGTTGACGAGCTTAAGGCGATGTCCACAGTTACTGTTGACAAGGTAGTCAAGATTGGTGAGCAGAAAAGCTATACGGCCACCCAAGGAACGCCCATTACCTTGATGGAGAATATAGACGTTACTGACTGCGAGGCTCTCATAATTTATTTTGATGCAGAGACCATTGCTGACACATGTTGGAGAATATCTTTCTCTGGTGAAAACTTTGAGAAGATTCAGAAAAAGTCATCATTCTTGAGACACGAACTTGGTGCTGAGGTTACTAACGGTATCCTGCCGAAAATCGTTGTAAAACACATCGAAAACACCGAAACTAACACAATCGCTATCAAAGCCATTTATAAGTGTTATGGTCCTAAGGTGGCTTCTGGCAAAGAGGGAGAATTCGGCAATGTTATTACCTGTCAGACCTCTGCTCCTGTCAATGCAAAGTGGGATTTCGCCGGCAAGGAATTGATTGGAAACTATGCAACGAAGAAAATGAAGGTCAATTGGAATGAGAACGGTGATTATATTACCACTGATTATGTCGTTAAGCTCACTGGACTTTGTCATGACGGTACACAACTCGTTGCTGAATTCCCCGTAAAACTTGATAAGATCTCCAACCCACTTGTGAAGTACTATATTTATGGTGATCCTAATAGGGCTGAAGATGAAGAACCGCAGCCATCATTCAAGCCAGGCGCCTGGACTGGAGCAACTTTGCGTTTCAGTTCTACAGAAGCTCAACATTTCCCAACGATTGCTGATGAGATTTACTTCGGTCTTAAGACTCTGATTCTTGATGTATCAGACGCTGATGGTGCTTCGATGTTAGTCAATAATGGTTGGTGGAGTAACACCTATTATGATAATATTGTGCTTAATGACGGTGCCAATGAAATTCCAATTACCCAACAGATGGCCGACGAGTGCGCTAAGGGTGGTGAAGGAAGAGACCTTCAGTTTATTATTAAATCAGGAAATCCCACTGTCAACAGCGTTTACTATGAGGAATAATAAGTTCTTATATGTATAATATTAAAACTTCCGTTATAATGAAAAAGTTAATGAATTATAGTAAGCTCGTAATCCCCACGCTTATTGCATCAAGTCTGTTTGTGGCTTGTAGTGAGGAGATTAGCGAAACTACATGCGATACCCAATATACAGCAAACACCAGTAGTATCAAGACTGCCGGTCAGGCTGTAGATTTGGGACTCCCCAGTGGTACCAAATGGGCTAATATGAATGTTGGAGCTACCTCTGAATCTGACAATGGTATTCTCTTCGTTTGGGGTGATGTTACCGGAACCCAGGTTTTGGCCAGCAATCTTACATCCTACACAGATGTAACAGAACCAACATCAGTATCTAAGCTGTTTGATTTGTATAAGAATGCTGCTGAGAGTATTGGTGAAATTCCCGACACGACGAATATTTCCAATCTCTCTGAGCCTAAGCTTATAGACTTATCGGGTATTGGAGAAACGCCGAAGAGGGACGCCATTATCTCGTTCGTGCAGGCGAAGTTTAATGATCTCGTAAGTCAGTCTTACACAGGATTACTTGAGGCATCACTCACCAATGATGAGTTTGAGTGCATCTTTGACTGGGACGGTTCTAAGCTCATTGAGAGATTGCCGAAACTTAAAGACGTGATGAAACTTGATAAAGATCCTACTTTCCAGGATACCTTGGACTATTACCAGACGTTTGACGATGCCTTGCTGACCACTTTGGTTATAGACCAGATTGGTTCTACAGAAGCCAAGTATTATGCCTCTGCTTTAGCAAACAATTCTGCTGAGATAAAGGATAAGTTTGGTGAAGTGATGCGTAAGGACTATACTGGTGGTGATATTGGAAATGCTCCGAAAGACTGGCTTGATGAGAAGAAGAGGAATAGCTTAACCTTCGTTCCTGCCTATAGCATTATTTCAGATGCAAACCATGATCCCGCCACTGCAAATTGGGGTGGCAAATGGAGAATGCCCTCCACAGCAGATTTCGTTGAGTTGCTTGTTTATTGCGATTGGGAATTTACTGGTAATGGATATAAGGTAACCAGCAAAGCCGAAGGTAATAAAAATAGCATCTTCTTGCCGGCAGCAGGTTATCGATACGGAAATCAGTGGTATGGTAATGGAAATGCTGGCTATTATGCTACTGGCGAGATTACCGGTGTTTACCACTTCCCATCAATGGCAGAGCAGGTTAATGGCTCAAAGGGAGAAGTTACTGGTGCTGAAAACATGCCTAACATGTTGATTTTCCAGCATGGCCTGTATAATTCTCTCGATATCTACAACAACTTGAGTTCCAGTTTCGGTATTTCCATCCGACCTGTAACTGATTAGTGTTTGACGTAAGTGCTTTATGACTATATTTATATGATGGAAGTAGAGCACAAGATAATTAATCATAGGCTGACTCAATTCAATTGAGTCAGCCTTTTAACACAAAAAGATGACAGCAAAAAGCAAACTCACGGGGGCTCTTTTCTATGTAAGCCTATTAGCTTTCATTTCGTTTGTTGTATACATATTATACATCAACCAAGAGGTATTTTATACTGCACATGACCGTTCCGAGTTCCTCTTTGGAGCACCGTTCTTTCATACGCTGATGCAGAAGCCCTTCGGTTTGATGCAGTATGTGGGAGCTTGGCTCACACAACTCTTCTATCACCCGGCTTTAGGTGCTGGGGCCTTGGCCGTCATTTGGCTGCTCATCTTCTTTGTAGGTGTAAAAGCATTCCGGCTGCAGGGCAGTGCTTCTGCGCTGATGCTCCTGCCTGTAGCCTGTCTGCTCACTTCGGTTGTAGATTTGGGCTATTGGGTCTATACCTCTATAATCAGAGGCTATTGGTTCTCGCAGTCGGTAGGCTATCTCGTCATGCTGCTGTTGCTGTGGACAGCACGCCAGACCCCGCGTAAATGGCACTTTGTCTGGTATTTGCTGGGCTTTTGCCTCTATCCGGTGCTGGGATGGTTTGCCTTGCTTTTTGTTCTCTGCCTGCTGGTTTCCGAAAGAATTACTTGGCGCGAGATTCTGGGCATTGTCGTGCTCGTCTTTACTGCCAGCATTTGGCATAATCAGTTCTATTCGAATCTGAAGATCGATGATGTCGTACTGGCTGGCTTCCCTCATTTTATAACACCAAGCGACTGCACCGAGCGCCTCTCCATCCCGTTCTGGGCTCTGGGTGCAGTCTCTGTTGGACTCACAGGGACAGCGTTCCTGATCTCTCGCTTCACTTCTATCAGGAAAGCCATCCCCATGATTCCGGTGTTGTGTGCCGCTGCTGGCATCGTCTTTACTTCGTCGCTCATGTTCCAAAATCAGAACTATATCGACGAGATGCGCATGGTGCGCTATGCTTCCGATGACAATTGGAAAGAGGTTCTCAAAATGTCAGAAGAGAACCAGAAACCTACCACTACGATGGTCTTTCTCAAGAATATTGCCCTGATGAATGAAGGCGGCTTGTTCAAACGCTCGTTCAAACTGGGTAACAGTATCACAGACATCTACAACCCCGATACGCTTCATGTTTCCCTTCTGGACATTGCATCTCCGTTAGTTTATTACAACTATGGTGTGATGAATGAAGCTATCCGTCTGAATTTTGAAAATGCCATACAGGCAGGCTTCTCGCCCTTCTATCTGAAAGTGCTAGCCCGCTGTGCTTTGGCTTGTGGAGATAAGGAATTGGTGGAACGCTATACGACCCAGTTGCATCACCATCTTTTTTACGAAAACTGGCAGCCGGCTCCAGTCTCAGCAAAAATCAAGGAACTGCAGAAATGCTATCCCGATGAGATTACCGGTGTTGATAGAAGCGACAGCTATCTTGTCAACTATATCAGCCTTTGGTCCGATTCTGTCAGCAAAGTGGCTTCTGAGCAGGCGTTGTTCTATGCCATGTTGCGCTGCGACTCACGTCGTTTCTGGGCATCGCTGCGCGACTTTGTGAAGTCGCACATGGACGAGGATTTCCCCTTGCACGCACAGGAGGCGTATATCTTGTTTATGGACAAGGCACCTGAAAAGAAGCGCATCATGCTCCCAGTCAGTCAGACCGTTTACGACCGCTACATCCAGTTCTGGGATACCCTGAAAAAACTGGCGAAGCCCGGTGCGACTCTTAAGGATGTAGGCGAGCAGATGCGTAAGGAATGGGGAGACACCTATTGGTGGTACAATATCTTTGGAACAAAAGTTCCTGTTATAAGCGGTAATATCGGTCATGAAGTACATTCATAAGAATAATATGAAAAGACATATCCACTTTTATACCCTACTACTGGCAGCAACCCTGTTGCTCTTATCGTCGTGTGTAAATCATCCCGATGTGCCCTCTTCAAGTAAAGAGGCCAAGTACCTGCCAGCTATTTTCCCCGACTATTGCAATGTCACGGTGCCTTACAATATTGCGCCACTCAATTTCATGCTCCCAGGTGACCAGTACGAAGCGTGTGTGGCACGTATCAGCACACCAGACGGTCAGCAGCAGACCTACGGTGATGGCGTGAAGGTGCAGATACCCGAATCAGTGTGGCACGAGATGCTTAATGCTTCGAAGGGTAAGAGTCTCAAGGTAGAGGTCTGGGGGCAGAAAGCGGGTGAGTGGCTGTCGTTCACCCCGTTTGAAATACGTGTTGCCAAGGAACCCATCGACGAATATGTGTCGTATCGCCTTATTGAACCCTCTTATGTGGCATGGACCTTTATGGAGATAGCCCAGCGCAACCTCACCTCGTTTGAAGAGACGCAGATATTCAACAACGAGATTACCATGAATGACAGAACAATTGGCCAGTGCATCAATTGTCATAGTTATCAGAACTATAAGACCGACAATATGCTCTTTCACGTACGTCTCGCCAATTCCGGTACTGTTATCGTGAACGATGGTAAGGTCTCGAGGGTCAATATGAAGCGCGACTATACCATCTCCTCGGGTGTCTATCCGTCATGGCATCCCACTGCCAAGCTCGTCGCCTTCTCCACTAACAGGACTCGACAGGGATTCCATACGCTCAATCCCAACAAAATCGAGGTTTACGATGAGGCCAGCGACTTGATTCTTTACGATGTGGAGACCGATTCGGTGCAGGTTGTCAGCAATGATTCAACGCTCTTGGAAGTTTACCCTACCTGGTCGCCTGATGGCAAATACCTTTATTATTGTAAGTCTGTTCCGCTTCCTGAAGAGATGCGCGACAAGGATATCAGAACGACTTATCCAAAAGTGCAATACAACCTCTATCGACGTTCGTTCAATCTGGCAACGCATGGCTTTGGCGAGGAGGAACTGGTGTATGATGCGGCATCGAAAGATAAGAGTGTGACCTTGCCACGCGTCAGCCCCGATGGGCGCTATTTGCTCTTTGCCATAGGACAGTACGGTTGCTTCCATATCAGGCATAATGATGGCGACATTGTCTGTATGCCTCTTGATCAGGAACTTCCACTGACCCAGAACATCGACCTCACTAATGTGAACAGCGAAGGCCGCCCCGACAGCTATCCAAGCTGGTCGAGCAACGGACATTGGATCATGGTGGCCAGTCGTCGAGAGGATGGCAACTACTGTCGTGTCTATTTCTCCTATTTCCATGATGGAAAGGTGGAAAAGGCTTTTCTGATGCCACAGGAAGATCCGGAATACAACACCTTCCTTCTGAAGAGTTATAACCGTCCTGAGTTCATGGTTGAGCCAGTCAAGATCAGTGTCGAAGAGTTCAGTAAAGTGTTTGACAAGTAGGAAGTTAGAGAAGTTAAGAAGTTAAAGAAGTGGAGAAGATAAAGCATTTACATCTTTTATATACGTTTCTTTTCGGCGTGGCCGTCCTCCTCTTTTTCGGACTGGCCTATCCGCACCATCTGCATTATCAGGAGCAGTACCAGCTTTTCCTCTTCGACAGTACCTACGTGTGGGAGATTGTTAAGCTGCCGGGGGGCGTTGCCGACTTGCTGGGACGCTTCTGCACGCAGTTCTTCCTTTTTGCCTGGGTGGGAGCTTTTATCATTGCTCTTCTGCTCTCTTTGATTCAGCTTCTAACACGCCGCCTGCTCAATTCTCAATTCTCAATTGTCAATTCTCAATTCTTTTACGGCCTTACCTTTGTTCCTTCGTTTCTGCTCTGGCTCTTCCTGCTCGATGAGAATGCCCTGTTAGGTGGCGTTTGGGCAGTCTTGTTTACGCTTCTCGCTATTTGGGGCTATGTGATGGCACCTGGCGGTTGGCTGCGTCGTATCCTGATTATTGTCACTTTACCCGTACTCTATTGGATAGCCTTGGGAGGTACCCATTACCATCGCTACCCGACGGTAACGCCTTACCTGCTCTATGCCGCATGGTTGTCTGCTGTTATCCTCCCGCTTATAGTTCGTTTCAAGTTTCAGGTTTCAGGTTCCAAGTTTCGGGTTTCAGGTTCCAAGGTTCAGCTTTCAGGTTTCAAGATTCAGGGTTTATCGTTCCTGTTGGTGGCAATTGTTATGGGTGCCATTGTCTGGAAGAACGCCAATTTCAAGGCTGAAAAGGTGATGAAGTATGATTTCATGGCCTGTCATCAGCAATGGAACCGCATCTTTGAGACTATCTGTCTAGAGAAACCTAACAACCAGATAGGCGTGACGGTACAGAATCTTGCTTTGGCGATGCAGGGCAAGCTACTGGACCGTCTGTTCGACTTTAACCAGAATGGCATCCAAGGTCTTCTGCCTGATGTGAAGGAAGATGCTACCAGTCCTTTGCCTACCGCCGAGGCGTTCTATCAGCTGGGTATGATCAATGTCGCCCAGCGCACGGTATTCGAGGCTCAGGAAGCCATCCTCGACTTCCAGAAAAGTGGCCGGTGCTACAAACGACTGGCACAGACCAACCTCATCAATGGCCAGTATGAAGTGGCCCGTAAATACCTTATGGCCCTGCAGAAGACCCTTTTCTATCGTGACTGGGCCAATGAGACACTCCCGCTGCTGGGAAATGAAAAGGCCATCGCCAGTCATCCGGAATACGGCCGTCTGCGCCAGTGGGCCTATAAGGACGACAATTATTTCAGCGACCATGTGACGCCAGAGATGCTCGAAAACCTCTATTCCTGCAACCCAGACAATCGCATGGCCTATCAATACCTTTTGGCTTACTATATGCTGACGGGCGACCGTGAACGCTTTAATCAATTCATGTCCACTAAGCAATGAAAAAGATTCTCTATCTTATAATAGGACTAATGGGCCTGATGGGATGCACCGAGACCGTCAGCGATGCGAAGCAGGAGACCGCACAGCCCGACATCTACCCCGACTACATCGGAGTCACCATACCCGTCAATATCGCCCCGCTCAACTTCAATATGGCCGACGAGAAGTCCTTACTGGTTGATGCCGTTATGACCGACAGTCACGGTAACAGCCTGCACAGCCAGGGCGAGGAGTCGGTCGACTTCGATATTGACGACTGGCATCAGCTGCTCGCCCAGAACACCGGAGACTCGCTCACCGTCACAGTGTCGGCCAAGTATGAAGACGGTTGGCACACCTATCGCCCATTCTCCATCTACGTCAGTCCTGACAGTATCGACTACGGTCTCTGCTACCGACTGATAGCGCCAGGCTATGAGGTGTGGAGCAAGATGGGTATCTACGAGCGCGACTTCTCTTCGTTCGATGAGCGTGCATTGATTGAGAATACCCAGTTCGAGGGTTGTGTCAACTGCCACAGCTTCAACCGTGGTAATCCTGCCGATATGAGCCTGCATATCCGTGGCCCGCATGGCGCTACGTTATTGCGTCACAACGACAGCCCTCTCATCGCTTACAACACCAAGACCGACCAGACCCTCGGACTCTGTGTCTATCCCTACTGGCATCCCTCTGGCCGCTATATCGCTTATTCGACCAATACCACCCGTCAGCTCTTCCACAGTGCCGACCCCAACCGCATTGAGGTGTTCGATGAAGCCTCTGACATTCAGGTCTACGATGTCGAGAAGAACGAACTCATCCTCTCGCCCCTTGTCAAGCAGGACTCGGTCTACGAGACCTTTCCCGTTTTCTCTGCCGACGGCCGTTCGCTCTACTTCTGCAAGAGTGTAGAGTGCAAAGTGGATAGTGTAGAGGTTAAAATAAACTCGCTCCGCTATAATCTCTGCCGCATCGATTTCGACCCTGCCACAGGAACCTTCGGCGACCATATAGAAACCATTATCGATGCCGCTTCCCAGCAAAAATCAATATCCTTCCCCCGCCCATCCTACGACGGACGTTTCCTTTGCTACACGCTCTCCGACTATGGACAGTTCAGTATCTGGCACCATGAGGCCGACCTCTGGTTGCTTGACCTCACTACAGGAGAAAGTCATCCCATGACAGGGGCCAACTCCGACGACACAGAGTCGTTCCACAACTGGAGTTCCAACTCGCGTTGGCTCGTGCTCAGTTCTCGTCGTGACGATGGTCTCTTCACGCGTCCCTATTTCTGTTATGTCGATGAGCATGGGGTGGTCACCAAGGCTTTCATGCTGCCACAGCGCAATCCGCGCCGTTTCTATCGCGATCGTTTCCTGTCCTTTAACGTGCCCGAGTTCATCATTGCTCCCACGCACTTCGACGGACGTAAGGCCAGCCGTATCATCAACGACGAACGACGAAAGAACTTCGGTGTGCGTCAAGTCCCCACCTTGTGATGATTACTTATGTAGCGGGTTCAGTGTCTTTGGGCGGCTGAACCCGCTTTTTCTTAAAGTTTTTGCAACAAATTCGCAAGGGCTTTTCCACGTTTCTTAGTACCTTTGCACCATCAAAAACTTAAAAACCCATAAAACTTATGACAAAAAAGATTCTTTCCACCATGATGCTCGTCATCCTTGGTGTGTTATCTGTGCAAGCCAATAACCAGTTGAAGAGTCCCGACGGACGACTGATGGTTGACTTCATCTTTGCAGGCGGACGGCCCTACTATCAGGTGTTTTACAACGGGAGCATCTATGTGGAGCCCTCGCCGCTGGGTGTGGTGACCAATATCGGCGACTATACCGGCGAACTGGAGCTGAAGGAGGTGAAGACCAGTGAAGTGAAGGAGAGCTACTCCCTGCGTAACATCAAGCGCAGCCATGTCAACTACGAGGCCAACGAGATGACCGTCAGTCTGGCCAAGAAAGGACAGCAAGTGATGGACATTACCTTCCGTGCGAGCAACCGCGACGTGGCGTTCCGCTATACGCTGTACCCCCAGAAGGAGACGCGCAGCTGTATCATCGAGCGCGAGGCGACGGCCTATAAGCTGCCTGCCAACACCACCTCGTTCTGTGCTCCACAGGCTAAGCCGATGACAGGCTTTGCCCGTACGGCACCGAGTTACGAGACCCGCTATGGCATTGATGAGCCGATAGGCCGTAACGGCTGGGGTAACGGCTACACCTTCCCCTGTCTGTTTCGCACGGCAGAGGGCTGGCTGCTCCTCTCCGAGACAGGTACCGACGGCTACTATGTGGGCTGTCGTCTCTTGGGCGAGGCCAACGGCCAGTACAAGATTGGATTCCCGCAGCAGGAGGAGAACAACGGTTACGGCCCGACGACGGTGCAGATGGCACTGCCGGGCAACACCCCTTGGCGCACCATCACGGTGGGTACGATGAGCAACATCATCGAGACAACCGTCCCCTGGGACCTCGTGCAGCCGAAGTACAAGGCCAGCCGTAACTATGAGTATGGCAAAGGCTCGTGGTCGTGGATCATCGGTATGGATGGCAGCTGCAACTTCGACGAACAGAAGCGCTACATCGACTTCTCGGCAGCCATGGGCTACCGTTCGGTGCTCGTCGATGCCCTCTGGGACAAGCAGATAGGCTACGACCGCATTGCCGAGCTGGCACGCTACGGCAAGACGAAGGGCGTAGGGCTGTACCTCTGGTATAACAGTAACGGCGCTTGGAACGATGCCCCGCAGTCGCCGAAGGGCATCATGGATAACACGGCCCGCCGCCGCCAGGATATGAAGTGGATGCAGGAGAACGGCATCCTCGGCATCAAGGTCGACTTCTTCGGCGGCGACAAGCAGACGACGATGAAGCTCTACGAGGACATCCTCACCGATGCCAACGATTATGGGCTGCTGGTCATCTTCCACGGCTGTACGCTGCCCCGTGGTTGGGAGCGTATGTATCCTAACTATGCCGCTTCGGAGGCTGTCCTTGCCAGCGAGAACCTGCACTTCGGACAGGGCTTTTGCGACAACGAGGCCCGCGACTGTGGCGCGATGTATCCCTTTACCCGCAATGTCGTCGGTTCGATGGACTTCGGCGGCTCGGCACTCAACAAGTTCTACGATGCCAGTAACACGCGTGGCACACGCCGTGTCACCTCCGACATCTATGCCCTGGCTACGGCCGTGCTCTTCCAGAGCGCCGTCCAGCACTTTGCCTTGGCGCCTAACAACCTGACTGATGCCCCGGAATGGGCTATCGACTTCCTGAAGAAGGTGCCTACGACGTGGGACGACGTGCGCTTTGTCAGTGGCACCCCAGGCCGTTATATCGTGCTGGCCCGCCGCGCTGGCGACCGCTGGTATGTGGCCGGCATCAACGCCATCGGTCAGCCTTTGGAGCTGACGCTGACCCTGCCTATGCTGAATGAGGGCGAGGCCCAGCTCTATCTGAACAATCAGCTCTCGACGATTAAGATTTCTAAGAAGCGTACTGTGAAGGTCAACATTCCCAACAACGGCGGTGTCGTCATCTGTCAGTAAACTGTAACGGATAATAAACGGACAATGGTTATGAAAAAGATATTGTTGACTATCGTCGTCCTTGCTCAGTGGTGCGTCCTCCGTGCCGCCGAGCCTTTCGTGACGTTCACGGCTGAGGCTGACGCACTGCCAGTCAAGGGTGCCGCCATCAGCTTCAGCGACGACGATGACGAGGGCGTGAAGATTGCCATCCGTAACCTGCAGACCGATATGGAGCAGGTGTTCGGAAAGGTGTCACAGCAGGGGACGACCACTATCCTCATCGGCACACAGGGCCGTAACAAGGAGATTGACCGTCTGAAGCTGAAGGACCTGAAAGGCAAGCGCGAGAAGTTTATCATCACCACCGTCGGCGACCGTCTGGTGATAGCCGGCAGCGACCGTCGCGGCACCATCTATGGCGTCTACGAGCTGAGCCGTCAGCTGGGTGTGTCGCCATGGGCCTGGTGGGCCGACGCACCTGTCGCGAAACGTGCTGAGGCTTATGTCAAGCGTGGCACCTATACCGACGGCGAGCCTGCCGTGGAGTTCCGTGGGCTGTTCCTCAACGACGAGGCCCCCTGTCTCACCACGTGGGTGAAGAATACCTTCGGCACGAACTACGGTGACCACCGCTTCTACGAGCGTGTCTTTGAGCTGATCCTGCGTCTGAAGGGAAACTTCCTGTGGCCGGCCATGTGGGGATGGGCGTTCTACGCCGACGACCCTGAAAACGGCAAGACGGCCGACCGCATGGGTGTCATCATGGGTACCTCGCACCACGAGCCGATGGCCCGTAACCATCAGGAGTATGCCCGCCACCGTCAGGAGTGGGGCGCCTGGAACTACCAGACGAACCAGACGAAGCTCGACCAGTTCTTCCGCGAGGGCATTGAGCGCATGAAGGATACCGAGGACATCGTGACCATCGGTATGCGTGGCGACGGCGACGAGGCGATGAGCGAGACCGCCGACACGAAGCTCATGGAGCGTATCATCACGAACCAGCGCCAGATTATC
>Ga0326511_10001964_pt1 | contig 16903 bp, 35 predicted proteins | sample 0_2496_0518_D_FD_203701 | JGI IMG/M metagenome (GOLD analysis project Ga0326511, IMG submission 203701) | Bovine rumen microbial communities from UC Davis, California, United States - 0_2496_0518 | ecosystem: Host-associated > Mammals > Digestive system > Stomach > Rumen | place: USA...
ATCTTCTTGACATTTACTACATTTACATTTAAAATGTGTTCGTGACCAAAGTCTAATCGGTCTTAAGGATTTATAATAATTTAATTCTTCTTCAGAATTAATTGAATACGTTTTTTCTTTATCTGGTTTTATATATAATGTATCAGACATAATGCTACCTCATTGTGTTTGGTAGGTGTTAGTAATTACCGTTACTAACACCATATATTATTTATAAATAATGTAAAGTTTTTATTACAAAGGTGAATAAATGAAAGAACATTACGATATACTGTTGGTCGGTGCTGGCTTATTTAACGCAGTCCTGGCATATCATTTTATCAAAGCAGGTAAGTCAGTATTAGTTATTGAAAAACGCCCCCATATTGCAGGTAATTGCTATACGGAAAGGAGAGAAAATATTGATATCCACTGTAGAGGCCCGCACATTTTTCATACATCCAATAAAAAAATCTGGAATTTTGTAAATCAGTTTGGCGAGTTCAACACGTTCCAGTTGAATACGATAGCTAATTACAAGGGTAAAATCTACAATCTTCCGTTCAACATGAACACGTTTCATCAGCTTTACGGCGTCGTGACCCCGGAAGAGGCGCAGAATAAGATTAGGGAAGAATCTGAACAGTATCATGTAGATAATCCGAAGAACCTCGAGGAACAGGCTATCAACATGGTCGGAAAGACCATGTACGAGACCTTAATCAAGGGTTATACGTTGAAGCAGTGGCAACGAGACCCTAAGGAGCTTCCTCCCGAGATTATCAAGAGGCTTCCGTTGAGGTTTACGTACAACAACAACTATTTCAATGACAAGTATCAGGGAATCCCAGTAGAAGGTTATACGAAACTCATTGAAAATATGTTTGTATGGTCTGATATTTTGGTGAATACAGATTTCCTGAAGGATAAGGAAAAATGGGAATCGATGGCGGACCATGTGTTCTATTCCGGCTGTATCGACGAGTATTATGACTATTGTTATGGTCCGTTGGAATATCGTTCCGTGAGGTTCGAGACTGAAGTCCTTGACAAGGAGAACTATCAGGGGAATGCGGTCGTCAACTATACTTCTGACGAGGAACCGTATACGAGAATCATCGAGCACAAGTGGTTCAACAATATGGGATCCGATAAGACGATTATCAGCAGGGAATACAGTTCCGAATGGAAGAAGGGAGACGTTCCTTATTATCCAGTCAATAACGAGAAGAACAATGCTCTATATGAAAAGTATAAGGCTATTCCTAACGAGAAGGTAACTTGGTGTGGAAGGTTGGGAAATTTCAAATATTATGACATGGACGATACGATAGAAGCAGCGTTCAAACTGATTGAAACGTTGTAATATAGTTACATTTTTTACAAATAATAAAGATAAGAACGTAGAGGTTCTTATCTTTTTTAAATATAATGATTTACAGTATTATAAGTTATTAAGTTCATCAACTGATAATGAATTTAAATATTCATAAACCATATCTGCAATATTTTCATCAGACATAAATTCAATCCATTCTTTTTTATGGTCTAAAATTGCTTCAATAATTATTACATCTAAAGACTTTTCTAAATCTTCTTCATTAATTTTATTATTTTTATTAAAATTCGCCATAAGCCAGCGTGCTGCCTTTTTTTCATTAAAAGATAATGCGTTCCAGCCTTCTTCCCATGCCGGTGCTTCATCTGAGTTCACATCTTCTTTTAATATTTTATATCCGTTATTCTTCAAAATCTGTTTCGCCTCGTCCAGACTCATCGATTCGTTCTTCATGTGTTTGAACATCTGAATTTCCCTTAAATGCTTTTCTGCAGCGGATTTCGACTTATGCGAACTGATTACACGTCCGGTCTTGTGCGAGACTATGCACCATTCGGCCTTTTCGCCCTTGCTGTTTTTATGTCCTTTCCTGTATCTTACCATGTATTATTTATAATGTGACGGGTTTTCAAATTCTTATAAATAATGCATGAATCTGAAAGAAGCATTATCTGTTTTAAGAAATAACAATTATCTTGTTGAATTCCTGCAAGATACCAGGATGTTAAATTACGATAAAGTTCTTGCCCGTATCAACAAAGAATGCGGTACGGATTTTAAAAGAATACATGGCGATAATTCGATATACTTGACCACAGATGTCGATAAATTTGATAAAGAGTTATGTAATAAAATTGAAAAAATCGCGAATATTTACCATATGCATGCCAGATTCATAAAAGGATATGAAGGCGCCTATAACGATAACCTGCCTCAACCGAATATGACTTTATGCCTGGATAGCAGTTCGTCGCGAGAACCTGAAAGAATCTATAAGCCTATACATAATTTCAGGCTATTTTTCCATGGAAGTCATGGTTCGCCTGATATAATAAAGAAAACTGGATTACGACCGAAAGAATGCTACGGTTTTGCCGGTGTAGACGGTCCTGAACGTAGAGTATATTTGTCCAGCATGGATAAATGGAAAGATATATCTGACGATATTTCTATAGATGAATTGGCAGATAGAATCATGAATAGTTATGATAACGGTATTATGGCAGAATATTGGTATCTAGTTAAATTACCAAAAAATTTTCCGATAAAAAATGACCCAGAAGGAGTATATCCGGATGAACCGGATGACCAGCTTGACTGGGTTTATACGTTGCATGCCGTTCCGCCGCAGTATATTCTTTACCTTAATGGTGAAGGCGACTATCCGAAAGCTACCAAGGAAGACATAATCGAATTTATTACGAATCGGTAAATTCTTATAAATACTAAAACTAAGAAACAAGCAGTTAATATCGAAATTATTTTATGACAACAAGGCAGAAAAAGACAATCGACTGGAATATCTGGCATAATCCGGTAATTAATTCAATCGAAGCGTTCGACATAGAAACGGCGGCAAAGGTTGCCAAAGATTACAGGCTGAACTGGAATCCTACCGAATATGATCCGGTAGGCGCTCAGTCGCTTTACAGCGTACTGAGAGAAACTTGCGAAGACCTTATCGTGAAGTTCGATAACGACTGGAAATACAGCCAGGAAGAAAAACTCGAACATAACACGTATTATGACGATTCCGGCGTATTGACGGAAGAAGTCAATATGTACCAGCAGACAGACGACGAAGAAGACGGGATTACGCCTATTTTGAAAGTTCAGCTAAGAAAAGATATAAAAAATAACGAGATGTGGTTTTCTATCGAGCTTGTAATGGGCCACCAGCTTTTTTGATAGTAGAAAAATACGAGTATGAAATATATAAAGGGTTGATGAGAATCAACTCTTTTTTATAAATAATAAAAATAGGAGTTTCAAATGAATTTAAACGAAGCAAAACAATTATTAGAGAATCATGGATATATCGTTAAAGAAGGTTTCGGTGACTGGGCTGCAAGGACTTTCAAAGGCGAAACGCTTCTCGGACAGGAAATGAACAGGATGGACGATAAGCTGGCGAACCATTTTGTCGGACTTCTTTCTTTACAAATGTCCCGTGCGGCTGCAAAATTGAAAAACGACAAGTATTTCGTAAACGATCTTATCCAGAAGTGCAATAAACTGGCTAGACAGTTCCGTAGCGCCGCAAAATCCGATGATAATATGGTAAGCGGAACATTCCAGTTGCAGACTTTGCTTTCTACATCATTCTACAGGATTATGGAAGAACTTGAACAGTATGACTCGCGAATTAACATTAATTCCAAGGTATTTGATTCTGACGTTCCTTCTGCTGAATGTAAGGAACTGGCTAAGGAATACGGCAAGGGCTAATAGGAGGTACCAATGAATTTAAACGAAGCAAAACAATTACTGAAGAAAAACGGATATATAATTAACGAAGAAGCAGAGTCTCTTAGTGATTTATATAGTTTAGAATGCGATGGTAAAGACTTATCTTTCATATGGGTTACATATGATTATTTAACACGATATAAAGAACTGACTGGACCAATTCCCGGTGACGGTAAGCTCGTATTACTTAAGGACGTAGAAAGAGTAATTAATCAATTACAGGATATAATTAAGCAAAAAGACCAAGAAATTGCAGAATTAAGTGAATAAGTGTAAAAGTATTTAGTATTTAAAAATAGGGTTGACGAGAGTCAGCCCTTTTACTATATTCTGATATATGAATACAGATGAATGCAAAGAACTCGCCGGCTGGATCGGCCTTGTACATCCAGAAATTCTTGAGGAATTCCAGGAAATCAAGAAAAAGGACCCGTATTTTATGAATACGCCTCCGAGCCAACAATATGTTGATACCAAGAATGAAATTGATAAGCTCGTCGCAGATTCAGGATTTGAATTTACTGCCCGTAACTTTAATCCGAAATATAAGTGCATGATTGGCTATTATTACAAGGATCAGCTGGCGTTTACATACGACTGTACCTGTATCGAAGGCGGGCATTTGCCACATTTGACATACTGGGACGATTTTTTCAAACGTAACAACGAATACAAGGAACGAGCCGGAAGTAACCCTGATTGCCATTATGAAGCATCAAACGGTAAAAAGGTTATCAAGAGAGTAAAGAAAATTCTTGACCAAATCGCTGAATATGAAGGCTCGCTCGTGTCTAGGTGGGTTAAATCGGAGTAAATATGGCATCTATTATTTTTATTTTCTGGCTTGTTTTTGTCGTTGCCCTGCTTATCTTGAATTTCGGCAACGTTGTCTTATTCCTGTTTATTCGTAATCGAATCCGCCATAAATCCATAGAAGGTGAAGATATTGCATTTCTTATTCTGGGAATAGTATGCATGGCTGGTGGTATAGCATTATACACTGTAGCTCCGGATAAAAATACCCAGCTTAAGATGTTCTACGAGATGAAACCGACATGTCAGGAAGAAACCGTGAAGTGTCTCAGCAGCAAGGCGAAATGGTACAGGGATTCTGTAGAATATAAGGTTGAACCCCTAAAGAAAGACGAGACGGCAATAATCGATTCACTCAAAAACATAGTCAACCAGTACGAAAAATAAGAGGAAAAAATGACATTATCCGAATATTCAAAGAAAGAAAAGAAAGGCATTACCCTTCGCGAAATGCCGTTCTACCTGTTAATGGTTTTTATTATCGCGACCACTGTATTAATGTTTATCGAATAGAGCTCCAGTAATATGACGGATTATTTTGGAATAATAACTAAATATTTTGACGGTAAGCAAGAATTCGAGAACGGGTTCTTAAAGAAATATTTTATTGGCGATACGACCGTCATGTGGAATTCCAACGATAATAATATGTATATCGGAGCCACCTGTAATTCACATTGGAGTTTTATCTACAAGGCTCATTATTCCAGATTATATAAGGTGACGGGTAAGCTCGATTCGACGGATCTTGACCCGAGTAAATTGTATATATGGACGATATTTGCAAGGCTATTGCTACAGGCGGCATTACCGGATTGCGTGCTCTGTACGACATAATGTATATGGACAAAGTGCTCCAATGATTCCACTGCTTACATATAGCGTAAATTCCGTTTATGACGAGCTGATGCGTTACGGATGGACACTGATGACCGTGCAGCAGGCTGGTACACTGGAAGGAATGACACTCGAATACTGTTTCAGCGGTGGCGGGTTCGATATTTCGTTGATACAGGTCGATTCAGGCAGGTATTTTATTAGGATATATAACAAAGGAAAAACCGGATATGGGCGCCAGATGGTAGCGGTTTCAGATTCAGTTCCTTATAGGACATGGATGGCGGTTTTACGGATTTCAACCGGCGACATGTTTCGACTGCTGTACGGAGATCCGCTTACGTTCGCCTTGAGACTGAAGCAGTATGAATTAGTGTCTATGCTGGATAAACTATGAGTATTTCAAATTCGAATATAAACTATATAAAAACGAGGGAAATTAATTCCCTCTTTTATTTTAGCCGTTAAGCAAACGTCTTGACATTGGTTGATAGGATTCATTCTTGTTCTTAAGTACGAAACCGTTGTCCTTGTTGAATTTTTCCAACCCGTCATTGAATAACCTGCTGGTTATCCTGAAAATCGATTTGGCTTCGTTCGGAAGAGTGTCCTTCTTGACATAGAATGCGCTAACCAGGTTATTTGCCGGATATTTAATATTCGGATCCTTTACATAGACGCAGATATTCGCATGGCCGTAATTCGGGTCGTTCTTCTGAACGTCATATACTTCGAAAGCATACTTATGGTCCTTACATCCGAAAGTAAATGTATCGAATCCTTTTGTATACATTTCTCTACACCAAGTCAACGGAACCGGGTTCTCTTTCTGAGCATTTTCAAATGCGTCACAGAAAGCTATGTGGACTTTATCCTTCGTATAGCGTTGGTCATTCCAGTTAGGATCATCCAGCGGTACTTGACGAACCCAGGTATGTTGCTGTTCGGCGTCCATTTCGTCCCAGCTTTTTTCTGACATCCAGGAATATTCGGCAGGCCTAGGAATCTTACTGAGCTGTTCTCCAACTTGCGTATCTTCTGTTAAAAGGCCAGCGGCCGCATTCATTACCCATTCATTTAAATTCATATCAACTTTCCTTATACTTGTACTTTATTTATACGCCAATTTCGTCAAATTGGCCGTTTTATTTCTCCGGTTTTTTATCAAGATTCCCGCTAATAATCAGGATTCTTATAAATAATAAAAATAGGAGTTTCTAATGAATTTAAACGAAGCTAAGCAGTTACTTAAAAATAGCGGCTATCGTCTTTTTAAAGAATCTACAGGAAATAATTATGTCTGTTTTACCGTTACTGGCGATATGTATACCAGAAATGACAAACCGGATTCTTTTCAAATCGATATTGTAACATCGGATAAGGATGAAGCCGTAAACTATCTTTTGACCACGGTTAAAAAATATGGATTCTCTGACAATTATGCAGTCATGGTCGAAGCTGTAGATAATGATGCCGCTATGGCTTGTCGTCAGTTTGTCGGCGAAGGTAATTTGGCAGGAAATACAGATGCTGCTGAAGTTTTTAACGAATTGATAAATGGCTTTTACGGTGACTATATCGGTTATGAAGCAAATAATATTCTGGAAATCTGTGATTGTCCTGAAATTTCTGATGAAGAAGGCCAAACCGAAGAAGATGTCTTAAATAATCCTGAAATACTGGCCAAGCTCAAGGCTGAATTTACTGATGATGTAAATCGTATTTAAGAAATCCGCTAATAATCAGGATTCTTATAAATAATAAAAATAGGAGTTCCAAAATGAATTTAAATGAAGCAAAACAATTACTCGAGAATAGCGGATATATTATTTCAGAATCCACGAAGTCTGCTAAAAATGACAACTTGATGAACGAAGATGTTGAAATCAGTACAAATGACTGGTATCGTTCCAATGCACGTAAAGAATTGGAAGATTATATGATTTCGAAGGTTGTACCAGCAGTATGTAAAGAACTCGGCAATCTTCCGACAGAAAAATTCTGGGAATGTTTCGCTGATGACTTCTATATGGACTATATGTTACCTCTCGGTACCAGTATGATTAATGAATGGATAAATAAAGCGGTTCATGATATGTATCGTGAATATATAAGACGTGATGGATTAAGTCCGAAAGAATTCAGAGAAAAGAACAGTAAGTAATTAATAATTATGCTTTATGAAGGGTTGACGAAAGTCAGCCCTTTTTCTATATTGTTAATGATCAAGGGAAATATTTATGGAAGACGAAATACCATCTGTAGAAGAACTCCGAAAAGCTCGACAAAGTGCTGAAATTAAACAGAAGCAAGAAGCTGGTTGGAAGAAAATCAAGAATGAACTGATTATGATGAACCGGGGCGGTAGAACTGAAACAACGTTCTATCGCAAATATATGATGGATAAATATAATCTTACGCTTCCGCATATTTCTGTTGTACTTGAAAAGAAAGGCTATAAGATAGAAGATAGCCGAGACGGTTTTGGTTATCTTGATTATATAACTGTACACTGGGATTAAAATGACTCTTACCGAAGTAGATAAAATCCTGAAAGAATTCGGTCTATACCGTAAAGATTCGAATTATCCCGAATACCATTATGATTATGTATTCGACAGCAAAATATTCAAGAATGGAACAGGTATTCTTGTCGTCGTCGAGGGTTGCGAAGAATATACCGGTGACGGTGTATGTGTCATGCCGTTAAAAGAAACCGAAGCACATCTGCGATTTTACTATTACATCGAAAAGCCGCATTTTAATCCTGATTATTTTATGCCGACCTATCATTTCATGAACTGGCAGGATAAGAACCTCGACGAACTTACGGAAAGATGGTTAAGGCGAATGACGAACTATGTAGTCAAGAAAATTCATTCTTTGGAGAATTATTATGGCAAAGAAAATCAATAAAGTCGACGTGAATAAGTATAACGAATTTCACGAAAAGCATTCAGAAGCTGATTTGCAAGCACAGTTTAAGAAACTTACTTCGTTGAAGGATGAAGTTGAACGTCAGCTTAACGCTGTTCGTACTAAACTGTATGAAAAGGGTGTTTCTGAAAAAATGAACCCGTATATCCATAAATGGGTTAAGATTCCTGGTACGATGTGCATGGACGAATACGAAAACGAAAAGGAACGGCCGCAATACCGTATTTTCTATGTCGAAGGTTTTAATAGCTGGATGGGCGGTGACTGTGTTTATCTCAAGATTTCCAATCTTGTCACGTTTACCCAGTCTAAGCCGGATAAAGAAATTTCTGTCAAGTTCGGCGGCGATAATCTCAACGAATATCGAATCGACGATATTAACCACCTGAAGGTCCTTACAAAGGAACAGGCAGAACACGAGCTTGCAAAAATCTGTAGCTTGATGCATACTAATTTTGCAAAAATTTTCAAATCCGACAAATTGGAGAATTACAATGTCAAAAAAGCAAACAAAAACTAAAACTCAATATCTTACCAGGGCAGAAGTTCTTGCAAAGATTATCGATTTCCTGAAGAAACAGGTAAAGGACAATTCGGCAGTTGAATTCGGGCTTGCCAATCCTTATATGGATAATGGCGAATGTGTTGCCCTGTTGATTGAAAATACTGGCGCTCCTGGCTATATTGTCGGAAATTATGTGTTTAATGACCACGACAAGGATATTCCGGCAGTTGAATACCCGACATATGTAAAAAAGCTTGAAGACGCGGCAGAAAAACTCCTTTCAAGATATGAAAGCGAAAGCGAAGGTGAACGTATCAAGAATGGAAAGTATATTTTCAAGATGGTTCCTGATTTGTACGTCGATAACGTTTACTGGATTGAAACCAAGAAGGATTTTGACACACGTCAAGATGATCCGTATAATGGTGACGACAATGATGAAGAAAACGAGGACGAGGATTAATTATGGAAGAAGCAAAGCAAAATCCGAATCCGACAAACGACTATTTTGCGAAATGGCAAGAAGCCGAACGCAAGGTGGCCGAACTCGAGAAGAAACTTGAAAATACCCAGGCAAGCATGTATTGTGATGTCGTTGACGCCAACATGCTTAACTTAAAGTATCAGGATAAGGTCAAGCGAATGACGGAATGCCTGAAGAACTGTAAGGACGTGTTCAATGCAGTAGGACCCGAGCTTCTCGGAACCGATAATATCATGTTGATTCAGGGTGTAGCTTCGGCTCAGAACTGGGTTCAGCGTATTCTGGACGAACCTGACATTAAGTAAATAAAAATTTTCAAATAAAAATAAAAGACCGACTATTAAGCCGGCCTTTTTCTATATTTACTCTCATGGAACAATTACCGGATTTTATACAGGTTCAAATCGACAGGTCTGAACAAGAAGAAAAACCATTAGAATTAATAAGAAGAGAATATCCGCAACTTCCGGATTTTATCGAACAACAGAGAGATGAATATGAAAAACGAAAATAAACAAGTAAAATCTTCCACAGCTGACGTTTTTTCAAAGAAATTTACTAAACTGCCGGACTTGGCAAGGTCATATCTTTTCCAGGTAACTTTCGCTACATTGGTAAAGAATCGTCAGACTAAGGAATATGATTTGGTCAACAATGACGAACTTATGATTCGTGCAAGAAAGGTCGAATTCAATAATGCCGGCACGATGTATATTACGTTTGACGAATTTCAGGATTTCAAAGTCCATAAGATTCTGAACCGTTATATTAACAGCCAGACAAAGATATATATCGAACTTCATTATTACGATTCCAAGCTTGAAAAGGAACTATACGTTGACAGCAAGGGCTATTATGTCTGTGGCTACATGAAGCCGCTTAATCTCGATACTTCCAGTAACGAAGGCCTTAAGGTCGAGGGATTATTCAGGGAAGTTTTAGACGAAATGGAAAAATAGTTTACGGCTGGATAGTTTTTTACTATATTTAGTGAAAAAGGATTCTATATGGCAGAAACGGAATTACAAGAACTCAAGGATAAGATAAAGACGATAACGGACGAGAATTCACTTCGTAGTCTTCGTGAATTTTCAGATAGATGTCTGCAAGAAGCCAAGGAAAAGAAAGCTCAGGCTAGCAAGTCTGAACTCGAGGCTAAATATAAGGACAAGTATCTCGTAATATACGGAAGACATGTAACGATGATGTCGAGTGTACCGAATAAGAACGACATCAAGATTGTCCATGTTCTCGGTATCGATTTCAAGGGTCACGGGTTTTTCCGTTGCCATGCCAAGATTGTCCATATCACGTTTAATGACGAATGGAAACGGGTTACTCATTTGACAAGCGACTGGGGTTCGTCCTATATTTCCTATTCCGAAGATGAACAGTTTGATATTCATGAAAGCGATATTGATGAAGTCTATGACGACAATACCGAAATAAAGAAGTTAATCAAACTGGCTAAGGACGATTTTAACGACATTATCGATACATGGGACGTTTAATATGTCGAAAAACGAAAGTGAAGAAGCAAGACAGCATAGACTGGCTATGCACCGTATACATGATAAGAAATACCGTGAATCAGCGAACGGAAAACGTGTAATGGCCGAATATGCAAAAAAATATAAAAAGACAGAACATGGCAAAAAGGTTGTTCGAAAATGTATAGACAAATATAGAGAAAATCATGTCTGTATAAAAATAGCGACTCATAACCGTGTCTGGCTTCCTAAAGATTCTTTGCAGGCTAATCTTCTGCGGTTAATAAAACAGGAATTTCGAACACCGGAATTGATAAAATCATTACGTGACCCGGATATAGATATGGTTTTATTGATGAATTTGACGAAAAAGCTTATTCCTTATAATAAGTAAGGGTTGACGAAAGTCAGCCCTTTTTCTATATTAGATATGTAACCAAGGAGTCAATATGTCTAAATATATCATTGTTAATCCGGCAACTGGCAAGGCAGTCCAGAACTGGTCGTTCGCGGACAAGAAACACATCATCTATTGTACCAACCCTGAATGGGCTATGAAGCATGAATCTGAAGATTCTGCAAATCGTACCCTTGATTATCTGAAGAAGAATTTCAATGCACAGAATCTCACCGTTCTGAAAGTAACTTTCACCACTACCGTAACGTTTGGGTAATTAGAATGAAAATCAAGCTTAAGTATTATCTCGGCGACAAGTTCATCAGGAAATCTGACGGTAAAGAATATACCGTTGATTCATGGAAAGCTGTCAAGCGTGCTGACGGGCTTGTTATCTCGTACTGTTTCCATGCATATCTTGACGACGCTTTGGATTATCACGAATATATCCCGGAAGACCAGATTGAAAAACCGTACAGGTCTACTAAATATTATCATTTCAAGGTTCACGATATTCATCTTGAATGTAAAGACCCGCACCCGCATGAAGTCGAAGTAGACGAAACCGATTATAACGGTCATAAGATTTGTATCGACGATACTATCTACGACGATATTTTATTCAGTTCATGCGATGACGAAAATGACGGATATACGGCAGATGCGAATATGTCATTCGGTGAATATTCAACTGTGGTCGGTCTTGAATTTAAACAAGCATACTGTACAAAACTCATTAACCAGCCGCTTAAAATCGGCGATGTACATACCCAAGTCATAACAAGACCTCTCGGCCCTGATGATCGTCTCGCTGGCGATTTCGATAGGTATAAACCGATTAAGTACGTATTCAAGAATGTTTCCGACAAGTTTATTAACCTGTATGTTTCCAAACTTCGTAGGTCCAGCTATGAAAAACAGGAATTCCTGAAAGACGGCGATTATATGCGTAAGGCCATACAGATTTTGAAACATATGGGAATTCTTGAACGAGTAACCGAAATGGTGAAAGCCAAGAAACCTCCCAAGAAGAATGCCCCGACGAAGAAGAAAAATCTTCAGAAGGAAGTCAACTGGGAAGAAATCGCCAAGAAGCTCGCCGAAAAGGCCGGCGTCGACATAAAGTCGCTGATGTAAGGGTTTACAAGAACGTTTTTATTTGCTATATTGATAACATCTTCAAGAACATTAAACCAAGGAGTTAAAAATGAAGAAGTTTAAGATTACATACACCGCTACTCGTGAATTCGAAGTCCCGGATAACGCGACTGACGAACAGTACGATGAAATGAAGGCCATTACCCTGATGGGCCTTACGAAGGAACCGATTAAGCCGGACGAAATCACCGTCGACCTCATCGACGCACCGGACGAAATCAAGGAAAAGTATATTCCGAACTTGGAGTGCCAGGATTAATGAAGGTTCGCGAAGGAAAATTCATTCATTTCGACGTCTCAGATAGGGATTGTAATTTTTCTTGTTTCTGGGATGTCGACGTTATCAATATTACTATTGAAAACGACGAATATTATGGAAAGCGTTTCCATATCAACTGTCTTGACTGTACTCTTTGTTACGGTTTCAATGACGGTATTGTTTTCCGTAACAAGAACGTCGAAATGAAGCTTAACCTTGATACATATAAGGGCATAAACGCCTATATCGCTGCAATCGGTACTGACAGCAAGCCCGAAGTCAAGGAACCTCCTGCATCGGTCGAAGAAACGGAATATAACGAAGATTATATTTAGAGGAAAAATGAAGTATCTAACCCGTAGACAGAAATGGGCGTCAGTAATCGGCATCCTGGCGCTATTATTCGCACAGATTATGCCTTATAAGGCCTTTTTTGCGCCGAAGGTATCAGTTGACCACCTACAGTGCGTTGAGCTCTCTAAAGCGCCCGAATGTGCGAGTGAGAAGGCCGTATACGCATACGAGGTCAGCAAGGACGGAACGTCTCTTGAAAAAATTGACGAATTCTCAACTTGCTATGAATATTACACACATCCAAAAATGTCCCACGATGTCAGTGACATATTCCAGCTTATCGCGGCATTAATTATCGGCCTGGATGTTATATTAATCGGCATTTTGCTCTACAATATCGCAAAGCGGCTAAAGGATAAGATTGTAGACTGGTGGCAGACGGAGGGTGACGATGAAGCGTAAGACAAAAAACGCCCTGAAGGGTACAATCAAGTGGACCGGAATTGTAATTGCTATTCTGTTCTTGCTTGCGTGTAATTTCCTGTCTGTTCGTTGGATGTGGTTCTCCGGTTTTGACGGATTCATGAACAAGACGCCGACATGTATCGACCAACAGCTTGGCCTAAATGAATATGACACGTCTAATTATGCATTAATCGATAATACAGGTGCAAAACTGTCATATAAGGTCTATAAGGACATTACCTGTTCCGAATACTGGGAAGAACACGATAAGTATATTCCTCGCAATGGTTACATGCTGGGAATCACGGTAATCGGCGGAATGATTTTCTGTTTCGAAACCGGCCTTCTGTTTATCGTATTAATCGTGAGTATCTTCTATTGCATCGACAATTATATCCTAAAACCGATTGACCGATGGCTTAGAGAAGAATAAAAGTATTTCCTTGGTACAAAAAGGGGTTGACGTAAGTCAACCCTTTTTCTATATTGTGAATATAACCAAGGAGTAAACATGAAAAAAGTAACAGTTAAAACGGAATATAAGAAAGAATATTTCGTTGAAGACGTTTTACACGAACTTTATAACGAGTTTGCCTGCCAACCCGATTTGGATTACGACCAGATTATAGCGGAAAACATGCCGTGTATCAATGTCGCGTTCATTCAGAAAAAATCTCCAAAATCAGTAGCACGTCGAATTTATAACGCTTATAAGGGAGTCTAGTAATGTTTACTTTGGTTTTGATGATGATAGTCACCGGATTGACTAATCCGCAGACAGCTATGACTTCTGTTCCGGGATTTACTTCCCGTACGGCATGTGAACTCGCCGGTTCCGAATTTGAACAGGAATATTCCAAGCGTTATTTTCATGCTCGGAGCAAGAATCCGGATTTCTTCGCTAACGATACGGTCGGTGTCGTAATTGATTATAAAACCTATTTTTCCCATAAGTGCATCGAGGTAAGATAATGTCTTTGTTCAAATTTAAGAAAGCCATTAACTGGAACAGTGAACTCGTAAACTGCGCATGGTTTGCAATTTTGCTTACATATACAGCGATTATGTTCGTCCTGCAGGCAATCGGCGCTTGTACACATCCCAATACTCCGTTTGTTTTCGGCTGGCCTGATATGGTCTGGGCTGAACATCCGGTTTTACTATCATTTTTCTGTATACTCTACATTGTCTTGGCGTTTGCGATATTCCTTTACGGCGCAGTCCTGACAGAATCTCGTGGTGAAAACAGAGAGAAAAACCAGAAGCTAGGCTATTTCTATGTCAATGTCAGTTGCGTGATGGTATTGGGTCCTGTATTCAACTGGACGCTTCTTATAATCGTCTGGGCAATTACGATGTTGTTCAAGGGTATTCTCGCGACTCTGTATTTCTTCTTCTATAAGCTCCCGATTTATTTCGTTTCCGCCGATGAACGCAAACAGAAAAAGGCAGAAGAAGCTCAGCAGAGAAAGGAAGAAAACGAGCATATAGTTAAAAAGCTCATCAAGGACTTTGACAGCATCAGGAAGTAATATGGAAAACTGGGTGTATGAACCGTCGCAGCGAGAAATCGACGACATCTGGAAATTACTGGTAGATTTTACTATAGAGGAACACTTTATAGTAATCGACCGTGACCAGAATAAACGTAAAGTATATATTCATTCCCATGAAGTAGACCATTGGGAAGATGAATATGTACTTTATGACGCAAATACAAATGAACATCTTTTCGAAAACTATTCTCCGTTCTGCCTGATACAGGATCTTCTGCGTAACGGCTGGAAAATCGATATTGAATTTATCCATAACAGGAATGTAAATAAAATTATTAAAGTTTTGGATTGATATGTACTCGAGATATTATAAAAATGGAAATTTACAGATTTCTAATCCGGATGAAGTCGAAAAACTATTCAAAAAGTGCGGAACTTATCCGGTCAGAAATAAAACATTAGATGAAATTGTATCAATACACGGTTTTCTTTTAAGTGAGCATTTAGTGGGCGGAAGCGGCGCTGTATTTTCTTGGGATTCTCGTAATTGCCGTATCGGGGTTTTTCCAAATGTAATCTGGTTTAACAAGAATGAACATTCTAAGGGGTTATTTATACAGGGGTTTTCAAAACACATGATGTATGCAAATGAACTTTCTGACTTATCATATGTTATGAGAAAGGTTGAAGCAGACATACGAAAACATATCTTTGACGATATGAATAAAGAAATAGAAAAACAATTAGAGGTTCTTGATTAAAAAGGGGTTGACACTAGTCAACTCTTTTACTATATTAAATATATCGAACCAAAAAGGTATAAAATGAAGACTATTGAAATTCCTACAATGACTAAAGATGAAATTGACATGCTTGACGGCCTCAGCGGTCAGATGTCAGACGGCGCCGGCGAAAATTGTTCCTGGTGCCATAATTATTGGCCGCATATGAACGGTTTTGAAAATAAGGACGGAAAGTCCTACTTCACGTTCCAGGAAATGGGAGCGTTCAAGGATAAGACCGACACGGAAATCATCAAGGACATTGGCAAGCGTTTTAACCAGATTTGCAAGATGCTCAACGAAGTTCCTGATTGCGGACCTGAACTTTTCTATGATGACGAACGTCGTGATAAGCTCCAGCATACGGTCGCTCGCTCGGTTGTCCAGAAGCTTACTGGAAAGGACAGCTATCATACACCGACTAGGGAAGACCTCCGTCAGGCTTGCATCAATTTCTACGGTCATTCATTTATCTAATAAGGAGAAAAAACAATGCTTGCAACAATTCTGACCATTTTCGCAATTTACGAAGGTATCGACCTGGTTAAACAGCTTTTCGGAGAAAAGGGAAGCATTCCGGTTGTTATCTTTGACGCGCTTGAAATCGGCATGTGTGCCTTTGCAATTTCATACGGCGGAATCTTAGCTTTCGTTATCGGTATCATTGTCGCAACTTTATTCCTGCTGATAATCGGCGGCGGATTCTTGCAAATGATTACGGGAAAGATTGTCGGGCTTTTTAAGTTCTTGGCGTTCATTCCGATGTTTGTCCTTTTGATTATCGGTCTTGTACAACACTGGGGAATGATTTAACATGAGAAAAGAAGATCTTATCGCAGAATTACAAAAAATTAATGGCAATCCGGTAATTTCAATCGGGATTAACGAATCCTGGGGTAAGATCTCATATCCGGTCATAAGCGTTACGCCCTTATATGCTCACGACGGTCATAAGGTTGATTCTGAACCGAGTATTTTTGAAATTACTACTGAAGACAAAAGACGGATGAGTCCAGAACAGCTTGCCGAGTTTAAACGAAATCGTTTGACTGATAAATACGGACAATTGGCCGCATGTAGTATCGACGAACGTTTCTGGGCGGTAAACGGACCATGGCTCGATAAATGGAATCGAGAAAAAATCGAAATGCTTGAACAAAAAATTGCAAACTTAGAACGGGGAAACAAAAATGGAAATT
>Ga0326511_10001966_pt1 | contig 16898 bp, 13 predicted proteins | sample 0_2496_0518_D_FD_203701 | JGI IMG/M metagenome (GOLD analysis project Ga0326511, IMG submission 203701) | Bovine rumen microbial communities from UC Davis, California, United States - 0_2496_0518 | ecosystem: Host-associated > Mammals > Digestive system > Stomach > Rumen | place: USA...
TTCAAGAGATGAGCAAATCGGTAAACCTTACTGTTCCAGAGTATGTTGTATGTACTCCATGAAAAACGCTCAATTATGTATTGACCACGAACCTGACACTGAAGTAACTTGTTACTACATGGATATTCGTTCATTCGGTAAAGGATACGAAGAGTTCTACAAAACCTCTCAAGAAAAATACGGAATTGAATTTATCAGAGGTAGACCTGCACAAATCTTCGAAAATGACGATTTAACCTTAACTATCAGAGCAGAAGATACTTTACTCGGTAAAGTAACTGAATACACTTACGATTTAGTTGTATTAAGTGTTGGTCTTGAACATGCTGAAGGATCTGAAGAACTCAGACAAACTTTAGGTGTTTCCAAATCCGCAGACGGATTCTACATGGAAGCTCACCCTAAACTCAGACCTGTTGACACCTTAACTGACGGTGTTTACATTGCTGGTGTTGCACAAGGTCCTAAAGATATTCCAGATTCAGTAGCACAAGGTTCAGCTGCTGCTTCCAGAGCTGCTATCCCAATGGCTAAAGGTGAAGTAGAAATCGAACCTATTATTGCATCTAACGATGAAGCTATTTGTGGAGCATGCCAAGTATGTGTTGAATTATGTCCATACGGTGCTATTGCTATCGCAACTGGTGTAGGTGGAAAAGAATTTGCACAAATTAACTCCGCATTATGTAAAGGATGTGGTACTTGTGTAGGTGCATGTCCATCTGGTGCAATGAACCAACAACACTTCAAAACCGAGCAAATTATGGCACAAATCAGTGCTGCTCTTGAAGACTTAGGTAAATAGATTTAGAGATTAATTCTCTATTTCTTTTTTTTATTTTTTATAGATTCAATTTGTTTTTTTATTAAGTGGAATTTTCCGCTACTGATTTTAAGAAATTTCTTCAATAGGGATAAATCATTTTATTGAGTTATTTTAGAAGTTTCAGATTCTAATGTTTAATCTGATATTATATCTAGTAATGAATTAAAATCTGATGTTTTATAGTTTTTCTCTTAAAGTTTATATTTAGTGAATGTTAAAAAGTTAGCTATTAAAAAGCTTCGTGCTCGTAAAACTTATTCATTAAAAGTAACTTACATTAAAGACACTAAAAAATCTCTCTTAAAGTCAGGGATGGGGTTTTATCTATTTTCTTATTTCTTTTTTTTAACAAGTAGGTCTTCAATTTAAATATTACTTTAAACATACCTATACATTTGGTAAGTATTTACTTATCTAAAGAAGGTGTTATACTATGAATAAAAAAATTGTAGTAATTTCTTTATTATTTGTTTTAACTATTATTGCTGTTGGTGCAGTATGTGCTAATGATAATAAAGAGGTTACTGTAAATGGAAAAAGTTTCGATATCCCTGATGGATATAAAGTTGATAATTCTTCTTCTACTAATTCAAATTCATCTTCACACACTGTTGTTCTTAAAAATGTTGCTGGTGATAAAATCACTATCGAAGTAAAACGATCATTTACAGATAATTCTAAAGCTGTAGGTGAGACAACCACAATTGGCGATAAAGAAGGTATTTTAAGGTCATACACCGGTGAACGTTCAGGACAAGCTTCATTTATATATAATGATGATGGATATAAGATTACTGTTACCGGAAATGCTTCTATTATTGAAGAGGTTATCGATTAGATGAAACTGGTCTATGAAATTTTCATAGACTTATTATTAATTTTTACTAACTATTTTTAAAAACTTTTTAATAATGATATTCAGCACAGCTTTTTTTCATAACTCTTATATTAAATGATAAACAAAAATTAAATCATAATTATATAATTGGATATTAGGTGTAGTAAATGGCTAATTATCATGATGAAATTTTAAATTTTGAAAAAATAGCAAAAGAACATACTGAATATATGAGAAACAGTATAAATCTCATTGCTTCTGAAAATGTTACTAGTTTAGAAGTAACTGAAGCTTTAACTACTGATTTTGCTCATAGATATGCTGAAGGACAAGCATTTGAGAGGCTTTACGAAGGATGCCAATATGTGGATTTAATAGAAGATAAAACTAAAAAACTTTCTTGTGAAGTTTATGATTGTGATTATGCTAATGTTCAACCTGTTTCTGGTGTAACAGCTAATCTTGCAGCATTTTTCGGATTTTCCAAACCTGGAGATAAAGTAATGGCTTTAGAAGTTCCTTCAGGAGGTCATATTTCCCACGCTGATGTAAGTGCAGCAGGAATTCATGGTCTTAAAACAGTTTTCCATCCTTTGGATAAAAACATCATGAATATTGATATTGATGCAATGAATAAGAAAATATTAAAAGAAAAACCAGAAATAATTTTATTTGGTGGAAGTTTATTCTTATTCCCACATCCTATAAAAGAAGCTCGTGAAGCTGCTGATGAAGTTGGAGCAAAAATTATGTATGATGGGGCTCATGTGTTAGGTCTTATAGCTGGAGGACAATTCCAACAACCTTTAAAAGAAGGTGCAGATTTAATGATGGGTAGTACACATAAAACTTTCCCAGGTCCACAAGGTGGAATTATTCTATCCCATAAGGAAAATGAAGAAATAATTGATAATGCAGTATTTCCGGGTGTTGTAAGTAACCACCATTTACATCATTTACTTGGTTTAGGTATTGCTACTGCTGAAATGTTGGAATTTGGTGAAGCTTATGCAAAACAAATTATTAAAAATGCTCAGGCATTAGGTCAGGCTATGTATGAAAGAGGATTCAATGTGTTATGTGAAGATCAAGGATTTACAAAATCCCATCAGATTGCTGTTGATTTAACTAATATTAGATCCGCATCAGATATTGCTCATGAATTAGCTGAAAATAATGTAATATTAAATAAAAACCTTTTACCTGGTGATAATAGGGATAATAGTGATGACCCATCTGGAATAAGGATAGGTACTCAGGAAATTACCAGAAGAGGTCTAAAAGAAAAAGAAATGGATGAAGTTGCTGAGTTTATCAAACGTGTAGCTATTGATAAAGAGGATATTGCATCTGAAGTAGCTGAGTTCATGAATCAATACACAGTATTAGATTACGCATTTTCCAAAAGAGAAGCTTACAGATATCATCAATTAGATTAAAATGAGAATTGCATTTGCTTTTACTGGAGCTGGTCATTTACTTAATGAATCAGTACAAATTGCTGAAAAATTAGCAAAAGAAAACGAAGTTACTATACTGCTATCTGGGGCTGCTGAAGAAGTTCTTAAAATGTATGGTCTTTATGATAGGGTTGTCAAATTAACTGGCGGTAAATATCGTGAACTAGCTACTGATTCAAATCAAAAATTTTCATATCCAATTACAGGCCGTTTATCATTAGGTAAATACGATTTATTAATTGTTTCACCAGCTACAGCAAATACTGTTTCAAAAATTGTCTGTGGAATTGCTGATACTTTAGTTACAAATGCAGTAGCTCAAGCAGGAAAAGGTGCTGTTAAAACATATATGGTCCCTGTTGATATACATCCGGGTCCTGTTGATACAGTTCTTCCTTCTAAAATGGAATTATCTAAATGTCAGGATTGTGATGAGTGTGTTGCAGCTATTGTCTGTGAACAGGGTGCTATTATTCCTCATGAGGAAATAGATTTACTCAAATGTATTGGTTGTGGATTGTGTAGAAATTCATGTCCCTATGATGCAATTTCCGAAGGCAAGATCATAACTCTTTATATGAGAGATATTGACATTGAAAATACTAAAAAACTCTCCAAAATCGATGATATTCAAATTTTCGAAAGTCCAAAAGATATATTAGATAAAATCTAATTTATCTCCTATTTTTAAATTTAATTTTCCTTTTTTAGTTTCTAAAATGTATTTGGCCTGTTTTTTTGGCCTGTAAAACTTCCAGGGCTTCAGGGAAGTTTTTTCAAAAACTATCTTATTTTCATCAATAAAATAAATATCAATTTCAAATCGCATAAACATTGTATGGATTGATGAATCTTTTAGATTGGTGAATAACAAACAATCTTTGAATTCTTTAATACACATTAATCCTTTAAAACGTTTGAAAATAGAATCTGCCAGTATAATTTTCATAGAATACTATTATATTTTAAATTATATAAGTTTTTAAGCAGTTTAAAAGCAATATTGCTTTAAATAAATGTTTTTAATTTAATTTCGCCACTAATTAAATCATTGAGAGCTATTTTAAAATCATCTTTTTCGAAAGCTCCAGGGATGGAGAGTTGTTCTTCATTATATGTCAAAATATAAAATGGTACTGAGTTAAGGCCGTTAAATCTTGCATCTTCCATATCAAGAGAAACCTCAACATCAAAAGAATTGCCTGAAAGGATTTGTTTTGTTTCTGTTTTATTTAAACCAACTGATGATGCGATTTTTACTAATACATCTATATCAGCTATAATTTCATTATTTTTGAAATTAGCTTCATATATTTTAAAAATAAGTTTTTGGGATAGTTTAGGATAATTGTTTTGAGTAAATTTAATTAATCTGTGGGCATTTCTTGAGGATGTAAGCTTAGTACCGATATAATTAATATCCAATCCATCTTCTTTAGCTATTTTATCAATTTCTTCAATTTCTTTTTTAGCTTCTTGTGTAGTGATTGCATATTTGTTGGCATAGCGTTTAAGCATACTGGTAGTTGGTTTATCGGGCAATAATGGTTCAAGTTCAAATGATTTTAGCATCCAGTCCACATTTAATTCGAGTTCATTAACTGCATCTGTTAGTCTTTTAAGACCAATATAGGAATATGGGCAGTTTAAGTCACTCCAGTATGTTATTTTCATTTTTTATCCTTTTTATTTTTCTTTTTAGACACTTTATAAAGCTTTTTTATATTGTCTATTGTCCTTAAAACTGTGTTGAATTTTCTATAAAATCCCATAAATAAATATATTAAATCTTTTATTATAATTATTTTATTATTTCTTAATTTCGATATATATGGCCTACTTCCATCAACTCAAATTTACTCTAACAGTGATGTTAATGAAAGTGTTGATTGACTAAAATATGGTATTGTATATAATCTATTAAAATAATTCAGCACTATTTCATTTAAATCATATCAAAAAAGATTCGGATTTTTTGCTTTTTAATGCCATAACCTTTATTTATTAATTAAAACAAAAAGATACATATTATAAACTAATTGGTATGTGTGATATTTATGCGATATCTTAAAGATTTAGACATTAAAATCGTTGAAAAGATTGGTATGAGTCATATTGACTTAACCGGTAGCAAAAAATTACACTACAATACTGAAGTTCAAATTATCACTGAAGATTCTAATTCGGGATTTGAAGGAGGAATTATTAGTTATTGAACAAAAACTAGATTTTTCTAGTATAAATGGTATTTAAACATATCAATTTTCCTTTTTTATCTAAAAGGGTTATAATTATTATTTTTTAACATATCAATTTTAATTTTTGAGGAGTTAAAATGCCAATAAAAGAGGCAGATAAATCATATAGTCACGATAAAATAGAAAAAAAAGTTCAAAAGTTTTGGAAACAAGAAGATACTTTTAAAAAAGTAAATGAGCTTAGAGAAAAAGGCCCAAGATATTCCTTTTTGGATGGTCCACCTTATTGTAGTGGAAAAATACATTTGGGTACTGCATGGAATAAAGTTATTAAGGATTCATACTTACGTTATAAGTCAATGAATGGTTTCAGTTTACGCCGTCAAGCTGGTTGGGATATGCATGGTCTTCCAATTGAACATAAAGTAGAACAATTGATGGATATTAAAAGTAAACAGGAAATTGAAGAAACAATTGGTATTGCAAAATTCGTTGACCAGTGTAGGGAATTTGCAATGGAAAATAAAGTTGCAATGGAAGAAGAATTTGACCAGTTAGGTGTCTGGATGGACTGGGATGACCCATACATGACATTGGATCCAAAATATATGGAATCTTCCTGGTGGACTTTAAAAAGAGCTAATGAGCAAAATTTACTTGTAAATGATCAAAGGGTAATCAGCTGGTGTCCTCATTGTGGAACAGCATTAGCTGCTGCTGAAATAGAATATGAAGATAAAATTGACCCTTCTATTTTCATTAAATTCCCTGTAAGTGGTGCGGAAAACACTTATTTCCTTGTCTGGACAACAACACCATGGACTCTTCCAGCAAACCTTGCTATTTGTGCAAATCCGGAATTTGATTATGTATATGTCAAAAAAGATGGTGAAACATTAATTTTAGCTGAAAATTTAATGGAAGATGTTTTAGGAAAACAGGTTAAGATTCATAGAACAAAAATCCCGGCTGAAAACGAAGATGAAGAAGATGAAATCATTGAAGAAAAAGAAGTCTTATATGATGTTATTAAAACTGTTAAAGGTGAAGAATTAATAGGGATGAGTTATGATTATATTTTAGCTGATGAAATTCCAAAACAAATGGAATTTGATTTAGAAATTGAAAAAGTACATACTATTTTATCAGGTGACCATGTAGAATTAGGTGAAGGTACAGGTTTAGTACATACTGCGCCGGGACATGGTCCAGAGGACTTTGAAGTAGGTCAGGCTAATGGCCTTCCAATTTTCTGCCCGGTTGGTGAAGACGGATGCTTTAGTGAAGATGCAGGAAAATATGCCACTAAATTTACAAAAGATGAAAACACTCAGATTATCAAAGATTTAGAAAATAAAGGTTTAATGTATAATGCAGATACTATTGAACACAGATACGGTGTGTGCTGGAGATGTAAAACTCCAATTATATATATTGCTACTAAACAATGGTTTTTAAAAGTTACTGACATCAAGCAAAAAATGTTGGATGAAATTGAAAAAGTTGAATGGATACCTAAATGGGCTGGAGAAGGCAGATTCCATGATTGGGTAGATAATGCCAAAGACTGGACTATTTCAAGACAAAGATATTGGGGTATTCCAATTCCTATTTGGGAATGTCCTGATTGTGGGGAATTAAAAGTAATAGGGTCTCTCGATGAGCTTAAATCTGAATCTTTAAATGAAATTAATGTTTCTGATTCTGAACTTATCCACAGACCATATGTTGATGAGGTTGAAGTAAAATGTGACAGCTGTGGAAAATCAATCAAAAGAATTCCTGATGTATTGGATGTTTGGATTGATTCAGGTGTTGCCGGATGGGCTTCACTTTATTATCCTGATGAAAAAGATAAGTTTAATGACTGGTTCCCTTATGATTTCATTACTGAAGGACATGACCAAACCAGAGGATGGTTCTACTCACAACTGGGTACCGGTGTTATTTCAATGGGTCAAAGTCCATATCAAAAAGTTTTAATGCACGGATTTGTATTGGATGAAAATGGAAATAAAATGTCCAAATCATTAGGTAATGTAGTTGCACCTGAAGAAGTTATTGAGAAATATGGTGCTGATGTATTAAGATTCTATTTATTATGGGCTTCAAAACCATGGGATGATTTGAAATTCGTATGGGATGAAATTTTAAACATTAATAAAATGTTTAATATCTTATGGAATGTATATGTATTTTCAACTACTTACATGTCTTTAGATAATTTCAATCCTAATAATTTATCCGAAGATGATATTGTTTTAAGATTTGAAGATAGATGGATTATATCTAAAGCCAATACATTAATTAAGGAAGTATCTCAAGATTTGGATAATCTTTTCTTCCATAAGGCTACACGTAAAATCAATAATTTCATTTTAGAAGATTTAAGCCGATGGTATGTAAGACTTATTCGTGGAAGAACATGGGTTGAAAGTGACGATCCAGATAAATTAGGTGCATATTACAGTTTATACACTGCAATCATTAAATTAATTCATGTATTATGTCCAATAGCTCCTCATGTCTGTGAAGAAATATATGAAAATCTTGTAAAAGGCATAAATCCTGATGCTTTGGAAAGTATTCACATGAATGATTGGAATTATGATGAGGATGCAATTGATGAAGAACTTGAAGCGAAAATGGATGTTGCTCGTGAGGTAATCGATGCATCAATTAGGGCACGTGATATGGCTCAATACAAATTAAGATGGCCAGTAAGTGACATTACTGTTGTATCTCAAGATGAAGATGTATTAAAAGCTATTGAAGAGTTAACTGATATTATTAAGGATCAATCTAATACTAAAGATGTTTTATGTTCCAGTGAATTTGAAAAACTATCATTTAATGCAAAACCTAACCTCAAAATTTTAGGTCCTAAACTTAAAGGGGATATGGGTAAAGTTGTAAAAGGCTTAAAAACCAGTGATGGAAATCAAATTAAAGCAGAACTTGAAGCAAATGGATGTGTTACTATTGAAGGAATAGAATTATCTGCTGAAGAAGTTTTATTTGATTCTGAACTTCCAGATGATTTTGTTTCATCAGAATTTGAAGGCGGAAATGTATTTGTAAATACAAACATTACTACTGAAATTAAACAAGAAGCAATGGCTCGTGAACTTATCAGAAGAGTTCAGGATATGAGAAAAGATTTGGACTTGGATGTTGAAGCAAACATTGATGTTGGTGTTGAAACTTCAATTGAGTTTAAAGATTTAATTGTTCCTCAATCTGAATTTATTTCTCATGAAGTAAGGGCACGCAGTTTAATAGTTTCCGATAGTGAAGAATGCAGTAAAGATTCTGATGTTTATACTAAAGAATGGGATATTGAAGGAGAAAAAGTTATTATCTCCATAAAAAATTAAAAGGTGTTAAAATGACTTTAACCGATTCTGAAATAGAATATATTGAAGGAATTCTTTCAAGAAAAATGAATGAACTTGAAGAGGGAATGTTAGATGTAATGTTTTCTGAACATTGTTCCTACAAAAGCAGTAGACCGATTTTAGGAATATTTCCAACTGAGGGAGAAAATATTATTCTAGGACCGGGTGACGATGCAGGATTAGTGAGTATCACTGATAAATATGCACTTGCTGTTGGAATGGAATCTCACAATCACCCATCAGCTATTGAACCATATGGTGGAGCAGGCACAGGTATTGGTGGAATTTTAAGAGATATCATTTCTATGGGAGCAATGCCTATAGCACTTTTAGATTCCTTACGTTTTGGACCAATTGAAGATGAAAAATCCAAATATTTATTTGAACATGTGGTTAAAGGAATTTCAGACTATGGTAATCGTGTTGGAGTTCCTACCGTTGCAGGTGAAATAGAATTTGATGAATCTTTTAGAACAAATCCTCTTGTTAATGTGATGTGTGTCGGACTTGTTGAAAAAGACAAGATTGTACGTGGTCAGGCACCTAATGTAGGGGATGTATTCTTTTTAATGGGTGGAACTACTGGTCGTGATGGAATTCACGGTGTAACTTTTGCATCCGAAGAATTAACATCAGATTCAGAAACTGAAGACAGGCCTGCTGTTCAGGTGGCAGATCCATTCACTAAAAAAAGAGTTTTAGAAGCTTCACTTGAAATATTAGAAAAAATAGATGTTAGTGGAGTCAAAGATTTAGGTGGTGGAGGGCTTACTTGCTGTATTTCAGAACTTGTTGATGAATCAGACAATGCTGCCTTTGTAGACTTACGTTCAATTCCACTTAGAGAAACTGGAATGACTCCATATGAAATCATGCTTTCAGAATCACAAGAAAGAATGGTTTTCGTGTTAAATCCTGATGATGTAGAACTTGCAACTAAAATCTGTGATAAACACGAAATCGTATCTGCTGTTATTGGTGAAGTTCGCCAAGGAAACAACATGATAATTTCAGATGAGGGAGATGAAATAGCTAACTTACCAACTATTCTTTTAGCAGATCCTCCTTCACTTAATCGTCCATTAACTGAAATTCCTGAAGATACTGATGAAGTAATTGTTGAACATCCTCCAATTAAGGATTCATTATTAGAATTATTGGCTTCTCCAAATATTGCTTCAAAAGAATGGGTTTACAAACAATATGACCATGAAGTTCAAGTACGGACTGTTGTAAAACCTGGTGATGATGCTGCAGTTTTAAGAATTGATAATCAAACAGCTATTGCTCTTACAACAGATTCAAACACAATACATACCAAATTATCACCCTTTGACGGAGCTGCAGGTTGTGTTGCAGAAGCAATAAGAAATGTCATTTCAATGGGAGCAACACCTTATGCAGTTGTTGACTGTCTTAACTTTGGAAATCCAGAAACTCCTGAAATCCTATGGCAATTTAAAAGAGCTATTGAAGGAATGAGTTTAGTGGCTGAAAAATTCAATGCCCCTGTAATTAGTGGAAATGTGAGTTTTTATAATGAAACAGAAGGAATTAAAATTAATCCTACTCCTGCTGTTGGTGTAATTGGTGTTGAAAATATTGAAAATATAAGAACTATGGACTTTAAAAACGAAGGAGACAAAATTCTTTTAATAGGTAAGACTTATGATGAATTAACAGGTTCAGAATATCACAGAACAATTCATAATTTGGAAAAAGGTACTGCTCCAAGAATTAGAATTGATGAAGAATTAGCTAATGGTCAAACTGTCTTAAAATTAATTGATGAAGATGTAAATAAAAATATTACTGCTGTTCACGATGTGTCTGCTGGTGGTTTAGCAGTTGCACTTTCTGAAATGGTTATAAAGTCAGGAAAAGGATGTGAAGTTACTTTACAAAGTAATGATTTAGATAAAATTCAATTGCTTTATTCAGAAACTCATGGTAGATATATCATGACTGTTAAAGCTGATGCATTGGATGATATTTTATCAAAAATCGATGTTGATGTTGAAGTCATTGGTGAAGTCAAAGGAAATTCATTAAGAATTAATAATCATGAATTCAGTTTTGATGATTTAAACGATGCTTATCATGGTGTTATTGAAAAATACATGGCTTAAACTATCTCGAGGGGTCTTTAATGTTTTTATCAAAATTAGATTCTTTAAACAATGCTTTAAAATTAATTAATGATAATCAAAAACTTACAGATATTGAAGAAATATCAATAGCTGAAGCTCATAAAAGAGTTTTAGCTGAAGATATTATTTCTTATCATGATTCCCCTCCATTCGATAAATCTGCTATGGATGGCTTTGCATTAATTGGTGAAGATACTTTTGGAGCATCACAATCCGTTCCTAAAAACTTCAAAATTATTGATGCTATTGGTGCTGGAGATTTTTCTGATAAAACTGTTGGTAGTAATGAGGCTGTTGTAATTGCTACTGGAGCTCCTATTCCTGATGGAGCTAATGCAGTTTTAATGAAAGAATATACAACATCTGAAGGTGATAATTTAACTATTTTTTCCCAAGTCACTCCCGGTGAAAATGTATCTCCAAAATCAGAAGATATTGAAAAGGGTCAAAAAATCCTTGATAAAAATACATTTATTAGATATCAGGAATTAGGTTTAATAGCTTCAGCAGGTTATGATAAAGTTAAAGTTTTTAAAAAACCTATGGTTAAACTCATTATCACTGGAAATGAACTGGTTGAACCTACTAAAAATGAAATTGATAAGGCAAAAATTATCAATTCTAATAAATATACAATAAAATCAATGATTGAAGACTCAGGTGCTGTATGTGAAATTACTCACGCAGGAGATACATTTGATGAGGTAAAATCTGCCATGTTACAGGCATCTAAAGATTATGATGTTATTATAACTACAGGCGGAACGGCTATTAGTAAAGGAGATGTTGTTTTAGATGTAGTTGATGATATTGGTGAGGTATTATTTCATGGTGTTGCAATCAGACCAGGTAAACCAATAGGTGCAGGTGTTGTCGGAGGTAAAATGGTGTTTACCCTATCGGGTCAGCCTGTTGCTGCAATGTCTCAGTTTGATATTTTTACAAGAAAGTACTTATTTGAAATGCAAGGACGTTCATTTGACTTTAACATTGTTAAAAGAGTATCTAAACTAAAAATTCCTTCACAATTGGGTAGAACTGATTTTATACGTGCTTTTTCAGATGAAGACTATGCAAAACATGTGTTGAATAGAGGTTCTGGTATAATCAGGTCAATGGTTGAAGCGAACAGCTATATCATAATAGGCGAAAACGATGAAGGATATCAAAAGGATGATTTAGTTGATGTTGTCTTCTTTAATTCACTAGTTTGGTAACTGAAGGTGTATTTTAATGAATGGTATTTATTATTATTTGATAACTTTTGCTGTCATCTGGATATTGTCTTTTTTATTTCATGATAAATTGTCAAATCATGGATTTGAAATTGAATTTCCAATGATAATGTGGAAAACTCAAAGACTAAGAGGACTTATTTCTAGAATTTCTAACATATCTCCAAGATTTTGGAGATGGTATATGAATGTAGGGATTATTGTTGCATTTGGAGCAATGATATTTATTACATGGACGATAATTTCTACATTGCCATCAGTTTTTGAAACACCCTCTGTTTCAATAGTAATCCCTGGAGTTGAAATGCCGGGTTCTTCAATTTATGTTCCGTTTTTATATGGATTAATTGCACTAGCTACTGTATTGATTGTACATGAATTTTCTCATGGTGTTCAGGCAATTGGTGAAAAAATACCTATTAAATCAATTGGTTTATTGTTATTTGCAGTTATTCCAGGTGCTTTTGTAGAACCTGATGAGGATGAACTTAAAAAAGCTAAAAAGATTTCAAGATTAAGAGTTTATGCAGCAGGTTCAATAGCAAATATCTCACTTGCTCTTATAGCAATTTTACTTGTTACTTTATTGTCTGCTGGAATTCCACACTATTTTGCAGAAGATGGAATTGAAATAGATAGGATTGTAGGTGATTCCCCTTCAGAAGGTATTTTAAAAGAAGGAATGGTTTTACAATCTATAGACAATCATCAAATCAACAATTCTCAAAACTATATTGATGTTGTAAGTTCATATCATCCGGGAGATAATGTGTCGGTTAAAACCGATCAGGGAACATATTCAATAACATTAAGTAAAAATCCATCTAATGAATCAAGAGGATTTTTTGGAATTCAGGCAAATAAACATTTCAAGTTGATAGATGACAGTTTAGGTCCGATACCATGGGTTTTATTTGAACTTGTTGAATTATTCCAATGGATATTCATGCTAAATTTAGGAATTGGATTGTTTAATCTACTTCCAATTAAACCACTGGACGGTGGGTACATGCTTGAAATATTATTAAGTTATAAAATGTCTGAAAAATATTATAAGCCAATTATTACTTCATTATCAGTGGTACTAGCTTTAATAATAGTATTTTCAATAGTTGCAGGTTTTCTATAATTAAAAAAAGCTAGTTATTAATTTAAAATTTTTAAAAAAAGAAGAATAAAAGAATAATTAAATTCTTTTAATTATTTTTAAATCTAGAAGTATCTTTCTAAGATTCCTTCTAAGATTCTGTAGTGACGACCTTCGTCTTTGGAACTTTCTCTGAAAAAGTCAGCAGCAGTTTCAATACCAGCTTCTTGAGCTTTTTCTGATGCTTCTCTTTTTTCAGCGTTAGCCATTTTTTCTCCGCCCATCATCCATTCGATGTTAGCTTTGAGGTCATCTTTAATAATTCCGTTCATTTCACAGAATCTTGCAGCATGTTCAGCTTCTTCCCATGCTAATCTTTTGAATACTTCAGCTAATTCTCCGTAACCTGCTCTAGAAGCTTGTCTGGACATAGCTAAGTAGATACCTACTTCGTTAGTTTCACCTTCAAAGTTTCCTGCTACTTCTTTTTCAACAGGACTGCCTTTTGTTATTCCGATTTCATGTTCAAATTTTACCATAATAATCAATCTCCTTAAATTAAATAACAATCAATAATATATTTTTTTTAGTAAATATATTTTGTTAATTTTTTATAATTCTTTACAAGCTTTTGCTAATTTGACACCTAATTCGTAGCTTGCATTGTTTTCTTCTTCAGTTGGCACGTAGTAGATTTCCTGAGTGTCGACAATATCAAATCCGCAGTTGTTCATTTCTTCAGCGAGTACTTCAGGTGTTCCACCTTTTCCACCCATTGAACCAAAAGTAACAGCTTTTCTTTCAATACCTGTTCTATCGAAACGAAGACCTTTTAAGTAGTACATGATATCACCAATACTTGGGTATGGCACATCGTTAATAGTAGGATCACCGATTGCTACTCCTTTACTGGTTAATACACTTTTAACAATTTCAGACCTTTCATCTTCATGTAAGAAGAAAATTTCAACATCATATCCTTCAGATATTGCACCTTCTGCTATTTCATGAGCCATTTGTTGTGTTGAGTAGTGCATGGTATCATAAATGATTGTAATTTTATCTTCACATACACCGGTTGCCCAGTTTTGATAAGCTCCGATTACTTGCATAGGGTCTTTCCATATTTGACCGTGAGATGGTGCAATCATTTTAATAGAATCAAGTAAACCTAATTCCACTACTTCATTTAATTTCTTAAGTACTAATTTGGAAAGTGGGGTTATTAAGTTTGCATAGAATTTTTGAGCTGCATCCATTAAGACATATTCAGGAATTTCATCTGAAAATCTTTGGGTGAAACATAAGTGTTGACCAAATGCATCGTTAGGGAATAAAATACCTGTTTCATCAGCAAGTAAAGTAAACATACTGTCTGGCCAGTGTAGTAAAAATGCATCTAAAAATGCTAATGTTCTTCCACCAACATCTAAACTATCTCCAGTTCCAACAGTTACGAAATTAGCGCCTTCAATTGCAGGGTAATGTTTAATAAGTCCTTTAACAGCAATTTCAGTACAGTAAATTGGGGCTTCTGGGAATCTTTTATGTAAATCTACTAAAACTCCAGAGTGATCTTTTTCAACATGGTTTTGAATAATGTAGTCAACTTTAACATCTCTTCCTTCTTGAGCGAAAGCATCGTCGATACGTGCCATCATTTCTTTGGTTTTTCCAGGATAAGCATTGTCAATAATTGCTACTTCATCTTCTCCAAATACAATGTATGCATTGTATGTGGTTCCATCTAATGTGTATCCATGGTAACTTCTTAAATCCCAGTCGAGTACACCAATCCAGTATACTCCATCTGCTATTTTGTGTGCATTAGCTTTCATTTTTTTTCTCCAATTTATTTTTAATTCATATCTTAATATGAATTTATATTATCTTATTTATTTTTTATATATATAGTTTTGTTTTATACGAATTGTTCGTATTCTTAGGGGGTTTCTTTATATAAAATAAAGTTTATATTGGTGTTTTTCATGGGTAGAAATTGATAAGCATCGGAACTATTTTATATGTTCTGTCTGAAAATTTCTAGATTCTTGAAACATGTCTAGTAGGAATGCCCACAGTGTCATATCCAGTTTTATACTAACATTGATAAGTCAAAATAATTAAATTATATTATATGAAAAATATAGAAAATGCTATTCAATTATTTGAAAACGGATATGTGTGTTCACAAGCAGTATTTGCAACATTTTCACAGGATTTAGGTCTTTCGGAAGAACAAGCCTTGAACATTGGTGCATGCTTTGGTAGTGGGATGCGTAAAGGTGAAGTTTGCGGTGCTTGCACAGGTGCACTAATGGCATTAGGCCTTAAATATGGTGAAAGTAAATCTAAAAGTAATGAAGTATGTGAAAAATTTTTAGATGAATTTGAAAAGGAAAACGGATCATATATCTGTAGGGATTTACTTAATTGTGACATTAGAACCGAAGAAGGCATTAAATACGCATTGGATAATAATCTATTCAAAGAGTTTTGTCCAAAAATGGTTGAATCTGCAACTAAAATAACAGAAAATTACCTATAGATTTAGGTTGAGATAACTTTCAAAAATTTTATAATTACAGAAAAACAAATTCCATATCAGAGTTTTAGTGCCGGAATTTGTTAAGTATCGGAACTTTTTTATAATTTTTATACGAATTGTTCGTGTTATTTTTGGGTTTCTTTATATAAAATAAAGAGTTTTTAGTGAGGGAAATCAATTAAGTTGATTTATAGTTTTTCAGTTAAATATTTCCCAGTTAAACTTCCAGGGGTACTAATTATATCTTCTAAACTGCCTTTTGCAAGTATTTCACCACCAAAATACTCTTCATCAATTCCAATATCAATAATGTAATCGGCATTAGCTATTAAATCCAGATCATGTTCTATTACAATAACAGTCGCTCCCCGGTCTATTAAATTATCAAATACATCAATAAGAACTTTAACATCTAATGGATGGAGGCCAATTGTCGGTTCATCAAATATAAATATGGAATTTTTTTGTGATTTCCCGATTTCCGATGCTAATTTTAATCTTTGCGCTTCACCGCCAGACAAACTTGGAGTTGATTCACCTAATGTTAAATAGCCCAAACCCAAATCAGATAATTTTTGAAGTTTACCTGTAACCTTTTTAAGTTCAAATAACTCTTCTAGAGCTTCATCAATTGTTAGATTCATAACATCTGCAATAGAAAGCCCATTATATTTAATATCTTCGACTTTTTTATCATATCTAAGACCATTACAATCAGGACAGGTCATTTCAACATCCGGTAGGAATTGAACATCCATAGACACATTGCCTGTCCCGTTACAAGTTTCACACCTTAATTTTCCGGTATTGTATGAGAAATCAGACATTTTATACTCATCACTCAATTTAGCAAATTCCCTTCTTAAGTCATCTAGAACTTTTGAGTATGTTGCAACGGTACTTCTAACATTCTTTCCAATCGGAACGCTATCGATCAACTCAATCTTTTTAATATCTTCGCATTCTAAATCTATTACATTATCTGGCAAATCTTCTCCGTTAATGTAAGATTTGATTGCAGGATACATGGATTCTAAAAGTAGGGTGGTTTTACCGCTTCCTGAAACTCCACTTACAACAGTTAATTTTCCTTTAGGAATTTTTATTGCCATCTCTTTAACATTATGGATTTCAGAGGTTTTAATTTCAATTTCACCA
>Ga0326511_10001967_pt1 | contig 16893 bp, 23 predicted proteins | sample 0_2496_0518_D_FD_203701 | JGI IMG/M metagenome (GOLD analysis project Ga0326511, IMG submission 203701) | Bovine rumen microbial communities from UC Davis, California, United States - 0_2496_0518 | ecosystem: Host-associated > Mammals > Digestive system > Stomach > Rumen | place: USA...
CTACAGGTTGTTTACGATCATCGTTTCCAGGTTTTAAAGAATCTCTTATGTCTCCCTTTTGATCAAATACTGGGTATCTATTTTCAGATAAATCTTCAAGCGAGGATTTGTCGTAATTCTAAACAGGTTTTTTAGTATCTAATTCTACTTGTTTTTTATTACGTTCTTCCCGCTCTTTCTATTGTTGTTCGTATTCTTCTTTTGCTTTTTTGCGAGCCTCTTCTAATTTTAAGTACTCTAAATAAGCCTAGTTATTTGTATATTGTGTAGCGAGATCTCGCTGTTTTAATCCTTTGATATCCATAATAATTACATATTAGTATCTAGTACTTCTCCTTGCTGTTGTATAACTTTTCCTGCAGCCAATCCTGCTGCGTTATTTTGTCTATGATCTTCTTGTGCCCACCATCCAGTACTATTTTGCGAAGGCAAAAAAGAATATCCGCCTTGTGCAATCTGGTCTCCGTCTTTGTCTGGAGTCGTTGCTACAGGATCTGTTTCGTATATTTTAAATTCCATGTTTTGTTTTGCTCCATCTGCTCGGATCAATACAACATCGACAAATTGTTCATAATTGTGTTTCTTAGTAGGAGCCGTGTAATCGCCGCCTTTTACAACAATATTGACAGGCAATCTATTGCCGTCTTTGTCTTTTTTGTTCATGAAATTTTCGAGAGTTGTTTTATTAGTATGCACTACATTTTTGGTAGGATAACCCAAAGTATTTGTATATACTTCTTGTGGGTGATACAATCTTGGCAACATGGATTCGTCCATAACAACCAATCCGTCCACTATTTGGTTTTGATCAAATCTGTTATTAAATGCTTGTTGTGTTTCCACATTTTTTCTTCCGTATCTGTTGATAAACGCACTATTCAACACTCCCATCTATGCACTGTTATTTGCTAATTTTGTAGATTTTCCCTATGCAACAAGTTTTGCTGCAGCTCTACCAAAATTATATGCATCTTTTTGAACTTTTATTTGATCTGCTTTTTCACCAGCTCCGTGATTGTGTAACCCTCTGGCAAACAAGGCTAAACCATAACTAGTTTTTCCACCGCCCTTATCATTATTTTTTTCGTACTCAAATTTTTCTCTAGCAAGAGCATTACTTTGTTCGGCTGCTGCAAGTTGTCTCAACTGTACATAATCACTAATAGTTCCTGTAGGATTAACTAACCATTTCTGCTGCGAATCTGCTATATTTCTTTGTAATCTTGCTTCGACGGCGTTTTTGTCGTTCGGATTACCACCTTCTGCAGCTACTTGTTTTCTAGCCAAATCTCTATAATAGTCAGAATAGAAAGAACCTTGCCAACCAGGAGTCTTATCTCCAGCAATTTTCATCAGGTCTTCGTCCAAGAATCCAGTATATTTATATCTAGGATCATAACTCTTTCCAAGTACTTTTTTGGCTTTATCTGCACTAAGCTGATATGGTGTACGTTTATCATACCAATCTTCTGTAAGTTCTTGTAATCCTTTATATTGTACAGGAGAATATTCACCCCATGCATTTAGCCCATTTTTTCCGTATGTAGAAAATTCATCAAAAGAAGGAATACCAAGGCTGCGTAGTCTGTAATCTTCCATGTTTTGACTAAATTTACCTTCAGAACGTAACTTAGCAAGAGCAATTTGGTAAGCTTCTCCAACTTTAGCGTTGTGGCGCATCATATTGTACTCTGCAGGATCTATTGAATTGGTAATTCTATCCAATATACCGCGACCTTCTGGACTGCGGAGAATGTCTATTCCTTTTGCATATGCGTCATCTACCTTAGATTTAACATAATCCATCATTTCGCCGTAACGCTGCATGTCTTTCTGAAAAGGACTATAGAAGTCTGCATATTTTTCTTTAAACTCCTTGAAGTCCTTACGTCTGGTATCATACATGTCCTTTGCTGCGCCTATAGCCATTTGCATAATAGCAGAATCGTACAAATCCCTTACCGGCATTTGCGCGTACTAATCATAAGCATATATCATACCTTAATACCCCTCCTTTCTTGTCTATATAAGTTCATCATATCGTTAAACTGACGTCTCTTGAAGTCGTTAGCATACCAAGTCTGAGCAGAGTTGAGCATATTAAATAGACCCATCTGCATTGCTTGCTCTCTGGCTGCATGTGCTTTGCTATAATAATCAAGATCGTATTGGTTGGCTTGTTGCATTCTCTGTGCTCTACTATCGCCAATATTCGCCATAGTGCTATACAGATTAGATCTAAGTCCTATATTACGTTCTTGTAAGTTAGTAAGTGCATCTGCAGTAGCTCTATACATATTATTAGCATTGGCTATTCTACCGAGGTATTTTTGAGCACCGCTAAGACCACCTGAATTAGCAAGACTATAATTAAGCTGTGCTTGTTTATTCTTAAGACTGTTCAAAATTGGATATGGATCGTATTGTAATCCAGCAAGTCCTCTGAGTACAGTTCCTTCATAAGGATTAGATACGTTTGTTCTAGGTTTCTTAACATCGTCATTACGAGCAGACAAATACTGTCCAAGTCCTACAAGACCACCCAGTCCATTTATTATAGTATTAGGTAACCAACCTTCTGCACATTTTGGCAGTTTTCCGTTAGAATATTGTTTTTTATTCATAGACATAGCTCCTATTAAATCTCCAGTCTGTTCAAAATAATCAGCGGCACCACGTTTCTTAGACAATATCGTATCTTCTGGGCGTACATATGCAAGAGCATTATCTCCAGCGCCACGCATAACCTTGTGAGCATCACCAGTTACTGTATTTATCATCCATTCGCCTTTGTCTACTTTTGCATTTGGCTTTCCTGCAGCCATTCCAAACGATGTATCTAACAGAGGCATCTTGCCTTCTGCGTACATTGGTCTAGATAAGTCTTGCTGTTCTTTCATCTGCAAATAAGTAGACATTGCACCACTTTGGTTGAAGTTGTTAATTGCAAGCCTCTTTCGTCTAGCAGCATTCTTAGCTTCCTCTTCGGCTTCGCTCTTAAATATAGAGCCTATAGCGCCAGTAATACCTCCTAGTACGCCACCAGCTATAGCTCCTATGCCAGTTCCTATTCCAGGAACAATTGAACCAACGCTCGCTCCCAATGAAGCACCTGAGGCAGCAGTACCTAACGTATCGCTAAGGCCGTTCGAATATTTAGGAAGTTTACCGTCTTTGTATATCGGATTGATGCGTTGGTATTTAATCCCGCCAATATTACCTTCAGATGTTCCAGCATTTGCTAAATACTTATCTGCTGTCATATCTGTAGTAAACGCATTGATTGCAGACTTTGCGAAACCTATTCCAGATTGTATAGCCATTGCTCCGCCTTGCTAAAATCTAGAATCCTTTTCTGCTTTTTGTAGCTTTAATTCCTCTAATCTATCTTGCTCATACGGAGTCAAACCTATATTTAAATCTGGCTCTCTGTATGTAAATTGAACTGGATTTGCAATACTTACTCCTTCTATAGGTTTTCCTCCAAAAGCCTGGTCGAACCTCCAACCAAATCCATCTTCATATCCTGGCAACTTAATATTGCCGTTATTAATTGCTTTTCTTAATTTTAACTCCATGACATTCTATATTTAGTTGTTATATATTGCAATGAGAAGTCAGTGGAGTTACTAGAAGACCATAATTCGCATTGCATTGTTTTTCCACGTAATCTGTCACCATATTCGTTGACAGTCCATACATCAGATACAAGTTTTCCTGCTCTGGGTACATTCAATCTAAAGTCGTATTCTCTGTTAGTAATTACAGTTCCGTCACACTTACCTGTCTGTTTTAACGGCGTTGTATACTACATAGATATGCTTGTAAGATTGTCTCCATCGTACAATGTACCACCTATTGTTTGTATATCGTATACCTTGTTATATTGAGGGTTTTGATTTACAACATATTTTATATACGGCATAAGGTTTGTATCTTTTGTAGATACTGCATTCTGAACATTCTTTGTCTGTAAGAATATCTTATTATTCTGTATATAATACTTCTTATCGCTTATGTCGATCGAATATTTAAATGGTAAGTCATACAATGATGTAAACGATTGCACAACTTCATTATATACCAAACATCTATCGGCTGTTCCATCCTTCACAACGTTGAACAAAACCTCTTTATTATCCTAGTCATATGTCACAGCAGGTTCTAGTTGTTTGTCGTTTGATCTAACATAGTTCGATATATTTTTTACCTTACTTAACGGCTGTACACTCTGTCCACCAGAATAGCCCAATATCTCTCCGTTCATATAGTCCCACCAGTACAATGTAGTATCCGATTGTGTTTCGCATCGTTTATTCTCTGCTGAACCGTATATTGTAGTAAGATAATCATATCTTTGTAATACGTCACCGTTGCCAAGTATAATGTTTGTAGCATTGGCATCCTGTATTATTGTACGCTCATTTACACTCAGCGTACCGGTAGCATGTTCTTGCCAAAATACTAACGTATTTTTGAACAACCTCAAGTTAGTTATTTCTCCATAACGAGTATCTACATCCATGTAATTAGCAGACTTAAACATAAGCCATGAATCTATTTGCTCATTATTCGTCTTTTCGTTTGAATATATTACACGAGTGTCGTATTTTTCGCTGGGCTGAGTTGTCCAATCGATTGCTACTAATTTATCTGCAATAGGTGTTTGATGATATGCAGGGTTGTACAAATATGCGGAATGTTCTTGGTTGTATCCGTTAAATGACACTGGAGCATCTTGCAAATAATATTTCTTAGAATTAGATATGTACGGGTACAAATCTCCGTATGTGCCCTTAAGATCTACTCTACTATATACAGGTACTGCGTATACTATAGACTACGTTGATGATTTATAAACAGCGCTATTGTAAGTATGACACGAGTTGTATATAAATAATCCTAGATATTCATCACCGTCGTAAACTCGACGTGTATTTTGTAACGACAATTGAGATGGTATATAATAATTTCCAAACGAATAAAATATAGAATTATTTTTTGCTTCGTCTGAAGATCCACCATATGGTGTTACACTGTTGTTTATTATGTTTGAAATAGTTATTGGTACAGGAATATTAGATGCACCAGAACCCGATTCTTGAGCGTATGTGCTTGTATTTCTTGGCTCTATTTTATCTTGCAAGTATATTAAAATACATTTTTTTCCAGAGGCCACAAAAGTCTTATAATCTGATGTATTATAATCAGTATCATTAAATTCCCCGTCTTTATATAAATTATTTGTTGACCAGTTTACATATTTCAAATTTCCTATTATAGTAGAATCATCATCTATTATTATAGAAGATCCGTTGTCAAATTTATTGTATTCTGGTGAACTTACATATTCTATATACTTTATGTTTCTTGTAGAATCTACTCCAAATGAACTGGTGCTTATGTAACTTGTAGGATATACATAAGAGTTTCTTATATAAAAATCGTCATCTTTAATACTGCTAGATTCGGTGTATGAACTTGTGTTTACACCAGTGATTCTCATTTGCGCAGAATTACTAGTGTTCCATAGAGGAATTCTTTTTGTATTTTCATCTTCGTATTCGCCAATGTATTGATACTAAAGCACATCTCCTCCAGAATAGCTAGATTTTGTTTCAAAATTTATAAAATATGTATATTTTAAATCCAGCTATAATTTATTAGAGTATTTTTTTATTATATTTTTGTATTCGTCTTCTAAGTATATGTATTCTGGCGAAGCAAACGTTAGTAAGTCTCCGGCAGATTTATAAAATTTTCCATTCTGACCGTATGTAAAATGGGTTTTCCATAGCGACATAAAAGGAGAAGCAAATCTTTCATTGTGCGGGTAAGTAGTATCTGTTACTGCGGACGAACTTGTTTCGTAATTAGTACACCCTACTATACCTTGTGTTATAACCTTAGAATCTTTGATTGTTCTTTCGCATCTTACTATTTCGTAACCAGAACATTTATTTCTTACATAGCTGTTAGGGAAGTCAACTTGTGCAGTTATTCCTATTTTTGATATATAATAACCTTTTACTTGATCTCCTACTGTTTCGGAACACATTTCTATTGTATCAAAGTATGTAGGAATAGGAATATCTTCAATGTGCATGACAGAAGTTCTTCTTCCATCTGTATCATAAAATACAATTCCGTATCTATACGTTTCGCCAGGCATTAAAGATGGACCATAGCCGTTGTACATGTCTGTGTATACACCCTACGGGCTAATATGATAGTCTCTATTTTGGCTATCGCAATATGGGGTATATGTTACACTTACATTCTAGAACAGATCATCTACTTCTTTTTGATCGTATTCTACATTTGCTGCAAACAGTGTATTTTCTTTAGACTCTATTAAAACAGGTTTTACGTCTATTCCAAATTGTCCAATAAATTCTGAATACGATACTTCTGATATATTATGACCGGTATCCAAGTAATCTATCCTACCATTATAATTTTGGTCTACGATTATATTTATTTCCGGTTCCTGCCCGTCTTGAACATAAGATATTCTATATATCCTTATTTTATTAAAAAAATTAGAAGAATATTCGAGCGTCAAACTTATACTCTTGTCTGTATATTCGTTTTGTTTGAATCCTCTATCTCCGTTGTATAAAGAAATCGGTCTTGTTAGCGGCGAAATATTTGATTGTGATCCATATTGTTTGTACAATATATATGCGTATTGAACAACAACTCCTTTTATGTTTCCAGATTGTGAGCTTGTTCCTACTAAAATCTGAGGAACATTATTATCAGTATCGGCAATATACTCAATGCTAGAAGGAGGAGTAGGAGGAGTACCTGTATAATCGTTGTGCATTATGTTGATGGACATTAATTTATGTTCACCATCTGCTATGTATAATTTTACATTGGAATTAGACTCCCATCTTGTAACAAGACTTAATTTAGAACCTAATGTTTCTGTACAAGGACCAAATATGCGTGTTATAGTCTGACTGGGATTGTTTTGGAATTTATATATTCCCCAACCAGCGTCCCCTTGTTTTTTTCCAACCACAATTCCAATCTCTCTTATTGAAGTTGTGGCGTATATTTCTGAAAAATGATCGTATATAAAACTATGTTCTACACCATCTATAAGATGAAGCTCTCCGTCGTTGGAATCAGTATTTGTTACTGGTCTTAGATTAACAGCCTTGCGATACTCCTACGGCTTTAACAGTGCGTCAGAAGTATCGGTGTTCATTCCGCCAGTAAAAGTATTTGTTTGTTGGTTGTTATTAATATCCATAATAAAAATCTGTATAAATGTCCTGTTCTTTTCCAACACTATTAAAGAACGTATCTCTGCTGTCCACTTCAGGCACAAGCTTATTCCATTCGTTCTTAATGTTCTCCATATCGTCCGCAGTAGGCATCATTGCTTCAGCGTAAGCTTGATTACGATAGAAGTTCCACTGTTGCTGTGTATAAAAATAATTCTGAGCAGCATATTTCTAAGCGTATTTAGAATTGCCACCCAGCGAACCTGATATGAATTTAGGAAATATAAGCTTCATTACTACGTACCAATATATTGCTTCTTGGTACGACGATAAGTCCGGAATAAGAGGATAACCTCTTTCATCTACTGCTATTGCTTTGTACGCTAGTTTTACATACCCTTTGTTTTTGTTTGTCACTATCCAGCCAGGCTTGATAAAGTATTCTGGTCTATTTGCTTTATCGTGTATCACCTTATTCTCAACATAAGCCATACTATTTCCTCTGTATAGTTGAGACTGTGATGTCATCATTTTGTGCCGCATCGGCTGGTGTTGTTCTATTGGTTGTGGCTTTTTAGCAGGTTGCCTAAATAAAGCCGTCGTAGTAGTCATAGGAACCCATGGACCATTCTCAGAATCCGAATAGGCCACACCATCAAGTATAACCAAATCTGATGGTATAGGAACCTGATTGTCTTCTATTTTTAAGAGCGGATTGTCTTCAGAGCCCGACTCTTTTCTGATATACTGCATAGGAGCACCAATCTTGTCCACGGCTTCAAATATCCATTCCTTTATATCAGAAGTTCTCTATTTAACTTCTGTGGAATCTAAATCAGCCATGATCTTTGCAATGACTGATTCACACCTTGTATAATTGTATATCATCTATATTTAAATAATCGTGTTTATTGAATATTAGTTGAGCTAACTTGCGTTTATTCTGTCTTACAAAACCTAACTGATATTTGTATCTTTCTGCGAATGTCCTTGGTATCTTAGACCAGTATAATCGGTATTTATAACCATCAGAATGCTCATTCAGATGATATATTTTTTTGTCGTACTCTTTACTAGTTTTGTAATCAACAGACAAGGACTGCGGACTAAGTGTTTTCGGTCTATATTTACCTACTTGTATAAAACCTAGCCCATAAGGCATTTTAAAGCCTTCTGAGCGATCCAACACGTGTTCTAGTATAACATTACACATCTCGTCTAAAACACGCTTATAGAGGCCGTAACTGACCTCTATTGGCATCGTCTTATATATGTCCTTGAATGTACAAGATTGTTTACTCTTCATCGTCTTGTGGTCCGTGTGGTTTGACTGAAGCTAACGTAGCATTATTACTATCGTCAGATGGTCTGTTCAACATAAACGACAACTCGTTCTTCATAATAAGATCTTTGATACCAGGGACCATCCACGCTGGAATTTTAACGTCCTCTTCATCAAGGTCATCCATATTGTCTGTGTCGTCATCATCAATCTCTTTAAGCCACACTACGTATATGTATTTAAGCTGACCTTCATCTGTCAACCCTTGAATATAAATATGACCGTCACCATTATAATAACCAGTCATATCTCCAAATGTATATTTTCTCCAATAAGCGTAATTGCGACGAACAACGTCCATATACTGTATTACTTCACCGTTTTGGTCGTGTATTGAAAGTATATTAACACCATTGTTGTCAAGCACATTCTCAAGTGTATCTTCTGTGCGTTTGGTGAAAGACTCGCTACCATCTGGCGACGGTACATCTTCGAGCTTCATAGGACCTGTCTCAACCTTACGAATGAATTCCCAATCGACAAGGTCTTCCCACATAAGTCTTCCAGATCTCATTAAGTCCTTTTTACGATCTTTCTATTCCTTCCACAGCCTGTGTCTATAAGCTCTAATCCAAGAATGTATCTATGCTCTAGAAAGATCTTCACTTTCACTAATGTTGTTGTTTCTTACAAGGAGAAGTATATCATCTGTTATTGTTTTTAATGAAATCTTCGCCATATTAGTTATTGTTTACTTTAATAACTCTTACGTCTTCTGTTTTAAGTAGATCATTAGTATTTTCTATTTTGTATACATCTTTTTTGATCTTCTTAAAATCTAACGTAAATAATCTTTGTAGGAAGTTCTTATTCTTATTTTTATACTCTTTAGTCTAGTATATGTATAAGTATTGGGTATTCTTAAGATTTATTCCTATATTTACTGTATCTTTTCCTATAGTATAGTATACTGTAGTAAGATTATTATACTTAATACTATCAGTATAAACAGTATCTTTAAGTATCTCTATCAGATCCCCTTTAACCCCCCTACCCCCTTTAACGGATAAAGTCTGTGTTTGAGTTGCTGCCGTGTTAACTTGACTAGCTTTAATTTTTAATTTTTCTCTCACACTGTCTACTTGGTGTAGAAGTTTATCGTTCTCGTTCTGTAGCGATTCTATGTCAAGCCTTAAAACATTATTGGCCTACTAGGAGTCTTTTATGATCCCCTAATAGGCCTCAATGTTATTATAAGCCATTTCCAGGCTTTCTGACAGCTTTTTGTTCTATTTGCTTAGAGTTACCCCCCAAGCCAATAAAAGCCCAACAGAGAGGCCAAGAATGGCCTTAAACAGGCTTTTACGATTCGCTACTATCCACTTTAGTATTGTTAGTATCGTCATCGTTTATTTCAATTTCGGTTCCTATATAATCTTCACCTTTTTTCTTAAGGAATTTGCCAAGCGCCTTCCACGGACCATCTGGATTAAGTGTATTTAAATTTTCAAGTATAGACCATAATTCAGTAAGGCTTATTATCACCGTTACTCCTCCAGTAAGTATAAACACTCCTTGTTCATCCATCACAGACCATTCCAAAAGTCTTGCAAGCGATATTATAGAAAATTCATCCAATATTTTAGAAAGAGTACCTTTCCAGTTTTTCTTACTTGTTATCTTTCTTTTTAATCTTCTTGCGACTTTCATGCCGTAGCACATGTCGGTAACAGTAAATGCGAAACAACAAAGTAACAGAGCATATATAGGAGAAAAGAATGCTGTAAGTGCGGCACCGGCAGATATAGCCAGTTTGCCGTACCACGTATTTGCGGACAGGCCGTTAAACATTCTTACTATTCCAGATGCTGTTGCTAGCATGTTAATCCCCATCATACCATTCTGTAATTGGACTGATATCGATGTTTACAGTCGCGTTATCGTTTCTAGACAAATGAATTGAGTTGTTGTTATACCTACCAGCTAATACATACACATCGTTCAAAGGTTCTTCACTAGAAATATTGACGATGTCAATATGTACAGGATTGTTCACAGATTCACCTTCAGAGTCTGAAACAAGTTCAAATACATTTTTATAGTTTGCTGTTACGGTACGTTCGTTGTTTGCATATCCCTAATCAAATACCTTAGCCGTTACTACCAACTCATACTCACCTTCGTATAGTTGAGCACTTGCAGGGAGAGTAACAACTACAATAGAAGGATCTACAGTACGACTAATTCCAGTACGATATACAGTATACTCCATTTCTTTGATAGGTGCTACATTCTTCCAATTTGGTCTTAAACCAATACCGTTGTAACTGTTCATTACAAAAGCTTTATATTTTGGAAAACCTGTAGAATTTATACAGTACTCGCTCGGTTCAAATTCGTTTGTAAAAGGTTCGATAGGAAACCTTCCAATAAATCTGTTCTTCTTTTTATACTCCTGTTCCAGTTTGTTTTTCAATGTAGTATTTACAAAGAAAGCCTCTGCAGAAAGTACATTTGCAGAAGAACTGTCGCCAAAGGTAAGTTGTATCTTAAGGCGAATGTCGTTTCCTATTCTTATTTTCATATTGTAGTAATTACAAAAAAGCCGGAATGGGCGTTGCCCACCCCAGCTTAATTAATTCATTCCTTTGTGTTGTCAATCTGAGCAGCAACGCCAGGATTAGTACCATCGCCACCAAGAACGTCTGTAATCATATCGGTATCGCCGACCATATAAATCTCTACAGTCTGCTTTGTCTTACGGAACAGATCGTCAGCAGAACGATACATGTTCTCAAACTCGATAGTGATAACATTATAGTGCTTCGTGAGATCGGTCTCCATAGCGGGCTTGATGATTGGCCAAGTGCCCTCTCCACGGTTCAGGATGCCCTCGTAACCCATAGCTTGAGCTTCGCGGTCACGAACCAGTTTTGCAGAACCGACGTGAGTCTTACCTGGAACCTTCGTAATAGCAACACCCTTGGGGAAGTTCTTGTTAGTAGACTCGAAGCCACCACCTGCGGGATCGGTCCAATAAATGTTCACATTGAAACGAACCTTGTTGTACCAGTTGATTGAATCAACTGAATTGTCATCATCATAGGTCATTGCAGTAAGAACAACCTTCTCCTGGCCAGAAGTAGTCGTAGCAGTTGCAGTAACGCGAGCACGCTTCCACTCCTTGTTGATCATGTTTGCAATAGCTGTAGCGATGGTAGCCTTGGTGTCGCCAGCTACAGTAATATACTCATAGCTCTCTGTCCACTTACGGAAGCGAGTAGGCAGATCTTTGAAAGTCAGGCGAACGATGATTCTCTTACCACCTTTTGCGAACTCAGTAAGAACAGCTGCGTCGAGGCTGTGAAGATCAATAGTAACTGCATCTTCAGTATCGGCTGCATATGGAGTAACAGCCCAACCCTTGATGTCTGCAACGTTGATAAAGTTAGACCACTTGATGTTGGCAACATTCGTTACGGCGCCGGTATTAGGATTGATCTGCTTGTCGGTCTTGCCAGTGAACATACCGATCTTAAAACGAGCTGAAGTATTATCAGCAGCCTTGTTCTGGTCAAAATCCCAGATGATAAACTGGCCCTTGTTACCACTAGCGAGGCTAGAAGCAAGAGCATTAGATGTGCTGTCATTGCTGACAAACACAGTATTTACGTATGTAATCATAATTAAATTAATTTATTCTACTCCCCCTATACACAATGGCTAGACCTAACTAGCTGGGGTTTCCACGTTTAAATTATTCTTGTGTATTTACTTCATTTAGCAGAGTTCTATATCTAGGATCGCCTTGATTCTCTATGTACATCTAAGCTGCGATCTTGACTATCTCTGGCCAAATGTAATCGGGAAAATCTGTATAATTAGTATACGGATTCTCGGTTGTTATTTCTGTTGGAACTTTAATATAGCCCAACGTATATTTTTTTATTTTATAATTCTTGTCCGTCAGTAAACGGAATCCGTCCTATGTTCTTACGCGCAGAGGACGTGCCCTATGATACCTGTAATGAAAGTCAGTAAGGCTGTTGTTTATACGATACATAAAGTTATCAGCTGTGCATTCGAATACGCACGTGTCCATTTCGTGATTATTGTTTAAATCACTTATGACAACATCTTCATTTAGCACAAACATCATGTTTGTAGGATATGTATACTGATATTCATCGTATGAAGTGTGATTCGTAGGTTCTACCGCTTCGTATTTCTTTTCACGTAGAAGATTAACCAAGTCTCTAGTGCGCTTTTCATTCTGCTCATACGATGTGCGGTGTGGCAAATTGCCGTTAAATCGCTCTTTTACAAACTTTATTTCAGCCTGATTGAGCCAATATACACTATCGTCGGTATGGGGCTTATTTATAGTATCGTCGATTTTATTTATCTCAAGCTCGAACGATGCAATTAAATCAACACCTATCATAATCAATCTTCAGATTTTTGTTTCTATTTTTCTTGTTTTTCATCTTTTTTAGCTCCACCGCTAACATATTGTATATACAAATTTACAGCACCTGTAACTAAGTCGTCAAATACTTTCATTGGAAGTTCGCACGGCTTATTATCGACAAGTATACTAAAATGTGAAGGTTTTTTGTAATACATTATTCTTATGCTATCAACATTAGTATATCTATCGTATATACATGTTATGGTAGGCTTATCGCTTATGTGGGTGTTTAACACAGCTATCGGTTGTCTAAGTATCCTCAAGCTGTCATATGGGCTTTCTAAGAATTTATCTACCTCTATCTAAGACACCATCTTATTTGGTAAAACCTTTAACATCTATGTAGATGTAACATTAGCGTTTGAGTTAGAACCCAAAGTTATTGGAAAATACCATACTCCTTCTGCCTGACGAGTACCATTATGATTGTATGTACTAGAAACATTTGAAACACTTCTAATATAATAACCGTCTGGTAGCTCCCATGTTATAGATCTTGACGTATCTATTTGGCTAGGATTACTGTAATCCAAGTTATTTACTTTAGCGTCTGTTGTTGATATAGTTGTTCCAGTATACAAACTCTGAAGTACAGACTCAACGTGTGAGGAAATCTTAGAACCAGACTCTAATCTATCGAGGCTTTTATAAATCTCAGTTATAAATTTATCTTGATACTGATTTAAAAATGAATATATAGTATCTGTATCAAGTTTATTGAAATATTCTTTGTCTGGCATAAGGGTCTGAACTCGTCTTTCGAATTCAATACCCAGTTGTCGTGTTTCTGTTAGTGTCATGCTTCAAGTCCCCTCATATTAAGTTTAGAATTAAGCCTTTGTGATTCTATATTCTCCAATGCAAATGTAATAGCGAGAGTTATGAGTTCTTCAGCCATTGAATCATTTAACTCAAAAGTTGCAGTATCCTAACTACCTACAAACTTTGCAGGTTGTTTTATAAATGTCAACTTCATAGTATTGACGTCAGATTGATCTGTGGGATCGTATACTACATGGATATTTCCACCTTGAATATAACATACAGGAGTCTTGATCCATGGTTTGTTATACGAAGTAACGAAGAATTTTTTAGCTACATCATGATTTACAAGTGTAACCACCTGACTAGAATTAGATCCACTCACGTGTGCAGAAACAAAGTATAAGAACTTTGGATCTGTAGGCAATGCTCCGTATTTTTCATTAGACGGCGCATCAGAAGAAGTTAAATTAATTGAAGAAGAAGTAATCAGAGGCTGTAAATCAGATATTGATTTTATATCTGTTTCTAATCCAGATCGTCTAACATTGTTGCCAGTTATCTTTTGAGCGATCAGTGCCAAATAAGCTTTGTCTAAAATAGTGGCTTGTTCCTTCCTAGTTAACGATGGATATGACGAAGTAACATTGTCCTTGTCATACTCTATCATGAATTTTTCATATATATCACTGTGCGTCATATCACATTGTATTTAAGTTTATCACTTATTATTTGTCTCGTTAATGATTGAAAGCTTAAGGTCCTGATTCTTCTTACTGTCCAAATATGCAATAGCATCTTCAAGAGAATCTGCAAACATGTCTGAACCATAGAAATAGTGTGTCTTGTCTTTACGGATAACGCCTTTTGCGATAGCCTGCTCAAGAACAAACTCGGTTTCTTTAGAAGAATTGTCAATCCACTTATCGAAGAACTTCTTAGGCTGTTTATCAACAAGATTGAACAGAGTAGATTCTACGAGTTCGTTTGACATACGATCTGCATTAACACCAAACAAACGCAAGCATTTGCGCATCTGTTCGAGAGAAAGCTTGTCGAACTCTTTGATTGCATCTCTACGGAGCTTATTGATCTTGTTTGCTTCAACTGCCTCAGCTTCACGATTAATAAGCAAATAGTCTTTGCCTGCAGTGAGTTTATCGAGTGAAGTAGCAACACGTTTGTGGCCGCTAAGGAACTTGATAATCATAGCCTGACGAGGAATTGAATCGTCAAGTATGATACCACGTGAACCAACCTTTACGCAGAATGTAGTCCAGAAGTCACTAGACTTGGCCAAATGACCTTCTGCATAACCTAAAGCTTTTTCGTAATATTTTTCATCCTCGGGAGTAAGACCCGTGTATATCGACCCAGACCTTGTGAAATAAGGAGCGATGTAATCAAAACATGCCTTGTACTTAACCAGTCCAGCCCAGGGATTCTTTTTCTTAATTTTTAATTCAACTACCATAATGTTACATTAGTATGTTGTGTATCGGCAGGGGGCCGAAGCCCCCGTCGAATACATTATATTTTGTTTATATGAGATCAAATACCTGCGTTGCTGATTTCAGTATCTTCAGCGTCGCAGTACAGGATACCGCAAGACAGTGGGTTACGCAGCATGATACCCTCCTCACCGAGGAAGTGCACCTGATAACCATCACGGCTGTTAGAACGAACAGTGTTGATGCTGTTACCATATCCGTTAGGAGCAACAGAACCAGCAGTAGTCCACTGTACGAACTCACGACCCTTACGACAAACCTTAACGATGTTAGCCTGACCGTCACGTGAACCGAGGTCAACGAACAGGAAGGTATAAGACATCAGTGGTTTACCGGTCAGTGGGTGAAGCTGACGGAACATCTCCATGTTGTCGAACAGAGGACAACGCTTCAGAGTCAGCTCAATACCGTTAGTCATCTTATAAGTTGTGAACTGTCCACCGAGTGTCAGGTTCTGACCAGAACCAGTTACAAATACGGTGTCAATCAGATTGAAGCCAGCTACCTTCTCCTTCAGGATACGGTCGAACTCACGAATACCCATCTCACCAGTCAGAGCGATGAACTTACGCTCGTTAGTACCGAGGATATTGTAGCAGAGATCGAACAGATAATCCTCAAGCAGCTCTGCAGTCAGGTGAGTGTAGTAACGAACGTTAGCGGGGCTAATCTGCTCAAGCAGACCACTCATTGTAGGAGCGGGACGACCGTTAGTACCCTTGTTAATGTAAGTACCGTCAGCGTTACGGTTTGACTTAGAGAAGAGCAGAGCCTTTTCCTCACGCTTCTTCCATTCGCGAAGAGCAATCCAGTACTGATAGTCAGACCACAGATAAGAAGTCTTACCACTCTCGGGGTCCTTCAGAGCGATAGCCAGAACGGTGCTGTAAGCATCGCCAGTGATATCGTAGCTCAGACGAAGAGTCTGCAGATGGTTACGCATCTTAAATGGAGTCTGATAGTTGATGATATCAGCCTCATCACTGTACTCCTCGTAAGCAGAACCCATACGGCTTACCTGACGACCAGGAAGCAGGAACTCACCAGGAATATAAGCAGCAGCTGAACCGTCTACTACATAACACTCGTATACCCAAGCGCTACCATCCTGATAAGGAGAAGCACCAACACGAACCTGGAACTTATAATCGTCGAATGACAGAATAGCACCAGTGTTGAACCACTTCTCTTCCAAAGCGATATAGATAGGAGCACCGTTTGCACCAGGAGTTACGGTATTGTAGTTATTGGTAGTAATCTCTGAGCCGTTTGACTTAGCCCAACGAATGTTTACAGCGTGATCGCTGTCGATCATTACTGACCACTCAAACTCGCGGTTGTCAATGATCATAGTTTTGCCAAGACCGCCAGTAATCAGGTCAATAGCAGTAGATACACCATCATCTTTGGTACCAAATACCAGTGAAAGCAGACCGCTAACCTCATGAGGACGTGTCAGCAGTGCGTTAGAAATCATGTTTTCATCAACCAGGTCCGAGAAACGACGTCCACGGTACAACTGGAGGTTGTTAAGTAAACTATTATTCATATGTATTTATATTGTTTGTTATCAGATCAGAACGCACCTGCAAGTAAGTCCGTAACTGATTTTTGTTTATTGTCGGCATT
>Ga0326511_10001968_pt1 | contig 16892 bp, 7 predicted proteins | sample 0_2496_0518_D_FD_203701 | JGI IMG/M metagenome (GOLD analysis project Ga0326511, IMG submission 203701) | Bovine rumen microbial communities from UC Davis, California, United States - 0_2496_0518 | ecosystem: Host-associated > Mammals > Digestive system > Stomach > Rumen | place: USA: California...
ACCAGAGGGCACCATCGCCCGTTTCGCAGATACTATAGATACGCTGGCTGTGCAGTCCGTCAGCCTTGCCGAGATGGGCGAAGGTGAAGTCCTGTATTTAGTTAAGAAGTTAAGTAGTTCTTGCGCTCCGTTGGTGCTCAGGCGCTTCGCGGAGTCTCGCTTCGCTCGTCCTGTCGGACAGAAGTTAAGCCATTACTTCTATTGCTTGTTTTCAACCACCAGACATTTGGCTTCGCTCGGCCTTGCCGCTTTGCCTGCAAAGAACTTCTTTAACTTCTTTAACTTCTTAACTTCTTATCTACTTCAGAAAGTTGAATAAATTGTGATTATTATGTGGTCAAAAAAACATCCTGCCTCGTCAATGGAGGTCAGGATGTATGAAGAGAGCGGGCGCTTTCAGTCGCATCGCTTAGTCAAGGCGGCAGAGCCGGGCAGCATGCGACCTTTTGTCGGGCGTGGCCCAGCGCATGATGTAGAGGCCATGAGCGGGGTGCTGTACGCGACGCCCCGTGAGGTCGTAGTATTCTACGCCAGACGACGGGTCGTCCCCCGATGGCAGGATACTCTCTGCGGGCACAATGCCCGTGACTTCTTGGTTTCCTAAACGATAGAGCTTCACGCCATGGCTGGGGATGTTGACGCTGAGGGTGCCCGTGACGGTGCCTTCGTCTTGCTTGGCCCAGATGTCACGCACGGGGACGGCCTCATTGGAGGCATAGCCCAACTGCGTGAGGTCGAAGGTGAAGGCGTCGGCCTTGGTGACGTAGAACAGAAATTCCATCGTGGTGCCAGCCGACGAGGTGTTGTCAGTGTCGCAGCTGGAGTCGTAGCCGCAGAGGGCGCGGAAAGTCTTGTAGGGATGACCCTCTGGCAAGTCGTAGATGAGCGTACACTCCGCATTCATTCCCAGACCGGTCTGGTAGCTCTGACCTTCCACCCTTAGCGTGCCATTCTCCACGTTTTTGTTGATATGCAGCGTGCCCCATTCGGAAGTATAGGAAGAGGGAGTCAGGGCGGTAAGCGAAGTCTCGTTGCCATCGGCATCGATGAGCACGGGGTCAATGAGGTCGGCCCGGTCATAGGCGAAGCCGTCGCCATAGTTGCTCACCACAATCTGCAATCGCTGTGCGTCCGTCACGTCGCATGTCATCAGCTTGCTCTTTGTGCCGCTTCGCGAGATCAGTCCCGACCTGGCAGCATAGTCCTCCTGCTCGTTGGCAAGCGGGTTCTGGTCGAACACCATAAATCGGATGGACGTTGTGGCACCCGTCTGACCGATGCCCGAGTCATCGGCAGCCGCCAGGGCCTTGAAGCGCACGACGTCCATATCGTCGGGAATACGGAAGAAGATGGCCGCATTGGCATCCGTGGAGAATCCGCGGTCGTAGGCGACGCCCATCACCTGCATCTTACCGCCGTTGTCCACGTTTTTGTTCTCCACGACACGGTTGAAGTAGCTGGCCGTGTAGGTGCGGGTCTGATAGGTACCGGTAAGGGGCACCTCGGTGCCGTCGCGAAGCACCAGCGTGGGGTTGATCCAGTCGCCATGGTCGTAGTTGTAGTTGTCGCCACCATCATCGACCACCAGCACGAGGGTCTTGGAGCCTTCTGGCCATTCGACGTCCACCTCCACGGCATGGCCGTCGGTGGTATAGGCGATCACCTCGGACTGATAGAGGGCCTTGCTGCCCACGACCCAGCGGTTGTTGTCGCGCTGGAACAAGGCCAGGTAGCGGTTGCCTGTGGCGGGATCTTCGCTGGTCCATGCCACGCGCCCGTTGTCCTCGTCGTTCAGCACCTGATGGGCCTGCTGGCCGTACTTGTGCATGCGGTGGTACTCCTCGTTGTTGAGGAGGGAGAGGGTGAAGTCATCGTTGCGGGTCATCTCGCCACCGAAGAACAGGGGCGAGTGGCAGATACCCCAAAGGGTCATCATCGTGAGCTGCTCATTTTGCGTGAGGCGGGTCCAGCGCCCATTGTCGGCGGCTGTGTAGCCCGGGTCGGCAATGGTCATCGCAATCTGTCCCAAGGGCAGCATGTCGCAGTCGGCATAGTTGCCCGTACGGGTCACTTCCTCCCACGCATGGGCCTCGCCGAACACGGCGTCCACTGCACTCCAGTTGTCCCACAGGTCATCCATCATACGCCACATATTGGCATTGTCGAGGCACTCTTGCGCATACTGGTACTGGGTCTTGCCAGGGGAGAGGGAGAGCACGATAGGCCTGCCCGTCTGGTCGATGGCATGGCGAATCATGTGGATCTCATCGGTGTAGAACGGGCGGCTCAGGTCATCGACCTTCAGGAAGTCCACGCCCCACTCGGCATAGAGGTCCATGAGGCTGTTGTAGTACTGTTGGCCTGCCTCGTTGTTGCGCACCAGCAGGTTGTCCTTGAGCCAGGTGCAGGGTGAGGTAGTGCCGTTGTAGACTTCGCTCCAGGGAGTGCCCTCCATGCCCTTGAGCTTGTAGTTGCTGCCCACCACCGACTTAGGTACGCCGCGCATGATGTGGATGCCGAACTTCAGCCCCATCTCGTGCAGTTTGTCGGCGATGGCCTTGAACCCGATGTTTCTGCCATCCTGCATGCACGAGGGGAAGCGGGTAGGCGACGGCAGGTAGCGTCCGTACTCGTCGAGCACATAGTCCTGATCGCCTCGCTGGTTGTAGTTGCCTGCACCCAACGACGGGTGGTTGCAGTACCAACGGATGTCGATGACGACATATTCCCAGCCATACTTCACGAGGTCGTTGTCCACGAGGTACTGCGCATTCTGCATCACCTCCTTCTCGGTGACGCTGCTGTAGTAGCAGTCCCACGAGTTCCATCCCATCGGGGCGTGGGGTGCCCAGGTGCGGAAGTCGGCCGTGTTGCCTGTCTCGCTGGCTGCGGTCGCCATGTCGTTGTGTGCCATTGCGCTGCCATGTAGCATGAAGGCTGCGCATAGTGAAAAGAATAGTCTCTGCATCATAGATAAAACGTTTGAGATGAAAATAATATGAAGTGTTGTGATTTCCCCTATTCGTCCAGACGGCCCGTGACGCGCAGGTAGTCGGTCTCGTAGATCTTGTATTGCGTCAAGGCCTCTATATAGTTGCTGCGGGCCTGCTGCCACTGGGCCTGTGCCTCGAGGAGGTCGGTCATCGTGGCCATCTGCGTGTCGTATCGCTGGCGCATGACACGCAGGTTCTCCTCGGCTTGCTGCTGTCCTAAGAGCGCCGTCTCGGCCATGCGATAGCCGTCGGTGAGGTTGTATACGGCCTGACGGGCCTCCATTTTCATGCCCCGCTGGCCCTGTTGCTGTTGCAGGCGGGCATTGTCGACGTCAATCTTGGTCCTTTTCACCTTCTTGAAGTCGGCTCCCCAGTGGAAGATGGGTACCTGCACGGTGAGCATGGCCATGGGGAAGTCACCATGGAAGGTCTCGCTGATAGGGTAGGGCGTCCCATCGCTACCCAGTGTGGTGCCCCGCATCTTCACGTTGTCATAATAGGTATAGCCTAAAGAAAGGGCGACGGTGGGCAGATAGTGGGCACGGGCCATCTTGACCTGCTGTTGCCTGACCTGCACTTGCTTGTCAAGCAGATACAATTCAGGGCGGTGGTCGATGTCATCGCTGATGCCTTGTGGCAGGACCATCGAGAGCACCGTGTCGGCAGGGATGACGGCGACATGGAGCGGGGCGCCTATCGTGTGGGCCAGCGACAGACGGCACAGTTCCTCGCCATGGCGGGCCTGCTGCAACTGGTAGCTGAGCTCACTTTGCTTGGTGGTGATGCGCAGCAGGTCGGCATCGGTGGCCATCTGTGCCTGCACGCTGAGGGCTACCTGGTCATAGAGTCCCTGCATCTGACGGGCGTATGCCTCGAGCATCATCACCTTGGCATGCACGGCGATGAGCGAGTAGTATGCCTTGTCGACGTCGGCAATAAGCTGCATCTTGGTCTGTCGGCGCTGCTCCAGGCTGACCTCATGGCCGATGGCTGCCAGACGGTTGCCTGCGGTGATCTGTCCACCGGCATAGAGGGGTTGCATGAGGGTGATGCCTGCCATATAGGTGCCTCGCATCTGGAGTGTCATGCCCATCATGTCCATATCCTTGGCATAGACACCCATCGCCTGTCCGTCTATCTGGGGCAGATAGTTGGCGAAGGCGATCTGACGGTCGAGGGCTGCCTGTCTGACGGCATTGTCGGCTGTCTGCATCTGCTCGTTGTGGGCCAGTGCCTGACGTCGGCATTCCTGTAAGGAAAGAATCCGCTCCTCCAACCTTTCTTCCTGGGGGAGGGGAGTGGCCTGCTGGCCAAGCACGGGGGTACAGAGCATCAGAAGGCATACCAGCACAGGGAGGCTATGGGCTTGGGGTCTCCTTACCTTGAAGAAGACAGCATAGAGAACGGGTAGCAGCACCAGCGTGATAAGGGTGCCGACGGCAAGGCCCGACATGATGCAGATGGCCATGGAGCCATACATCGGGTCGCCCAGCAGTGGGGCCATGCCAAGGATGGTGGTGGCCGAGGCCATGATGACGGGGCGTACGCGGCTGACGGTGGCAATGACCACGCTGTCGTAGGCCGAACGGCGCTCTTCCTTGTATTGCCGGTTGATCTCATCGACCAGCACGATGGCATTTTTGACCATCATACCCATCAGTCCCATCAGTCCGATAATGGCCATGAAGGTAAACGGCTGACGCAGGGCGAGTAGCGACGGCGTGATGCCGCAGAGGACGAAGGGGATGCAGAGCACCACCACGCCCACTTCCCGCCAGTTGCGGAAAAGGAGTAGGAGAATGGTGAGGATTATAAACACGGTGACGGGCAAGTACTTCATAAGCAGTGTGGTGGCCATGTCGCTGCTCTTCCCCTCGCCTGCCCATACACGGCTGTAGCCTTCGGGCAGGGGGATGGCGTCGATACCGGCACGGATGTCGCCCATGACCTTGGCCACCGTGCCCTGATAGAGCGATGTGTTAGGATCACACTGTGCCTCGATGCAGCGTTCGCCGTTGACACGGCAGATATAGGGTTCGTCCCAGCCAAGGGCTATCTCGGAGGCCACATTGGAGAGCGGGCCGCTGCGGAACATCTCGTCCTGCAGTTGGCTGACACTGGTAGCGCCCGTAGTGAGTCCTGACAGCAAGTCGGGATTGATGTTGACGTTGAGCATCGACCAAACGGGAATATCGTTCAAGTCGCGTATCTTCTCTCCATTCTCATCGCGTATCTGCATCTGCACGATGGTCTGTCGGTCACCTTCATAGAGCACGCCAACGGGTAGTCCGTCGGTGGCAGCACGCAGGGCATCAGCCACGTTGCCGCGCTCTATGCCGGCACGTAAGGCGTGCTGTCGGGCGTAGTCGGCTACAAGGCTCTTGCCCTTGGGCTTCCAACTGCTGCTTATGGAGTAGTGGTCCACGTACCTGCTCTGGCGCATCACGTCCTCAGCCTGACGTTCCAATCCCTTAAGCACGGCAGGGTCGGGACCCATGAACTGCACCTCGACGGGGTGGCTGGTAGCGATGCTGAAGTTGTAATGGCGAAAGCGGATGTAGGCATCGGGATATTGCTGGCGCAGCGAGTCGCGCACCTGGTCGATGACGGCGTTGACAGTCTCAAAGTCCTTGCAGTCAACCATCAGTTCTCCATAGTTGTCGCCACCGCTATTCATCGGGCGTACCAGACAATAGTGGGCCGGGGCATTGCCCATCGTGGCGGCCACCCGGTCCACCTTCGGAAGCTGCAACAGGCCCTCCGACATTGCCAACAGGTCGTGGCGCACACGGTCGGGCGAGGCCTGGGAAGGTAGTTCGTATTCAATGATGAACTGTGAATAGTCGAAGTCGGGGAAGAAAAGGTTCTTTACTTTCGTCATGCCCAGGTCGCAAGCCACCAGCAGTGCCACGGCTACGCAGACCGTAGCCGCCTTGTGGCCCAGTAGCGTCGTGATGACGCGGCGCACCAGACGGTGTATCTTCGTGTCGTAGGCCTCGTCTTTCTTTTGCCTTTCGCGGGGTGTCAGCCACTGTTTGGCACACACTGGCACCTGCACCAGGGCCAGTATCCACGAGGCCAGCAGGCTGACGCAGAGCACGAGGAAGAGGTCGCGGCAGTATTCGCCTGCCGAGTCGGGTGACATATAGACGGCCAGGAAGGTGGATATGGCAATGATGGTGGCACCGAGCAGGGGCATGCCTGTTTGTGCGCCGATGCGGTAGAGATAGGTTTTCGGCCCCATTCCCCGTTGTTTGTCAATGAGAATGCCGTCCATGATGACGATGGCATTGTCGACCAGCATGCCCATCGCCACGATAAAGGCGCCAAGGGATATGCGCTGCAGGGTACTGCCCATCATGAGCAGGATGGGGAAGGTGACGGCGATGGTGAGCACCAGCCCGAAGCCGATGATGAGGCCGCTGCGGAAGCCCATGGTGAACATCAGTACGATGATGACGATAAGCACCGACTCCAGCAGATTGAGCATGAAACCGTTGATGGCCTCGCTCACTTTGTCGGGCTGGAAGAAGATCTTCTCCGTGGTCATCCCTGCCGGTAGCCGCTCCGCTATCACCTTGGCCAACTGCTGATCGACGGCCTTGCCCACATCGGGTACCACCACTCCGTCCTGCATGGTCAGGCAGATAGCGATAGCGGGCTTGCCGTTGACGAAGAAACCGTTGGTCTGCGGCTCCTGATACTCGCGCTTCACGGTGGCGATGTCGCCTAACCTCACGGTGTGGCCTTCGGTCGTCTTGATGAGCAGGTCGGCAATGTCGTGCTCGTCTGCAAGGGCTCCCGTCACATGCAGGCTCACACGCTCGTCATCCTGCTCGTACCGACCGCCATCGACGGTCTTGCCTGCCTGTTGCAGATGCAGCATGATCTGTGTGGGCAGCAGGCCATTGCGCGACAACTGGTCCTTGCGCAGTCGAATGTTGATGACCTCGGGGCGGGCACCCACCACGTTGATGCGTTTCACCCCCGGCACCTTGAGCAGTTCGCGGCGTATCAGCTTGGCATAGCGCTCCATCTCGGGGTAGGTGAAGCCTGGGTCGCACACTAAGGCATAGAAGATGCCATAGACGTCCATCATGTCATCGACCACGATGGGGGCATAGCACTGAGTAGGCAGTCGCATGGCGGCATCGCCCACCTTGCGGCGGAGCAGGTCGAAGTGCTGTTCGATCTGCGTGTTGAGGACGGTCATCTCAAACTCCACCGTCAGCAGGGCCATGCCCTCGCGGCACTCGGTGCGTATCTCCTTGACGTCGGGCAGTGTGCGCAACTGCTCTTCCATCGTCTGCGCCACCTGGAGTTCCACCTTATGGGCCGTGGCGCCAGGATAGACCACCACGACGGATGCCTGCTTGACGGCCACGGCGGGGTCTTCCAGCTTGGGCATCTGCATGAAACTCAGGATACCGGCCAGCAATATCGCCACCACGGCACTCCAGAAGAGCATGGGCTGGCGTACAAAAAATTGGGTGATGGCTCTTGTCTGCATCGTCTGTCCTCCTTCCTATTCAGATAAGTCCTCCCACGTTGGTTGCAGTGGGCTGGCTGATGACCTGCACCTTCTCGCCTTCGCGAAGCACGCCGACACCTGCCCGTACCACGGTCTCGTCACCTGTCAGTCCGCTGGCTATCACGCTGTGTCCTGCATCGTCTATGCCGCCGAGGGTCACCTCGCGGCGATGTACGGTGCTGTCGGTGGATACCGTCCACACGTAGGTCCTGCCGTTGTCCTCAAAGAGACATGACAGGGGCAGTGTCAGCTTGTCGGCATGTTCCGTGGCGGCCATGACGAGCGTCACCTCGACGTTCTGGCCTGCCGTCAGACGGGTGTCTCCGAGAGAGAGCCTCATGGTATATAGCTGGTTGTTGTCAGCTTTGGGAACGATGCTCACCAGTCGGAGGGGGATGCGTCGTCCACCTGTGGTACACTCGATGCTGCCGATGCGGTCGCGTTGCTGGTAGATGCTTTGCGGCACGCTGACCTCCACCTCCATCCGGTGTACGTCGAGCAGGGTGATCACGGGCGTGCCTGCCCCCACCATCTCGGCACGCTGGAAATGGGTCTTATAGACCACCCCGTCCTGGGGCGCATACAGACGGGTGTACGACAGCTTGTTCTTGTTGGCCTGTAGCTGGACGCCCAACTGCTGGAGTCCGCTGACGGCCTTCTCATAGTCGTTGCCCGACAGGCTCTTGCCCTGATAGAGCTGGCGCAGGCGTTGCACCTCGCCCTGCAGCTGGTCATACTGTATCTGCACGGCATCCACACCCAACTGGTAATCCTTCGCATCGAGGACGGCCAGTAGCTGGCCCTTGCGCACATGGTCGCCATCCTGCACCAGCATCCGCTCTATCTCACCGCCGGTCTTGAAGCCGAGGCTGATCTCGGCATGCTCTTTCACTATGCCGGAAAGACTCTTCATGTGCTCACTGCCTGCCCCCTGGGGCGCTACTGTCATCACACTGTGCCGCACCTGCCCTGCCTTTTCGCCCGAACAGGCACAGAGCAGCGCGGTGACAGCCCATATCATTACTTGTCTTTTCATATTTATAGTTTTCAATATCTTACCGCATGCAAAGGTCGGAAGAATTTTGCACATGGACGATACCGAAAACGACACGAATATGTCCCAAAAGGTATCAAATAGGGAAAATAGGCTCTCGTTTGCTTGCTATTTACGATATATTTCTCTATTTTTGCAAGCGCAAGAATATCAAGCTACATCAGGCACCATGAGAAAGATTTCCGAATATACCGTGTCGATGCTCCCCCAGCGTGACCGCTACCTGGAGTACGACAACATCTGCTTCGTCGACAATTTAGACGAAGCCACCTCGCAGGAGCTCGACTACGCCTTTGAGGACCACCCCGTGAAGGTGGTCTTTGCCACCCTGCTGATGTGTGTGCGTGGAACGGCCAGGCTGCGGCTCAACCTGCGGGAGTATGAGATACAACGCAATGACTTGCTGGTCGTACTGCCCAATACCATCATCGACAAGGCGTACTTCTCAGCCGACTACAAGGGCGCCACCATCTACGTCATGGACAACGACCTGCATCATCCGTCGTTTGGCAATATCGCCTTCCAGTTTCAGAACGAGCTGAGCTCTGCTCCCTGGCTCATCCACTGTCCCCAACAGGAATTCGACGACCTGCTGGCCATCTATACCCTCTGTCGCAGTGTCATTGGCAACGACCACCTCGCCTATCGCAGCGAGATACTGTCTGACTATAAGCATGTCATGGCAAGCTACGTCCTCAGCCTCATGCAGCACAGGCCACAACCCCGACAAACCCTCTCGCGGCAGCAGCAGCTGTTGAGGGTCTTTCAGGACCTCGTACGCCGTCACTACACCGAGCACAGGGACGTCACCTACTATGCCGACAAGATGTGTATCACGCCCAAATATCTCTCTATCGTGGTGGGGCAGGCCAGCGGACGACGACCCCTTGACTGGATACGTGACCTGGTGATCCTCGATGCCAAGGCCATGCTCCTCAGCGGTGACTATACCGTGAGCCAGATTAGCCAGCACCTACACTTCGCCAATCCCTCCTTCTTCGGCAAATACTTCAAGGAGGCCGTCGGATGCTCTCCCGGGCAATATGCCGCGGGCTGAGGATCGTCGCCTCCTCATGGCAGCTCATGGCGACCCGCTGACAACTCGCGTGGGGCCTTGCCGGGGAGCAGCAGCGTGGCGGTAGTCCCCTCGGGGATGACGAACGCGTATGCGACGGTGCCGTCGGACTTCACCGTCCAACGGCTCTCTATCCGACCGTAGGGCGTGTCGAGATGGCCTTTGGCATACGTCATCTGTCCCGTCGGGTCGGCTTCTGGTCGCAGGAAGAAGTGACGGTAGCCAGGCTGACGCTCATCGCGCTCTATGCCTAAACAGCGGTTGACCAGCCATTGGCCTACGGCTCCGAACGAATAGTGGTTGAACGAGTTCATTGCGTTGTTGCCGCCGAAGCCTGCCGTATGGGTGTAGGAGTTGAGCCGCTCCCAGATGGTGGTGGCGCCCTGCGTCACAGGGTAGAGCCATGAGGGATAGTCCTGTTGCTGCAACAGGCGGTAGGCCACGTCGCTCCTCTGGTTGTCGGAGAGCACCCTGCTGATCCAGGCGGTGGTGATGAAGCCGGTCATCAGCGAGTAAGGAGGGCATCTCACTCCCTGGTCAGTGACGTTCTCCCGTTGGATGGTGGCCACCAGCCGCTCTGTCATCTTCCGTCGTAGGTCGCCCTCCACGATATGGAAGGCTAAAGGCAGCACGTAGGAGCCCTGCGTGTCTATCGCCTGTCCCTTGCGCTCTGCGTATGCCGCCGAGACGATGGTCGTTCCCGTTGCCTTGTCCACATAGTTGTCGATGAAGAACAACTTCCTCTCCGCAAGCCTTTTAGCATACCTCTCCGCATCATCGTACTTCCCAAGTAGCAGTGCCGTCTGCCGCATGATGTCGAGGTCGTAGATGTAATAGGCCTCGAAGAGCAGTGTCTTGTCGTTTCTGCTGTCCTCGAGTCCGAGCCAGTCGCCAAGGTCGCCCCATTGCCGCTCCTGCACGAGGAGACCCGTCTCCCTGTCGAAGTAATGAGCGTCCACATAGTGGATATAGGCTCTCATGGCGTCGTAGTGCTCGGCCAGTAGCTGCCTGTCGGCGTACTGCAGCCAGCACTCCCATGGCACGGTAATGCCTGCACTGCCCCAGAGCAGTCCGCCGAAGCCTCCGCCGATGGGGGCTATGTCGGGCATGCGTCCTTCGGCGGTCTGCACGTCGCGCATGGCTTGCAGGTGCTTGCGCAGGAAACTATCCACCTGGGCCATCATCACTGCCGTCCGTGAAAACACGCTGATGTCGCCGCTCCAGCCCATCCGCTCATTGCGTTGAGGACAGTCGGTGGGCATGCTGATGAAGTTGGAGAGCATCGACCATTGGATGTTTTTCCACAGACGGTTGACGAGGGGGTTGCTACACTCGAAGTCGGCAGTGAACTGCTGGATGCTACTCAGCACAAGGCCTTTGACGGCGTCGAGTGGCAGGGGATGGTCGATGCCTGTGATTTCCACATAGCGGTAGCCGTGAAGGGTCTGCTCAGGGATGAACTCCTCGCTGGTGTCTCCGTGGGCGATATAGATGTCCTGGGCCATGGCTGCACGGATGTTCTCGAGCATCATGGTGCCTGCCTTGCCGCTGTAGGCAGGCAAGTCGGGATAGAGCACCTCGGCGTAGCGGAAGGTCAGCCGTTGTCCCTTGTGCAATCCCGTGAGGGTGATCTTAGGAATGCCGGCCATGTTCTGTCCCATGTCGTAGATATAGACGTGGGGACGTACCTCGTTGACGCCCTGGGCGGTGAGCGTCGTAAAGAGACCAACGCTGGTGGTGGAGGGCAGAAGCTGGAAGAAAGAATAGTCATCGACCTTGGGTGTGGTGCCTCCGCCCTCCGTGGGCAAATGCCCCTCCAGCGTCATCTCCTTGGCTCCCTGCCAGCTGTCAACGCCTGCGGTATTGTCATAGACTTCGCCTTGGAACATGCTGGCGTATTGTACCTTCGAATTGGAACATACCTGCCATTGGCCGGGCTGGGTGGTGATGACGGTGGAGTCGCCATCGGCATACCTGATGAGCAGACGGCCGATGAAGGCCAGTTGGTCACCGAAATAGTTCCAGTTGCCTCCCGAGTAGGTCATGCCACCTGCCCACCAGCCCTCTGCCAGGCTGACGTCGAGCGTATTGGACGACTGTAGCAGAGGGGTGACGTCATAGGTCTGATAATAGTGTGTCTTGTTGTATTGTGAGATGCCGGGAGCGTAGTACTCGTTGCCTACTCGCTGGCCGTTGATGGAAGCGTGGTAGATACCTCGGGCCGTAGCCGTCAGCGTGGCCTGGCTGACACGCTTGTCCTTGATGGCGAAGTGGCGTCGCAACAGCGGCATGGAGCCTCGGCGGGGTGTCGTCAGCATCCTCACGGGCTTGTTGGCCATGCCAATAGGTACGGGGGTGGCCTCTTCGTAGAGCACATGGCAGGGCGAACGGTAGTTGCGTACCGTCGTCCTCCAGAGCGTCGCCCTTTGTCCTGCCTCCATCTCGTAGCCGATGTCAGCCAGTTGCGGGAAGCAGATGTAGTCGCCCCCTGTTCCCATCGGATTCAGTTCCACTCGGCCCAGTTCGTTTCCGTCGAAGGACAAGGTGGCTGTCCCTAAGCAGCAGGCAACGGCTATCTCATGCGTGGCATAGATGTCGGCCATCTCGCACCCAAAGTTGGCCAAGAGCTCTTCTGCGGAGGATGCGGGGGCGCCTCGCCTCCTGTCTTTTGCGGTATAGTTGATACGCCACACTGAGAGGAAATGCTTGTCGGCCGACAGTTGGACCTTGATGTAGGATTCATCCTGACCGTTTTCCACGTCGAGGATATTCATGTTGCGGTCCATCAGTCGTGGATCGTTGCCACCGAAGAGCACGGCGGCGGTCGTAGAATGGCTGTCCTGGTCGAGTTGTATGCTCCAACAGATTCTGAACTGAGGAAGATAAGGTGCATAGACCGTGGGGACATCCGTCCCAATCCATTTGGCATCCCCCCATTGCGCATAGGATAGGAGTGGAATCCAAGCCAGCAGTAGTAGGTTGAGTAGTTTCATTTATTGATAGACTTTGCTGCTTCGAATACTGCCATCCCCTAATATCTCGGTCTTGATATAAAGGCCGTGCCGAGGGCTGACGATCCTGTGTCCATGCAAATCGTACCATTGAGTGGAACAAACACGCTGGTCGGTGGCACCCGTTGGCTGGCCGATGGAGGTGACAGATGACGTGCCTGCGGCTGCCTTGTTGGCATTGAGGATGACGCCCGTCGGCTTGTCAAACAGGAGGGCTACTACCCGCAGGTTGTTTTTGTCCTGAACAACGGGCTGCCCGCTGGTATTCCTGATCTCGCGTAAATCAAAGCTGTAGTCGCAAGTCTGAGCGACGTCGGCGACGATGGGCGATTGGAGAGAGTTCTCGATGCCTGACATGCTGGAACGGGCCAGATAGACAAAGTTGTAGGTGAGGCCGCTCACATAGTTGCCGCCTTTGGTGAAAAGGTCCATGGACGAGGGCCATCCAGTTTCTCCGCTGTAGTAGTTGGCTTGCTTCCAGTTGCTGGAGGTTCCTGTCAAACCGTCGCTTAGCAGTATGAACCCCACTTCGTAGGGACAGTCGTCACGGTCGAGCGGGAAAGTGATGCGAGCTGTGGCTGTGAGGATGCTGTCTTCTGTCCATACCGATGACACTTCGACCTCGGCAGGGGCCACCACATTGCAGGCCCGGCTCCACAGGTCTTCGATGCCAAAAGTCTTTCCTCCTGCATTGCCACTGAAGGCATCCGTAGATAGCTGACGGTCGAGGAAGGCGGAGGGGAAGCCTGATATGTTGCTGGGATATTGGGCAGACGACATCACTTCCATGGGGTCTTTGTTATGATAGGAAATGCCGATGAAATCGTCGGGATGTAGGCGATTCATTTCTTCCAGCCCGACGAAGCCTCGCGGACAGTAGCCACACCATGTGCCAGTGTATTCCTCCAGCACAGCACGGTGAACGGGGAGCGTGTGATAGAGATTGGCCAAGCCTTGGCCTTGGGGGGAAAGGTCTTCATTCTGAAAGCCATCGACGCTGGTAATGGTCACCACGACGGGGTAGGCACCCTTCTCTGCCACAGCCGGCAGTTGCACCTCAAACGTAGTGGAGCGTCCGAAGATACCAGGCAGGCGCTTGCTTCCAAGGTCTTGATGGACACTGCCCGACAGTCCTGCTATTTCGTAGGTATAGTCGAGCGAGGCGACTCCCTGTGTGCCGTGGTTGATGATCTCGATGATGGTGCTCGTCGGTTGGCCGGTACGGCCTTTGTACTCTTCCACGTAGCTGACGCCAACGGCATGCTCACGGATGCCTTCGCCTTCAAGCACCACTTGCAGGGCAGCATCGGTGTAGGTGTCGGCCAGATCGTGCCAAGCCGTGCGGTAGATATCACTGGTATGGAGAAACAGGCCTCCTTGCGAAATGTGCCCCGTCACTACCAATGGCCTCTGGGGGCTGTTGCCCTTTGCCACTTTGAATGAATAGCCTACATAGAGGCCGTCTTCCGTGATGGTATAGGGGGTGGCAAAGTCAACCTGCGTATAGCCCTTGGACGCTTCGAAAGGCTGCACGGCAATGTCGGGCTCCTGCATGCGCTGGCTCTTGATGGAAGGGAGCTGGAGGGACAGCCATGCTTTCGCATCGGAAAGGTCGTTGCTGGATGGGAAGACGATACGCAGGGCCTTTACTTTCAAGCCCACTAAGGCACGGTCGGTCAGATGCATGGCCACATCGTAGGTCTCAGCCTTTGCACTGCCAGTTCCTATCACAAAGGCACTGTCACCGCGGCTGTAGACAATTTCGTTTGCAGCAGCCTGCAGGTTTGGCGTGCTGCAAAAGAGCAGCACGCCGATAAGCAGAGCCATGAGGATATGATGTTGTGTAGCCTTCATGATGATTTCGTGTTATTTATTGATGACTTTGATATTCTGAAGGGTGCCATCGGAAAGGGTCACGCTCTTGATGATGAGACCTTTGGCATCTGCGTTGACACGTCGGCCTGTGGCATCGTAATAGCTCACGGCCTTGACGTCGGTTGATGTCTGTGCAGGGGCTATGCCGACAGTCTCATCATTCCATGGCTCGGTGACGATTTGGCTGGTGGCCAGGTCGAAGTACACGATGTTGGAGCGACGCTCCACACCAGCACCTCGATAGATGCTCTGGATACCCACGTTCTTTGCCGGCTCAAAGTAGATGGTGAAGAATGACAAGTAGATGTCATAGTTGGCATCATACCAGCCGAAGGGAATCTCCGTCATTTCCTCCGTCAACCCTTCATAGTCGTCTGGGGAGAAGATGAAGGGCTCGTCGTCAATATAGGCTTGCCACGAAAGCTTCTCAGGCACGATATAGTTTCCGTCCTTATCGGTAGCCACTATATTAAATTGTAATGCGTTATATCCCCATTCGGAGAGCGTGGAACGGTAGTTCGTGATGACAGGATCGGCAGGTATTGCGGGAACCTCTTGGAAGAAATAGAACTTAGGAGCCAGCAGGACGGTATAATATAAGCGGGCAGTGTTCTTTCCTACGTTGATGACAAAGGCTTCGTCGGTGCTGAAAGAGCGAGTGGAAGCATCATAGTCAAACACCAGTTCGTCAAGCAGGCTGGCAGTGGTGACCTCCTGATCTGTAGCTTCATCATAGTAGGTATAATAATGCTCGCCGACGAAGAACAGATGATAGGTATTGTAATAGACGCCTACATACTGGCCACTCTTGAAGGTCAGTTTGTCGCCTTCGATGGTTCCCTTGATATAGACACCTTCAGCAAAGACGTTTAGGTAAACCTCATTTCCGACAAAGGCCACCTCCACTTGCTCAGCAGCCTGATTACCCCTACTGTTGATGTAGCTTACCGTGATGTTCTCCAGCACAGCTCCTTCTGGCAGCTTTACGAGCTCATCGGTCAACGGCTGGAAAAGTATGTTCCAGTTGGCAGCCCCTTCCCAGGTGAAAGTCTCCCCGTCGAGAGTATAGACGGCACCAATGGCGTAGCCTCCGTCTGCCCATGGATCTACGTTTTCTTCTACGCTGCGAAGCTCTCCATCCTTGTATATAAGTTTGATGTCGGTGTCGCCCTCAGCTTCAACAAAACGTCCTTCTCCAGCTTCTTCGTCGGTCCATTCCCACACGACCTTGGTGATATAATAGTCGTAAACGCCCGTACTGCCTTCGCGCTGGTCAATAAGTTGCCGATGGATCACAATGGTGTCGCCCTCGGCCCGTTCGGCTTTTACCCAACTCTCGGCAGCGAGATAGGTAGGCAGGTTGTAGATGTATATGTTTCCGTCTTCGCCTTCAACAAGTTTGGCCATTCCACCGTCAGAACTGACGTCCATGATGCCGTACAGCCAATTGCGGCCGTAAGCCCCATAACTGGCTACAAAGTTATCGATAAGCTGGCCAGCCGGTTGCTCCCTGATAATTGTCGAGGGGTCTGCGGTACGCAAGCTTTTCGCGGCGGCAGGGCGATCGTTTGTCAACTGGGTCATGTTGCGTGTCACTTGCTGGGGGTTGAAAGCCGAAATGGGCTGTAACTCACTTTGGGCTGAAACGCTAAAGACTACAGCAAGAGCTGTAATTAGTGATAGAGTATATTTTTTCATAAGCCTTTTTCTGTGTTGTTAAACAATGATAAATTAGAGTAAAATTTTTTTGAATGGCAAAATTACCATTATGTTATAAAATACATTTACTATCTCTAAAAAAATTTATACTATTTAACAAAAAAACAAAATAAAGCAACATATTTGAAACTCATTCTCTTGTCACCAAGATAATATATAAAGAATTAACCCAGTTCGTCGCAAAATACTACACCATGATGAGCGAGGCTGATTTCTTCCGGCTGAGGACTGCTGACACCACCAACGAGTGCCACGATGTAAGTAACGTGATTTTGATGTGGAGTAAATTATTGTTGCAACAGCCATTGGGCAAAGAATTGATCATAGAGCGTATAGGTGCCCATGTCATGGGTAATGAAGTCCTTTTCCAAAAGACCTTTAATGGCCCCTTGCACCATGCTGGCAGTAAGATGATAGCGCTGGAGGAACGGACGAGAAGTCAGATTGGTGGCCTTGCCCTCCTTGCAGATAGCCATCAGAACTTCTTTTTGCTTTGGAGGTAATTGGAAAAGCAAGGCTTTGTAAGCAAAGCTCTGCTGGGTGATAATCTGCTGAATAGCGGGCTCTATCATCTCCTCTGTACACGATGCATTAGGCTCTGTCAATGTAAACAATGCGTTCAGCACGGACTGTA
>Ga0326511_10001969_pt1 | contig 16888 bp, 14 predicted proteins | sample 0_2496_0518_D_FD_203701 | JGI IMG/M metagenome (GOLD analysis project Ga0326511, IMG submission 203701) | Bovine rumen microbial communities from UC Davis, California, United States - 0_2496_0518 | ecosystem: Host-associated > Mammals > Digestive system > Stomach > Rumen | place: USA...
ATAAAGTCTATATTTATTTCTTCTTCAGGTTTAATTTTTACAGTTCTTTTTATTGCAACAATTCCTTCAGTTACTAAACCGGCTTTTTTAGACAACGGTATAGAATTTTTTACTATTTGTGGAATGCTTAAATTACCTCTCCCTATAAACTTTTCTTTGTTTATTTCATACTCTAAATCCCCAACTGTTTCACAATCTGTGGATAAAGTAGCATAAGCATACAGTTTTTTGTCATCTATTTTTCTTGTTCTTCTAGCTACTTTTATACAACCTAATTCTTCATCAAAATTAAAAGTTAAAAATAAATTATTAAAAACAGGATGTGCATAGTCTTGCTCTTTTGTAGATAAAATTGGCTCAAAATATGATGTTACTTCTAATATTTCTTCTTCCGTTCCTAAGTTTTGTAATGTTATTCTACGAAGCTCTACTGGTTCACTTGAACTAACTGTTGTTTTTATTTTTGTTTTTATATTTCCATTTAATACTTCTTGTTCATCTTTGTCTGGCATAAAACTAATTTTATATTTGGTTTCTTTTAGATCATTATCTTTGTAATTTGAACTCCATATTTTTTTATTTTTAATATTTTTTATATCAAAAAATATTCCTTGGGAATAATCATCTGTTGTTTTAAATCTATTAATATAATAGTCTTTGTATTTACTTACTCCTTCTCCTTTTTGATTCATTGCTATTAAATAGTTTTCATTTGAAATAAAGTTTCCTGTTATTAATCTTTCATCTATTTTTGTAAAAGTTGTCTTAATATAATCTTCATAGTCTTTATATTTTAATTTTTCTACTTTTTCTTTTTTCTCCTTTGTTATAATTGATTTTTCTGGCATAGTTTCTTGTAGTAAAATACTTACCGCTTCTATTTCTGGATTTTTCATAAATCTTTTTTGTAAAATATTATTATTAAATAAATTATTTATAGAAAGGAGTATCAAGCCTTGATGATGTGCCATATAAGTTTTTACAACACTTGATGTCCTTCCCTTTTCAACCCTTTCTGGAGTATAGTCAATAGATTCATAAAATCCATATTTTCCATACATTCCTTCCATTTCTAATCTTTTTAAATTTTGGATTTCTTCTTTCGGAGCTTCATTTATTGCTAACATTCCACCATACGTTGATACTACCATTTCATCAGCTAAGCCTCTTTTTAGCCCAAGCCAAGGGATACCAAATGCTTTGTATTGGTAATTTGATTTTAAGTCTTTCAAATTAAAAGCTGCTTCAGATATTCCCCAAGGTATATTTAATTTTTTTGCATATTCTTGTTGTGTTTTTAACATAAATTTAATTGACTCATCTATTAAACTACCTTTATATTTTTTCATTACAACATTTGGCATTAAATATTCAAAAGCAGTTCCAGACCATGATATTAGTCCTTTATATTTTCCAAGTATAGTTAAAGTTCTACTTAAATGATTCCAGTGTTTTGATGGCACATCTTTTTTAGCAATTGCTACTAAACTTGCTTGTCTTGCTTCAGATGCTAATAAATCATAATAAGAATCTGTTAGCTTATTTTCTTCAATATTAAATCCAATTGAAAAAAGCTGTTGTTCATAATTATATAAAACCGAAAAATCCGTGTCTTCAATTAATTTGGTTATAATATTAATTAAGTTTTCTACATCTAGAATTTTATTTTTTCCTATGTTTTCCTTATCTTCAAGTTCAATATTATTTTTACTATTATTTTTTTCTTGTTCTTCTTTTTTATATTCTTCCAAAAATGTTTTTACTACATATAAATATCCTACTAAATTACCACTATCTACAGTTGAAATATATCTGGGAATAAGTGGTTCTTTTGTTTTTATATTATACCAATTGTATAAATGTCCATTCCATTTTTGAAGACTTTCAACTGAAAGTATGATATTTTTTAGTAACTCTATTGCTTTTTCTTTTTCAATATATCCTAAATCTATAGCTGATATAACTGCAAGCATAGATAAGCCAATATTTGTAGAAGATGTTCTAGGAACTACCAATTCTTTTCTATCTTCTTGATAATTATCTGGTATTAAATAATTGTTTTCTTTTGTTAAATATTCTTCGAAAAAAGTCCATGTTTTTTTACCTATATCTTTAATATATTCTTTATCTTCTTTATTTAGTGCGTTAATTGCTTCTTTATCTTTCTCTTCTTTACTTATAAAATACATTAAATATGGTGTAATAAGCATATATATTCCAAGAAAAATCCATAATACATTACTATTTACTATAGCTACAATTACAGAGCAAATACCTAAAATGACATTTACTTTCATCATATTGTAATAAGAAAATAAACTAGTTTTAGATTGTTTTTCTGCTTCTTCTGAAGTTGTCCATTCTAATAAATGCTTATGACTAAATAAAACTCTATATAATGTAACTAGTATTGCTTTTATTGATATATAAGCCTTAAAAGGTAAACATCCTAATGTTAATATTCCTCTTAAAATACTTCCTTTTATTCCTGATATTTTAGGAGTAAATGTTTTTTGTTTTTCTTCCCCTTCTTTTTTGAATATTATATTATTTATTAATTCTAGAATAAATGGGATAATTGCTATTGTAATTAATAAAATAGTAATTAAGTTGTTTCCTTTGCCATATATTGTTCCTATTATTATAGAATAAACAATGCTTACAATTAGACTAAATTCTAATAAACTTCTTCTTAAATTATCTAATATTTTATATTTTGATAATAAATTTAATGGACTTTTTTTACCTAGCCACTTTGTTATTTGCCAATCTCCTCTTATCCATCTAGATAAACGATTTATAAAACTATTATATTTAGTTGGATATCCATCCATAAGCATAATATCTGATACTAAACCACATCTTAAGTAACATCCTTCTAATAAATCATGACTAAGTACTGTGTTTTCTGGAATTTGTTCTTTTAATACTTTAGAAAAAACTTTTAAATCATATATACCTTTTCCTGTAAAAATGCCCTCTCCAAAATTATCTTGATATATATCAGATATAGCATTTGTATATGAATCTATTCCTCCTGCACCTGCAAAGATTTTAGTAAATAATGTTTTATAACTGATATCTAAATTTACTTCTACTCTTGGTTGCATAATTGCATATCCATCTGTAACTACTCTTTTTTCTTCATCTATAACAGGTTTATTCAAAATGTGTGACATAGCTCCTACAAGTTCAAATGCTGATTCTAATATTAAATCTGTATCAGAATCTAATGTAATAATATATCTAATGTTTTTTAGCTCTTGTTTCAACTCAGATACATTTTTGTTCTTTTCTGTATTATCATAATAATTATTTTTTTCTTTTACATCTAATTGTTTATGTTTCTCATTATTTTCTTTTATAGTTCTTTCTATAGTATTTTCTATAAATGGATTTTGTAAATTTCCTAATAAATACTCATTAAATTGATTAAGTAATCCTCTTTTCCTTTCCCAACCTAAATATAACTTTTCTTTTTCATTATATATTCTTTTTCTGTATATGAAATTAAATTTTGGGATAATTCGTTGTTCTTTTTCATATTTCTTATTTAGATATTCTACTTGAGTAATTCCTTCTTTAATTACTTCTTCATCAAATTCCTTATTTTCTTTATCACTACTACTACAGTCTCCAAGTAATGTAAAATAAATATTTTGAGATTTGTTAGCTAAATAATAAACTTCTAATTTTTTCATTAATTCTTGAACTTTTTCTTTTGATTTTACTATTGTTGGTATTACAACCATTGTACTATTCTCTTTATTTATACCATTTGACATATCAAGTTTTGGTATTAATTTAGGTTTTACTATTTTACTTAATACATATTGAATAATTTGAGTTGCAACTTCTGATGAAGGTATTAAAAATACAAAAAAGCTAACTAAAAATATCCATATATTGTTTATATTTTTGTTTATTAAAAAGGCTAATCCTAAAGATATTACAATACTAAATAATAAATTAGTTACAAAGTATAATTTTGTTTTATTATTTAAACTTACTCTTTTATTTACTTTATAATTTAAACTAATATATAAATCTTCTATTCCTTTATCTATTAAATAATATCCAATATGTGCTTTTGGGCTTGTTTTAGAGTTCTTTTTTGCTAATTCTAATATTTTCCTTGTTATATAAATCTCAGATATTTTTGTTTTTTTAGAAATTTCTTTTATTTTATTTCTGTAGTATTCTTTTGTTTTATTATCCATTTTTTCATATACTTTGCTCGGATCATTTTTTAATAATTCTTCTACTCCATTTATTTTTTCAAAAATTTCTAAAAAATTAATTCTTTGAATCCTTTTTATACTCGTAATACTATTTCCTATAGATACTTTTCTTACCGCTATATCAAAATGTTCTTTTTTTATAACATCTGATACAGTAATTCCCTTTAGTTCTATAGTTTCTTCTAAAGCATTTAAAAAGCTATTTCCTTTTTTTCCATAACGTTTTAATATATATGACATATATTCTATAAAAGGATAATGTGCATCATCTAATATATCTTTTTTCGTTTTTCTTATATTATTGTTATCAAATATTAGCTTGCTTTTTTCTTTGTTTTCTACTAATCTTTCTGCAATATTTTCTGCTTTATATTTTTGAATTTGAGACAAATATATTTTTTCACAGACTTCTTTTATATTTTCTATTATAGCAATTTGAATAAATAATCCTATATTCCAGATTTCTTCCATACTAAGTGTTTTTTTAGTTTGATAGCTTTTTAAATATTCTTCTAAATCTTTTCTATCTATTTTATTATCTGTATATGCAACTATTTCTGAAGCTAACAAATAGATACGTGCAAATCCTTTATATTGTCCATTTGATATTCCTAAAAAATTTGTATATTTTTTTAATGTTAATCCTTTTTCTATTTGTTTTACTGTTTCTTCTATTATATATAAATTATCTAGAAGCCATTCTCCTGCTGGATGTATACTAATACCCAATTTTAAATGTTCGTTTAATAACATATATACTTGTCTAATAAATTTAAAGTTCTCTAACATATGTGGTACTGGATATGTTTGTTTTTCAGATTTATTTACTAGATTATGATCTGATGCTATTTTTTCTAAATGATTTTTTAATTGATTTTTATCTAATATTGCACCATTTATTTTTAATACTTTACTTTTATTCAAAAAAATTCCACTCCTTGCAAATATGTTTTACACATATTGTTTGCAAAGAGTGGTAATTTTATACATTGTTATCTACCATCATCATCTACTCTAAGATTAATTGTATCTCCATTATTTACATTTCCATTTGCATTAACAGAATATATATCCTCTGGAGTATTAAAACTTTCTTCTACTTGTTGTGTTGTTTTTTGAGTATATCCTCTTTCTTCAGCTACTTTTGATAATTCTGAATTTTTTATCACATATGTTTTTATATTTTCATTTTCATCAATAGCTAAATCCATTGCCACAAATTTATCAGCATCATCAATAATAACTTTATAATCACTTAATACACCATCTCTATTAAAACTATTATTTTGTATATCTAACATTATTTCTTCCAACTTTTTAATATCCTTTATTTCTCCTGCAATTTCTTTAGATATCGTATATTTAGAAAGACCAAATTCATGTGTTAAATATCGTTGTTTATTCATTCCCCTATTAACACTAACTACTTCCCTAGTAGTGCCTTCATCTCCGCTTTCTCTACTTAAAGAAATATTACTAACATCTACACCTAAGGCATTTGCTAATTTATTTTCAGTAATATCAATACATATATCATGTATTTCAGGTGCCATCTCAATTAAATCAGTATTTGAAATATTCTTATTTTTTGATTTTTCTTTAACATTCTGAAATCTACTATACATTTCATTGCTGATTCCCATTGTTTCTGGAGTTTCTCCTAAGACAGATATTTTTTGCGATGATGTTATAGGCTCATCCTTGCCTTGTGAACCAATATAAATTCCTGCTCCAATAACTAAACTCCCTGCAAGGATTAGCGCTTTTATTTTCCCACTTAATTTTTTAGGCGATTTTGTACTTTTTTGTCTGTAAATTACTTTATCTCCATGTATCTCTCTGAAATCTATAATATTATCCTTATGTTTTGGCCTTTTTCCCTGATATCCTTTATTTACAAATCTAGGAATCTCATTTTCTCCAACTTCACCTGTATTGGGTTTAATTCCCATTGCCTTATATAGTTCTTCAGGCGATACTTTAAGACCATCTCTAAATTTATCCTTTGCTCCACTTTCACTCATTTTTATATTTCTCCTTTGAATATTATTACAAATATTTTATACCACTTTTCAAAAAAAAATGCAACTATTCGTAGAAATATTCTTGAATTCCATTGTAGATTCCCCAAGCGAGTTTATTTTGATAGCTGTCATCTAATAATTGTTTTTCTTCTTCTAGGTTAGATAAAAAACCACATTCTACTATTGAAATAGGTATTTCTACATGTTTCATAATATATACTGTATCTAGTTTCATTGCTACTCTTCTATTCTCTTTTTGTATTGATTTATTTAAATTTTCTTGTAATTGTTTTGCAAGTTTTATACTTTGTTCATCATTTGGTTTATAAAAACATTGCCAGCCATAATATTGACTTTGTAGTATTTTATTTAAATGTATTGATACAAATATATCTGCAGATGCTTCATTTCCAATTTTTACACGATTTCTTATATCTGATATTTTCTTTTGTTTTAAAGTATTTGCATCTAAGTCATAAATTGCATTTTCATCTGAACGAGTAAGAACTACATTACATCCACTTTGTTCTAATAAATTTTGTACTTTTAATGCAATTTTCAAATTAGTTTCTGCTTCTGTAGTTCCATTTGAACTTTCAGCTCCTTCATCTGGTAGGTGTTTTATGCTACCCAAAATTATTTTATAAATAAAAATTTAATCTTATAGACTAAATTAAAACTTAAAAATTATTTCAACTTTGTTATCTTCAAATATCTTTATTTTTTCTATTAACTCTTTCATAATTTCATTTGTAAAATCTTTACTATTCTTAAAATCATTTATTATTTCTACTAATCTTTGGACAGTTATTTTATTATTAATTTCTTTATTTATTTCCTCTAGTTTTAAATTAACTTCTTTTTCCTGTATTTTTAAAACATCATATTGACTTTTAAATTCTTCAATTGTTATTTTTTCCTCAACTCTATTATTATATAATGTTTTAATACTATTATCAATCTTTTGCTTTAGATTGTTATATTTTTCTTGCAGTTTATAAATTACACTTATAGATTTGTAACCACTTATAATTTTGTTTGTTGCCTTATCTATTTTTATTTTCTTAAATCTTGATTTTAAAGATTCTCTTACTATTTGATTTAATGTAGTTTCTTTAATTGTATGACCCCTATCACATATTTCTGGAAATCTATATATCATTCTACACTTATAATACCAAGTTATTTCAGGATTTTCTATTTTTTTGTTATGTACTTTTGTTCTTGCTCTATTTTTATATTGCATTTTAGAATTACAATAACCACAATATACCAAATCTCTTAATAAGTATTCATATTTTCTTGTTGGTTTTTTATTTCTATTCTTTCTAATTAATTCCACTTTATCATACTGCTCTTTAGATATAATTGGCTCGTGAGTATTGTCTATGTATTCCCACAAATCTTTAGGTACTCTTTTTATCTTTTTAGTTTTTATATTACTTCTGGATTTATTTAATACCATTTTACCTGTATAAAATTTGTCAGATAATATTCTTGAAATAGTATCTTGCGTCCATTTTTTTGTTTTTGAATTAAGGTTCTTATACTCTTTTGGAGTTTTTTCTCCGCATTTCATTTAAGCATTTTGCAATATTTGATTGTGTAAATCCTTGTTCATACATATTAAATATTAATCTTACATTATCTGCAACTTTTTCATCAATGATTACTTTGTATTTATCTTCTTCATCTTTTTTATAACCATAAGGAACATAATGTTCAACATATTTTCCTTGTTTCTTATAGTTATCTAAAACACCTTTAATTTTTTTAGATACATCTTCTACATAGTGTTGATTCATCATTCCTCTTAGCATTATTGTATCGTCTATTTCATATCGTTCCCCACTATCAATCATTTCTGTTACAGATACAAATCTTACATCATTGTCTGGAAAAAATATTTCTGTATAATAACCTGTTTTATTTTTATCCCTTGTGAGTCTTGATAAATCTTTTACAATTACCATATTAACTTTTCTATTTAATATATCAATTATCATCTCATTAAATGCAGGTCTTGAATCTAACATACCAGAATATCCATTGTCTACATATTCTTTTACTATAGTAATTTGATGTTCTTCAGCATATTTAAAAGCTATTGCTTTTTGAGCCTCAATACTATTATTTTCTTTATTATCTTCTTTAGATAATCTCATATATACACAGGCTTTATAATTATTCATTACTACACCTCCGTAAATATGTCATACTTATAATTAATATATATCTTATTTTCTTTATCAATTTGAATGTTATAAATAATTTCTGATAATTGCTCTGCACTCCATTGTTTACAGTCTAATAATTCTTTACTAACTTTCAATAATTTTTCTTTTGATATTTTAGGTCTATTTTCTTTTTGTTTTATAATATCTTCCATGTTCTTTTGTATTGTTAATCTTCTTTCTTTTTCGGATTGATAAAACCTTTTATAATCTTCTGAATCAAGTATTCCATTTTTTAAATCTTGATATAATGCTGTAATAGTATTTTCTGTTTTAGTTAGTTGTTTTTGTAATATTTCTAAATTGTCATCAAACATTTTTACTCCCTGTTTATTATATTTTGCTTCTATAACATTCTCTAGTTTTTCAGAATTGACAATTTTACTTAATTTTGAATTAATATTTTGATGTACTATTTCTGTAACATCTTTTTCTCTAATTCTTTTATATTTTCTATCACAATCTACTTTAATACCTTTTCTTTGTCTTGTAGAACATATTAAGTGAAAATATTTTGCATTTCCGTCTTTATCCTTTGCTACTTTTAGCAACATTTTATTGCCACATTCTTTACAAAAAACTATTCCATTTAGTTCCCAGAAATATTCTTTAGGACTAACTTTTTTGCTTATATCTAATTTTTGTTGTACTCTTTCAAATTGTTCTTTTGAAATTATTGGCTCATGAGTGTTTTCTACTAATTTCCATGATTCTCTAGGAACTGTTTTTACTTTTTTAGATTTATAACTTAAATTTATCTTTTTACCATATTCAATATTTCCAATGTACACTTGACTTCGTAAAAATCTTCTTATACAACCACTATTCCAATTGTAATCTCCATTTTTTGCACCACCAAAATCAAAATAATCTGGACATAGTACTTTTTTATTTTCTAAATGTTTTGCAATATCTTTTATAGATGTACCATTATCAAACATATCAAAAATAAGTCTTATTACTTCTGCTTGTTCTACATTTATAACTAATTTATTTTTATTATCTTTAGCTTTATCATATCCGTATGGAGCTCTAGCTCCTAAATATAATCCTTTTTCTTTTCTTGCCCATACACCTGCTCTTACTTTTCTTGATATATCTTTACTATACCAATCATTTATAAGTGTTTTAAATTGTATAATATCGTTATTAGAATTTTTTGTATAAGTATCAACATTATCTAAAATAGAAATATATCTTACATTTCTTTCTAAAAAATATATCTCCAAATAATAATTTGCCTCAAAACTATTACGACTCAATCTTGATAAATCTTTCGTTATTATTGTATTTACAATTCCTTTATCAATATCAGAAAGCATTCTTTGAAAGCTAGGTCTATCTGTATTTAAGCCTGTATAACCATCATCTATGTAGAAATCTACTAACTCAAATTCTTCTCCTAATTCTTTAAGTTTATTTTGAATAATAGTTCTCTGACTTGCAATACTATTACTTACTTCTTTATCTTCTTCTGTTTTATCACCGTCCTCTTGGGATAACCTTAAATACCCTGCTACTTTAAATTTTGTATATTCCATAAATGTTGCTCTCCTTTCGTAAAAAAGATAGCAACTACTCCTTTTACAATAATATTATAATTTATTATTATTATAAAAGCGACCACCCTAATTACTATCTTTAAAAATTATTACAACTATTTAATTTTTGAAGAGCATATCTACTTAAAATATCATATATTATATTTTCATCACTCTTTTTACTTGCCTTTGTTATTACAATATAATCCTTATTTCCAATAGTATATTTTTCTGTTTTTTCGTTATCATTTGGCATATAATCACTCCTTGATTTTTTTATAAATACTATTACTTAAATATATAATTTCATATTTTAAAATATGATAATAAAAGTTAAAGTATTTTAGTGGTCTAAATTTTTTTGTTATGCTCTCTTACTACTTAATAGACATTAAATACTTGCTAGTGTTTATAAAATAATAAATTTTTTATTTATATACCTCGTAGAGCAGGAATAGTTGTGTCCTACACAACCTAATACAGCTTAAAAGCAGAGCTTTCAATAAGTATCCATAAAGCAAAAAATATGTCCAAACTTGGACATATAATTTTTTCATTTTTATTAATTATTTTAATGATATTTTTTATACTATGCAACTGTTCACTGTGAACAGTTATATAAAATACAACCGTTTAATTAACAAAGCTACCTCACACAGGGCTATCGATTTACAGATACTTATAAATATATTGAAATTTACATAAAAAAATGTTATAATATATATTAATAGGAAAAATCCTATTGAAGTAAGTAGTTAGTGAGAGTAAAATAATTTTTATTATACTCTAGGTCAGCACTAACAAAACAAAATATCAAGCAGAGGTGGTCAGACTGCTTGAATAAATATTACAAGAGGGTGAATTTATGCCTAATATACCTAAGGTTAAACATATTTCTAATTACATTATAGCACAGTGTGAAGGTTGGGGATGCCGTATAAGTGACATTTGTAAACAAATGGAAGAAGAACTGAATGAAAAAAAGGCACTTGTAGCAGGTACTCCAATATTAACAACAAAGGGTATTAATAAGGATGAATTTTTACAAATAACTATTCCTTATTATCCTAATTCAGGTGATGGCAAAATAGCAGTAAAATATTATTTTGAACCAGATAAGGATGCTCTATCCCGCAAAAAAGAAATTGAGAAAATATCAAGTGATTATCCGATTTCCATTTTATTTATTCATAATAGTAATTCTGATCATTTTAAAGGTTTATTAGATACTATTTCAGATTATTTACTTATGATATGGACAGAGACTTAAAAAAGTTCACTGAGTTCGAAATCTACAGCTAATGACCTCAAACAGAGTTTTTATCAATAAAAAGGTAAAAACTCTGTTTTTTTGAATAATTTTAAAACAGATGGATTCCCACCGTTTTTTATAAAGCCAAGCAATATCAATGGTTACAGTCTATAAAATTGTATAAAAATTTTTTTCTTAAAAATTAGCAATTGGAATTATTATAAAGTTTCATAAAATAAAAAATGGGGTAAACTTCTTATTAATAAAAAATTCAAATACAATAATATATGTATGTATATGATGTATTAAATGATTTACAAATGTTATTAAACTTTGAAATGGATTTAAAAGTTTATGCAGTACTTATATTAATTGGACAACCTACATTAAACGATATATTTTCCAGAACAGTGCATGAAGCATTAAATGAAAGAATAATAGTAAACTATCTGTTTATAGGAATAGATTTTGAAGAAGTAAAACAATATATAATAGACAGATGTAATTTAGCTGAAATATCAAATGAAATATTTGATGAAAATAGCATAAAATCCTTGGCTAGTAATTGTAATGGAAGTACAAGATATTTAAATAATTTAATAGAAAAATCTTTAATGATATGCTGTAATCAAAAGAGCAAACTATAAGCACAGATACAGTTATGCTTGCAACAAATGATTTAAGTTTAATTTAAAAGTAATTTTTTATATTAGTCACTTTTTCGTAGGGAATAAAAAAGGTAGAAAAAGTGACGGTGCGAAGCAAATATAAAAAATTACTGCTTTTCCCTAGCAATATGAAAAAATCTAATAGCCTTTGAAATATATTTGATTTTTTATTTTGTAGAAAATGGAAATATAATTTGAGAATTGGATTATTTAAATTAAAACAGGCTATTTTTCTAGGATAAATTAATTTGAGAATTACTGGATTAAACAATGTGCAAATCTACAAATAGTACATTAACCCTAGTTTATAATTTCTAATAATACTAGATGTAATATCATATTTTTATGTAAATTGCAATAATTTCATTTATTATATTTTGCACATTTTTCTTCTAATAATTTAAAATTACAACATACCTTCTTTAGAAAAGAATTATTTTGACTTCTTTCATAAGTTGATTTTGCTTTAAATTCTATTTCAGCTATATGTTTATTACAAAAATGATATTGACTAACTAAAATTTGTTTATAAGATTGCTTTTCTTCATTAATATTAAATTTTATTAATTCTTTATCTTTTACAGGAATCATATTATTAAAACCTAATATTCCATATTTCCCATTATGTATTTTGAATATATAAACATTATTCTTTATATTTCTATGTGATGTTCTAGGGTGTTCTAGTGGGACAAAATAATTAAAATCGTTTACTTGTAATACAATTCCTAAATATGGCCTTTTTAGTGTATATTCATCTTCTTTATTTGGATTATATTGTACTCTATTATCATATTTGTATAAATATTTAACATATTCTACATCAATTCTATATAACTTTAAATTATTCAACTAATGTTTCTCCTTATATTTAAAACAGAGTAAAGGCTTTCGCCCCTACTCCTTTTACCCTACTATTAGGCAAGGGATTTCCTCTTTGTAATACCCTACTTTAATACTATCGCAAGTATTAGGCTAGGGGTTTCCTCTTCAATAATACCCTACTATCAGGCAAGGGATTTCCTTTTCATAATATTTTGCAATATTACTTTGTTAGTATATTAATTATACAACGTTTTTATACCATTTGTCAATAATTTTTCTTGTAAAAGGTTAGTTGCTTGGGTTTTGGGTAGTCGAAGAGCCCTCTCATCTGGTACTCCATGTCCTGCATCTAACACTATTGTTTTTCCAGATGCTGGTGTTGCTGTTGTTTCAACTATATTTTGGAATTCCCTCTTATTATTTTGTTCTTTATTATTTTTTTTATTTGATATTTGAACAGAAAACACGAATAATGCAATTATAACACATGAAATAATAATCTCAATTCTTTTTTTATTAAAAACTAACATATAAAAAACTCCTAATATAAATATTTATTATTATTTATATTAAGAGTTTTTTTATTTTATTACCTTATAATTTTAATCATTTATTTCTAACTTCTTTTATCTACTGCATAAGAACTTCCCATTACTGATTTTGCTGCATGTTTTACTTGTGCACCAACTTCCCCTATTTCTAATATATTGTGAAATCTTCCTGTATCTGCAGTAACTACCCCTATTGAAACTGAAGTTAATGGAAATTGTTCAATTATTCCTCTTCTGTTTGCCACTTCTATATATCCTTTTTCTAAATCTCTCTCTGTGAAGAATTTTTTAACATTAACATCAAAATGTGCAATTATGTTTTGACATAATTTTTCGCAATTTATTCCTGGAACAATTGCTACAAAATCATCTCCTCCAATATGACCAACAAATGTATTTTCTAGCTCATCACTGTTTACTAATTTAATAATTGTATCAGCAGTAAACTCTATTATTTCATCACCTTTTAAAAATCCATAAACATCGTTATAAGCCTTAAAATTATCTAGATCTACATACAATACTGAAAAAGGTTCTTGTTTTAATATTCTCTTTTTTAATTCTGCATGAATTTGAACATTTCCTGGCAATCCAGTTAAAGGACTTACTCTTCTATTACTTGATAACAATCTGTTTAAATTTTTTACTGTATAATATAAATACTGTTCATCAACAGGTTTTTTTATATAATATTCTACAGATTCTTGTAATATTTTTACTCTATGTTCTTTTTGATCTTTTGAAGATACCACTATCACGGGTGTTATAGTGTTATCCTCATCCTTTCTTATTTTTTTACATAGCTCCACTACATCTCTATCTATTGCATCTTCATTTATTACTATTAATGAAGGTATATTTTTTAGTGCTATATCTATCTGTTCTGTTTTTACACTTATAAATTTATATTCCGGATCATTTTTAAATAATTCTCTAAAGATTACAATAGAAGACTCGTCATCATCAATTATATATATCTCTTGTACCATGTTTATATTGCTCCTTTGTCATTTTTCAATTTTATTATATACAAAAAGATTTATTTTTTTCAAGTGTTTTCATCTTTTTTCTTTTTTCTAATATCAATTTTTTTGCTTAACACTTCTGTAATTTCCTTTGTATTAATTGCAGGAAATGCTTTTTTCAATCTATATACATTTTTATATAGTTGTAAAATTGTTCTGTTTTTTTGTCTATTTAATTTATCAATAATAGCTTGTATATTTTCTGTTGCTTTTGTTTTTAAATTATCTTTATCAACTTCTGATTCTTTATTAATTTGTTTTATTTCCTTCAATTTTTCTCTTATTTCTTTATTTATTTTTTCAATTTTTTCTAATGTCATTTTTATATGTTTTACTTTAATTACAGTAGTAATGAAATCTACTAACATTACTAAAGATATTATAGTTATTGAATAATATAAAATTTGTATATCTATCTTTGAAACTAATCCCTCTACAAATGGATGTAAATATCTTACAAACCCTACTCCTAGAAATCCCCAACAAATTGAATTTGTTAAACAAATTCTTCCTTGAAAATTAATTTTGTGATCTGAATAATCCCAATATTTCGTATTAAATAATTTTTCTAAAATAACGCCTACAATATATTCCCAAGCAGTTAATAACGTAATTGCTATAAAAAACAATAAAATAGGTCTATCTTGAAATCTTTCTAAAAATATTAACATTATGATAGCACCAATTCCATAAATTGGGCAAAATGGTCCTCTTAAAAAACCTGTATTTATTAATTTTTTTTCAATTATTGATCTAAATACAGACTCCATAACCCATCCTAAAAATGAGTATATTATAAAATATGTCAATATTTCAAATAATATTTGTCCCATATTTTCTCCTCATATTAAGATACCTCCTACTTTTGTAGGAGGTATTTTTATTTGTTTACTTTTGCTTTAAATACTTCACTTACATCACTTTCGTTATACACTCTTACTTCTAATTTATTTTCTCCGTCATGTAATGGATAAGCATATTCAAATGTTTTCCTTTGTTCTATAGGTAACTGTTGGTCTAAGTTTATTCTATTTTTATCAGTTTCATTTATAATAAATTCTACTTTTTTTATTCCTTCTTCATCAGATGCATTTATTATAAAGTTTGATGAACCATCTGTTGTTACTTCTACTTTTGGTTTTGTAACACCTTTTATATCTTGCTCTTTGGTTTCTGTCTTATTATTTATATCAACTACTACAACAGTTAATTTGTGTAATCCCTTTGGAATTTCTATGCTTTCTTCTGCTTGCATATTATTTATTTCAACTCGTGTTTCTTCTTCCTCATCCCACCTATATGTTAAGTATGAAAGTTGTTCATTTCCTTCAGCTTTTATTTTTATATTGTTACCTTCTGCTTGGAATTCTATGCTTATATCACCTTGAACTTCATATTGTTTTTGAGTTTTAGACTCTAATCCATTTACATCTACAGCTATTATTGTTATGGTATTTTTTCCGGTTAATAAATCTACTTTTTGTTCTACTTTCTTCTTACCTTGACATTCTAATTCTATTGGTTCTTGGTTGTTCCAATAATATGATACTTTAGATAGTTCTTTATTATGTGATACTTGTATTGTAATTGCTGTTGCTGATGTTTCTTCTATATAAATTGTTGGTTTAGATGAATTTCCTGTTAATTTTGAATTTTGATACATTGCATACGAACCACTACCTATCATAAATATTCCAAAAATTATCATTCCTATTGCAAAAAATTTTAATATTTTTTCTATGTCAGCAGGACCTCTATTTCCACCTCTTACCTTTTTGTTGCTTTTAGGAGCTTCTGTGCTCAATATTTGGTTCAAATCTTTCACCTCTTAATTTTCTTTATATACATACGAATTATAACATAGTGCTTATTAAATGTAAATGATTTTAAAACAAAAAAGTCCTAAATTATACTATGCAATACAAATTGCAAGCAAATCTAGGATTCTTTTATTATAATTATTTATTAGTTTTGTGCGTATGGCAAAACAGCAATGTGTCTTGCTCTTTTTACAGCTATTGTGATATCTCTTTGATGTTTAGCGCATGCTCCAGTTGTTCTTCTAGGCAATATTTTTCCTTTTTCATTTACAAATTTCTTTAATTGTTCTGGATTTTTGTAATCTAATTCAAAGTTTTTATCACTACATAATACGCATACTTTTTTTCTTTGTTTTCTAAATCTTGGATTGTAATCTTCATCATAGTTTTTATTATTTCTTTTATTTTGTTTTTTGTCTGCCATTATATTTTCCCCCTTCTCTTAATTAGAATGGTAGATCATCACTAGAAGATACTTCGAAATCTGAACCCATATTTCCTGGTTCTGTTGTTCCAAATGTATTTTCAAAAGAACTTGAACTATCACTATCTCTTCTGCTATCTGCAAAATAAGCTTCTTCTGCAACAACTTCTGTTACATAGTGTTTTGTTCCTTGATCATCATCCCAAGTTCTTGTTTGTATTCTTCCAATAACACCTACTTGTTGACCTTTCTTAAAGTATTTACTGCAAAATTCTCCAAGTTT
>Ga0326511_10001970_pt1 | contig 16888 bp, 12 predicted proteins | sample 0_2496_0518_D_FD_203701 | JGI IMG/M metagenome (GOLD analysis project Ga0326511, IMG submission 203701) | Bovine rumen microbial communities from UC Davis, California, United States - 0_2496_0518 | ecosystem: Host-associated > Mammals > Digestive system > Stomach > Rumen | place: USA...
GTACTACCACCACCACAAATTACAATCTTAAGTTCTTTATCCATATTTTTCCTCCTTCTTAAGGTATTTGCTTTAGAAGTGGAGTCATTAAATCATTAATGACTTCAGATTTGTTGGCAAACACGTATAGTAATTTGCAATATATAAGTGACTATGTTCAATGAAACACCTAGCAAAGCTAAGGATACATATACCTCTATCAAACTCATATAGGATTTCATCACCCATAGATCTTTCATGGGAAGTGCTTGTGCACTCGTCGGTCAGATCGATTTTGTTATCACTGCCGCAGTGCGGGCATGCGACTATTCTTTTCAGATCGATGCCATCCAATCCCTCATACAAGTCATCTGGTCCGTTTTTGGTTTCGTAATTGTGCATCTTCACGCTGTTATACAATTCCTTCAGCGACCTTCTGAAAATATCAGCTTTCTTCTGGCCGGTATGATCAACAATGAATTGAAGCATCCGTTCTTCTTCTTCGTTGACTCGGACTTTATATGATCTATCCCTTGCATCGTCTAATTTAGGTCTTCCCATAAGAGCCTCCTGTTTTTGTGCACCCGTTTACTATTTCAGTATAGTTGTGCACCCGTTTATTTTCAATAGAAAAAGGCACAGATACCAGCCGATCTTGGACCAGTACCTGTGCCATTTTTCATTAGCCTAAATCAATATCTTTGGATCTGCTCTTCTCAGGCTTTGCTGCATTCTGCTGAAGCAGTGCTGCTTCCTGTTTTTTCTCTTCCAACTTCTCAAGGACCGACGGCTTCCTGGAAGGGTCATCATCTTTTCTGCTTCCGTTATTGATGATGCCATCAATCATGCCATAATCGTCTTCCATAAGCTCTTCGACCTTCTCCAAAGGATTGCTGGCAAAGAACTCCGGGATCTGTCTGAAGCCGAAGGAATCGACATAATAGGCGGTATCAACACCGTCCTGGTGCAGAACGATCACATCGCTGACTGAAAGAGAGTGACCACGGAAATCTGCAGGGTGATACAGATTGAATTTTTCATAGATCGCGTCCAGTGATTCTCCTGCGTAATTGCCGGTGTAGACTTGGGAATAATCTGCCTTGTTTGGAATCTTTCCCATCCTCCTTAGCCCTTCATATGAAACGAAAGATATGTCTCTTGATTCAGGGAGATTTCTGTCTATCTGGAAGATCTCAAACGTATCTGACTCCTTTACCGGTACAGTCTTGATCCTGCCGTTTTCCATCAGGAACATTTCCGGTGTTCTGAACAGTTCAGAAAACTTTTCTATCTGTTCCTGTGTCAGCGATCCGAAGTTATCTTCGGTAAGTCCGGCTACGATAAACGGTCCGGCAAGGATATCGTACATTTCTCCTTCCGGAGTATATAAAGCTCGGTTGAGCTCCATACCGTTGATCTTGCCTTCATCATTACATATAACGGCCACTCTGTCTTCAAACGGATACACTGCCTGAATATATCCGTTTACTGCATGCTGCAGGGACTCAAGATCTGTGCCCATCGTGACGACCTTCGGTTCTTTTCCGGGTTCCACCAGAAGGACCGTCATTTCGGGTTCTTCTTCTGAATTGAAAAGACGATACTCACTTGGAATATCGTCCCTGTCACCAGCATACTCATAATTCCAGGAATCACCATTGTCTCTTACATATCCTGCTTCGCAGAACATCCCGAACTCTTCATCAACGATCGATTCTCCAAAGGCCTGATAATCGATATAATCAGCAAGCGGACCCATGCTTTTGATGTCATAAACACCGCTGTCATGGATCCAGTAATAGCCGAGATCGTACTCGTCAGAGATATCCGGCATGATCTCGTATTTGTCGAGACTGTATGTGAGATTGATGATACCGGAGAGTCCGCTTTCCTCAATGTCGATCCCCGATTCCAGAACAGCCTTGAACTTATCGATCTCGTATATGCTCATCTCATCAAGCCTTCCGGCAAGGTAGTTCAGCTCCTCCAGGCTGGTGAACTCACCGAGCAGATTCTGCAGACCGTAGATATCGGTATCATAATCGGTAATAAAGATTTCTTCATAAGATATTCCGAAATCATCAGGATAGCCGATCTGTATCCTATCCAGGACCGCTTTCATTTCATCAGCAGATACAGGGAAGGAAACCCATTCTCCGACAAGCTCACCTTCGTTGTACTTTCCAAGATTGGTAACATAGGCTTTATCCTCTGCAATCAGTGCACGTCTTGTCATCTCCATCTGATCTGCTGTCATTGACGGATATGCGTACATACTGACGTCAAGCTTCTCGTTGATCCCTTTTTCAATGACCTTCCATTGTTCGGGGGAATACAGAGTTTTCGGGATGTTATCCACCTTAACCTGATATTTGATATCGGACAGCTCATCATCCGAGAAGTACCTTCCTGTCAGATCGATCGTGCTTCCGTTTACCCAGTATTCTTTCGGGTCAAATCCCTGCAGGATTACTTCTCCGATATAGTCCTTCTGGTTGTCCGACAGGTACGTTTTACCTCCTACAAGTCATATAAATACCGAACGGCTTTTCCAGTCTCAAATGCATACTCAATCTCGAATCTAGTGCTGGTCCCAATATATCCACCGACGTTGATAACAAGTATTTCATCTGCCATAACTTGTATTATCCCAACTACTCCATTATTCAAAAAGTTCTCAGCATCCATCTGCTTTCGTACTATTTATATTTTCTGCAATTTTTGTAAAAGCTTTGCCAGTATCTCCGCCTCTTCCTCGGTAAGCGTTATTCCCTTCCCCATCTTTTCATGTTCCGGCGCCCAGTCCCGGATATCAAGCTTCGGCACTCCTCCATTCCAAGAGATGATGTTTAGTTCCTTCGTCCATCCACGGGAGCTTTCAGACAAGTTCCCGATATGCTTAATGATCTCGTATTTAATATCTGCCATAATAAATCACCTTGCTATTTACCTTTATGTTTCAAAACCTTTCCGGTTTTTGCGAGCTCCATTGTGTGAAGAACCCAAGTATAATACATCGCCTAGTGCTTTACTTTCTTTAAACCGTATATTATGCATTTGCCGCTTTCAGCTCATCAAACATCGCATGCGCGAGTGCCGACATGATCGCTTTGTACTTTGCAGCATCCTCAAAGAGCCTTGTATACGTTTCTGTGCTCTCCATGTACGCTTCCTGTGCAGCTTCATCAAACAGCTGCGGGAATATGTTCTTTTCAAAGATCTGCTGTCCATCCGACTGAGCTGACTTCACAAGTTTCTTATTGTTTCTTAGCTTCTCATGGAGTGCTGTGATCATGACCTTATCGCCATCAGTAAACTCGCCCATATACTGCTCATTGATCTTCTGAATCACCTGCTCAAGAGGGCTCAGCGTCTCCTCCATCTTTACCGGTCGCTTCACCTTTGCAGGATCATACACACCGGCGGTGTTCTTTTCCATGGCGATCGAGCCTTCAAATGTCTTCTCCAGGTTATAGTATTCGAGCTTGACTTTGTTGCCGAGGTCGAACGGAGTCGCCGGATCCGGAGGAATGATCTTCGCAAGGTACGAATTGAAGATATATTCGTCATGCAGCTCCCTGTCAAACATACGCGTAATCTGGGAGATGTATCCGTACCACTTAACGAAAGTTCGGCATGTCTTGCGGAACTGGTAGCGCTGTTCCTGATTCAGGTCATTGTACCTGTGCTGCACAGGGAGCAGGGCGTTCGTGATCGCCGCCTGTGTCTTGTTGGCCTTCCGCTTATCCTCATCAAAGTAGATCGATGTCACGTTCTTGATATCGTCCTCGTCATAAACCTTAAAGGAGCGGAGCATCTTCTGTGTCTTGTAAATCAGATCCGTGTTGATCTCCTGGGAGAGGTAAGTCTCCTGATAGAACGGCTGGAAGGCTTTCTGGATATCGTCTTTCGTATTGATGAAATCGATAATCAGCGTGTCTTCCTTGTCCGGATGGGTCCTGTTCAGGCGAGACAGCGTCTGGACGGCTTTCACTCCGCGGAGCTTTTTGTCTACGATCATCGTATGCAGGAGCGGCTCATCAAAGCCCGTCTGGTATTTCTCGGCGACGACCAGGATATGCCCTTCATCATGGAATACCTGCTTTGTCTGCATTTCGCTGACGGGGTTACCTCTGCTGTCTTTATTAATACTGCTCTCCGTCCACTCTGTCTCAGAAGGATCATCGGGATCTTTGATCGAGCCCGAGAACGCCGCAAGGATCTCGATGTCATTGTATCCGTTCGTTTCCAGATATCGCTTGATTTCATGGAAATAGCGGACTGCCGCGAGTCGGGATGACGTAACGACCATCATCTTGCCCTTTCCCTTGATCTTATGCTTTGTAATGTCACGGAAGGTCTCCACGATCACCGCTGACTTCTGTTGGATATTATACGGATGCAGTTCTTCGTATTTCCTGATCATCTTCATTGCTTTCGACTGCGGGACATCCGGATTGTCCGGGATGTTCTTCGCAATCTGGAAGCATGTCTTATAGGTCATATAGTTTTGGAGAACATCAAGGATGAATCCTTCTTCGATAGCCTGCCTCATGGAGTAAATATGGTAGGGATGAAATGAACCGTCTTCATATTCCGTACCAAAGATTTCCAGCGTCTGTCCCTTGGGCGTAGCTGTGAACGCAAAGAAGGACAGGTTCTCGTGCCTGCCGTGGGAGATCATCTCACGCACGACGCGATCGTCAGCATCGACCTCATCTTCAGCCTTTCCCTCAAGCTCAGCATATTCCTTCAGGGCGTCAGTCGGATCCGCCAGGGCTACTTTCAGCTTCATAGCGGACTCACCGGTCTGTGAAGAATGCGCCTCGTCAACGATGATCGCAAATCGTTTACCCTTCGTATCATCCACCTCTTCGTAGATGACAGGGAATTTCTGCAGCGTTGTAACGATGATACGTTTGCCGGCGTTCAGGGCATCCCTGAGGTCCTTGGATGACTTCTTCTCGTCGATCGCACAGACTGACCCCAGTGTGTGATCGAAGCCTGTAACCGTTTCCTGAAGCTGTGCGTCCAGGTTGCGGCGGTCTGTAACAATCACGACCGAAGTAAAGATCGGCTCGTTCTCGTCATTATGGAGCGATGCCAGCCTGTATGCGGTCCAGGCAATAGAGTTGGATTTCCCTGAGCCGGCACTGTGCTGGATTAGGTAGTTCTTTCCGGATCCGTTCTGCCTTACATCCGCGATCAGCTTGCGCACTACGTCCAGCTGATGGTAGCGGGGGAAGATCAGACGCTTCTTTGTCACAATCTTTGTTTTCCCGGAGGCGTCCTTTTTCTTTTCTTTCTTTACTTCCAGGCTGATGAACTTCTGGATGATATCGAGCAGGCAGTCCTTCTGGAAGACGTTCTTCCAGATATAGGACGTCACATAATCGCTATCAGAAGTCTCAGGATTCCCAGCACCGCCGTCATTGCCCGCACCGTTGCTTCCCTGGTTAAAAGGGAGGAAGTACGTATCGGAACCCTTCAGTTCCGTTGTCATCCAGGCTTCATACATATCCACGGCGAAGTATGCGAGGATACGGTGGTCGAACCAGAACGCGGGCTCACGGGGATCACGGTCATACTGCCACTGTATCTTGGCGTTATCGACGTTCTGTCCCGTCAGCTGGTTCTTCAGCTCAACCGCGATAACGGGGATACCATTAACGGACAACATCATGTCGACTGAGTTCTTGTTCTTTTCCGAATAGTGCCACTGCCGGACACACTGGGGGACGTTCTGCTTATAACGCTTAACGGCGACGTCATTCAGTGTGGACTCCGGTTTAAAGAAACATACTCTGAACTCCATACCGCGGTGCTTAAAGCCGTGCCGCAGGACAGACAGGAGTCCGTCCATCATTACAGCGTCTTCAAAACACTTATAGAACTTCTTATACGGATCAGAACCACACTGCCGCTCAAACCGTTTCCACATGTTCGGCTGAGTCGCTTTAACGAACCCGACCAGGGTATTAATATCAAGAGCCATCACCGGGTCAAAGCCTGCGTCAGTGGCTTTTGTATAGCCGCCGGCGGGCGAAATCAGGTACTCTTCTATGTTAGTCTCAAATTGTTTTTCGTTTTCAGCCATGGGGATTTACACCACCCTTCGTTTTCCTGTTACGACCTCGTAAATGAGGGATTTCTTATATGCCTTAAGGTCTTCGATGAGGGACTGCTTTTCGGAAATTAATGCGTCCATCTTATTAGACTGGTCTTGTATGTATGAAACTATTTTATTTTGTTCTTCAATTGGCGGTAACGGGATTTTAATGTTCTTAAAATATGGCCAATATAATCTCAATCTAAAATCTGCCACACCATATGATAGACCTCGAATATGCTCAATAGCATTAGGTGTTCTAAGTACATGTTCAACATATGAAGAATTCACTTCGATTTTCGGTTTTGCGACAACATACGCAGGGCTTACCAGTCCGTCAACAATCGCAGCCCCAAATCCTCCCTGCCAAGCTCGCATCATATTGTAAGCAAGGTAGTTCTTATGAACAACTTTATAAACTGTTTTGTCTTCGCTACGAATGACCTTCCTGTCGCGTTCTTCATCGTCTATCTCTCTATCTGAGATACCTGTATGAATTGAAACTAACAAAATAGGCAGGTCATCACGTCCGGTTTCTTTACTTTCTTCGTAAATAGATGCAATCCTTCTGACATCCCAGCTTGCAGGAACACGTGGCAACCATTCTACGCCGCTATCCCTCATGGAGACATTCTTATCCAACCCCTTTGTCACAGCCTCGAAGATCACAGCCTGCTTCAGTTCCTTATATTCTTCGATACTCTTTTCTGCCTCTGTGATGATCTCGTCGAGCTTGGAGCAATGGTCGTCGAGGTAGTCGGCAATGGCGCGCTGCTCTTTTTTATTTGGTATAACAAATGGAAAAACAGCTAGCTTGTTCCATCTTAAATCACATGATCTAACTCGTATACCGGTTGAAAGCGCCAAAAAGACCTCCCTAAAGGCCATTGCTCTCAAATAATACATCAAGTATTTTTTATTTTCGGAACTTTCAAGCACAATAATAATTGGAGACATTTTTCCCCGAGAATCACTAATTCCTATTGAACCTGCGAAACCGTCCATTCCATGTACAACTAAATCGCCTGGTTCAACACCTTGATATCCAATCTCTTTATCAGAATTTGTGAAACCCTCAACTCTACGATTAACCCGTAAAGTCACTTCTCCATCCCTAAAGCAGGTGACAACACCATCGTCTTCATTTACGGGTCTGTTTATTACGCTTAGAATAGTTTTTCCTCTACGAACATCCCAGTCATTGGGAATCATCCCAATAAATTGAAATCCACTATCTTTCATTTCAACTATAGGCTTAAGTGATGTCATACTCAGCCCTCCCCAAACAAGTCACGCAGCTTCGCCATCAGGCTCTTTTCATGCTCTTCGATCCGTTTTGCGATTACGTCCGAAGGTTCGATCGGCTTGTATTCATAGAAGGTCCGTGTAAAGGGGATCTCATATCCGACCTTGGTCTTCTTCTTATCGATCCACGCGTTCGGGTTATAAGGGATAACCTCACGCTCGATGTAAGCGTCGATATCTTCAGCAAGCGGTACATTTTCCGTATCCCTCTTTGAAGTATCGGCAACAGGCTTGCCCTTCTTCAGGACGATTTTTCCGTTCTCATCAATCTGAGGAGACTCCACTGTAATCTTGTTGTATCCGAAATCGATCGTGTCGATGACTTTGCTCTTTACAACGATCTTCCCGCCATTCTCATCAGTCCCTTCAAATGTTCCGTCCTTGAAATCTCCATAGACCTTAACAATAAGGTCACGGCAGTTCTGAGAGATATCCGTATTCTTGGAACCGATATTCTTACGCCTGGACATTCCGCAGGCACTCGCATCAATTAGCTGGACCATCCCTCGCCTATGAGTGGGTTTCTCTTTTGCTACGAGCCAAATATATGTTGTAATCCCGGTATTATAGAAGGCGTTCGTCGGAAGCTGTACGATCGCATCCAGCCAGTCATTTTCAATGAGATACCGTCTGATCTCAGACTGTCCGGAACCGGCATCTCCTGTAAAAAGGGATGAACCGTTCTGGATGATCGCCATCTGTCCGTCCGCCTTCAGTTTTGCGACACCATTAAGCAGGAACAGCATCTGGCCGTCGCCCTTTGCAGGAAGGCCGGGAGCAAAACGTCCTGCTGCGCCCTTCTTATATTCCGCTTCGACTTCACGAGCTTCCCGGTTCCAAGGGATACCGAATGGAGGATTTGATATACAGTAATCGAACTTATATCCGCTGAATTTATCGTCACTGAGCGTATCCCCGAACTGCATGTTGTTGGGATCTCCTCCGCGGATGAGCATATCGGCTTTGGCAATACCGAAAGTAAAAGGATTGAACTCCTGCCCAAATACCGTGACGTCTGCGTCGGCGTCAAGCTGCTTCAGCCGTTCTTCCATACAGGTCAGCATCTGGGATGTCCCCATCGTCATGTCATATACCGTCTTGGAGATCCCGCCGCCCGCGAAGGCAGACTCGTCTCCCGCCACAAGAAGGTCGCTCATCAGATAGATGATGTCACGGCTTGTGAAATGCGCTCCGGCTTCCTCGTTATAGGACTCGGAGAAACGGCGGACCAGGTTCTCGAACACATAGCCCATATCTACAGCACTGATCTTTTCAGGGGAGAAGTCGCCCCTGGCGTCGCAGAAGTCCGTGATCACCTGATAAAGCAACCCCGCTTCGTCCATATGCTTGATCTGCGCATCGAAGTCCATACGGGCAAGGATGTCCTGTACGTTATCAGAGAAGCCGTTCAGATAGGACTTGAAGTTGTCCGTGATGTTCTCGGGATCCGCGATCAGCGTCTTGAACGTGAACGGGCTGGTGTTGTAGAACTGATATCCGGAAGCCTTCCGGAGAAATCCGTCCTTAACAGCCAGCTTTTCTACTTTCTTATATGCATCGAGGACAGCCTGATGTGTAGGCAACAGGCAGTCATGGAACCGCTTGATCACGGTCATAGGCAGTATAACGAGGCCATACTCATGAGGCTTGTACGCTCCGACCAAATCGTCTGCGACTGACCATACGAGCGCTGCTGTATCGCTTGCGTTTTTACTTACTGATAAGATCTTCTCATTACTAACTGACATCTTATAACTGCTCCTTTAAAGATCATTAAGTCATTTATATATTATATTATATTTTTGTGGAGTATGATTATAAGTGGGATTTTCCACAAAATCATTTTCATGCGTTTCCTGCCAGTTTCAGGTTAAGTATTCATTTTTAAAATCACAATATAAAAAAGAAGAATAATATCTAGCAAAATTTTTATAACTCAAAAAAAGCAGGGCTGTTAATTGACCCCGCTTTCTATTTTTCATAGTGCCATAGCCCCACTTATGTTATTGTTATCAAACATCACTTAAACAGATCAAATATAGAAAAGCTGGTTTTTTTATATATCTTATTATAAGCCGCCCTTTTAGGATTCTTAATCCATCCCATTCCTTTTTTTCCATAACCTGGGATAACGGCCTTCTTTACTGACCTCTTAAGTTTCCCTGTAGTACGGGCTTTCAGGCTCTTTTTAATGCTGGGTTTTCTCATTCCGAATTTCATGGTCTCATCCTTTCAGTAAACAATTATCAGTTGACACAGCCTTAGCATATTTAAAACTTGTACTGCTTAATATAATCAGTAACCACAGCTCCCGTTTCCATATACTGGATCAGTATCTTCGCCGCTGCTCTGCTATCGCTATCAGCCCTGTGGTGATCGAGTGAAATCCCGTAGTGATCACATAGGGTGTTGAGCTTGTGACTCATTCCCGGAAGAATGCGCTTTCCCATCTGAACGGTACAGCAGTATGAAACTGTCGATTTCCACGGGATGTTATAATCATTAAGGCACTTCTTGAGCACGCCCATATCAAATGATGCATTATGTGCGACAAGCACCCCTGAGGATAACACGGGCTCTAACTTTTTCCATAACTCCGGGAATGTTGGTGCGCCTGCAACTGTTTTTGCGTCAATCCCGGTCAGTTGTGTGTTAAACCAGTCAAAAGGTTGTTCCGGATCAACGTAAGAGAAGTAACTCCTTTTTATTGTACCGTTCTCAACCACGGAAATTCCGATAGCACTCATCCGATTGTTATATCTATTTGGTGTCTCAACATCAAATACAATATATTTGGGCATTAACTACTCCTTCTCCCACACATCTTTTTTGTCCTAAGCATCCTCATGCAAAGTACATCGGTTCCTCGGTTTCTGTTCTTTCAAAATGTGTCGGCCCCCGATACTGCCATCCCCGTTATACCAGCTTATCAGATCAGGCCGTCCCTTAGCGCCCTGTTGATCTCATCAAGCCTGGGAGAATGAACGATTTTTGATAACTCCAGCTGATCCAGTGCCTTCTCATACGCCTCGTACGTTCTGCGGTCAAAGAGCACCCACTCGACCAGGTCAAGCTTCCCGGGGTTCTCCTCGATGAATTCATTTACTGTGCTTACAGCGATACGTGCCGCCTCATCAACAGGATAACTGTAAACTCCTGTAGAAATGGAAGGAAATGCGATGCTGCGGATATCATGAGAAACTGCCACCTGCAGGGAATTCCTGTAACAGTCGGCGAGAAGCTGCGCTTCGTTTCTGCGGCCCCCATTCCACACCGGTCCTACCGTATGGATCACATATTTGCAGGGAAGCCTGTATGCCTTTGTGATCTTCGCTTCACCTGTCCTGCAGCCATTCAGCTTCCTGCACTCGACAAGAAGCTCCGGTCCAGCTGCGCGGTGGATGGCACCGTCCACACCGCCGCCGCCAAGGAGGCTGTTGTTCGCTGCATTTACGATCGATTCCACATCTGAGATCTTTGTAATGTCACCCCTGACCATCCTGATCTCCGTCTCTGTTTCCCCTTTTCCTTCAAACTCATTCCGAAGCTCCATGAGGATAAGCCCCAGGAGACCTTCACCCGGCCATTCAGCGATATCTGTTGCGGCAGCCGTTTCGGCATCAAGCCCAATCCCCCAGATCCTGTCTTTCGGACTTGCCTCAGCCAGGACGGCGTTCCCTGTATCCAGAAGTTTCTGCATCAGGTCGGGGTTCTGCCTGTATTTTGCCCTGTTTCCAGCTTTGACAATGCCATACTTCTCAGCGTCCCACTTTCCGGCATCGAAATGCTTTACACCTCTGCCGAGCTTTTTACATTTCCAGGGATCAGACTCCCGCAGGATCGCATCATAACTCTCGAAGTCTCCGAACAGCTTTGCCTTCTGCGCCATCATATACTGTTCGACGTGGATGTACCTGACTCCGCCGTCCGAAAAGCGGCGCCGGTACCAGTTTGACATCCACCCGTTCTCTTCGTTTTCTTTCCAAAAGAACAGGATCGGCAGATGCCTGGCCGGCCTTTTCATATACATGTACTTCATCTCCCAGTCATCGTCCTGGTAATGACTAAATTCAGACATCTGGCATCCATGGCACAGGTCATCCGCGATCTCCAGGATCACATCTGACAACTCAAGGTCTTTTTTCCACTTCTCTTCCATCGCCTGATATCCGATAAGGGCTCCGAGGATGTTTCCTGTCACTGAACCGGTTGAATCACTGTCGCCCTTGTGGTTAACGGCGGCGATGATCCCTGCCGAAAAGTCATCCTGGTATCTGAGAGCACAGTAAAGGGAGATCCCCAGCGTCTCCTCTGCCACCCAGCCTTCCCCAAGCTGATGAATATTGTCAAGGTCATCTTCTTCGTTCTCCGAGAGCCTGACTGCAAGATCAATGATATCGATCAGCTTGCGCAGATGCGGGTCGCCTGCAAATATCCTCCCGGTGGTGTCCTTGGCTTCCAGTATGATGTCCTTCAGGGGCTGTCTTTCCCCCTCAGCGGGGAACACGATCCTGTTGATGATGTGGACCAGCACGGCCGCCGGCATGTAGCCAAGGGAATGGCCGTGCGTGATCGCTGCCAGTTGGGCTCCTTCCATGTCAAGCGTTTCCATATCAATCTGGTAGTTGACCGCAAGCGGCGCAACACGCATGATCCCGCCGCAGCCCTTGCTGTTGTTTCGTTTGCCTTCTACATAGTCGTCAAAGGTCTCCCCTTTCTTTTCCCGCTCCAGAGCAGAAAGGCAGGTGTTCCCGGGCGCCCTTCTGGAATACAGTTCCGGGACGTCCAGAAGCCATGAGCGGCCGCCGCCTTTCGTAAACCGCTCGTGCCTGTTTACTTCCTCCAAAGACGATTCCTGTGTCAAAAGCCAGTCCTGATACGCGTATGCCACATACCCTCTCGGCCATCCCTGGATCCCGCGCATCTGTCCCCTGGTGTCGCCGACAAGAAGCCCGTTTGCCGTAAACAGGGTCATCTGCGTATCATCAGAGATCAGCACCGTCCCTGTTTTGGGATCCTTCTCGAACTCTGTAATACCTTTGCTTCCATATTTTGAAAAGATCGATCCCTCACCCAGAAACTCCACAGGATATCCGAGCGCATCACCTACAGCGCCTCCGTATATACAGCCGCGTATGGTGTCCAGATGGACCTCCTTCTCTTTACGACTCTTTTCGGCGCGGTCGATCTCAGCCTGGTCCTCGTCTCTGTAAAAATGCGCAAAGTTGCGGGAAAACTCTTTGAAATTGTACTGGTCGGCGGAATGGTCCATGACTGCGAAGTCGATCCTGTTGAACATATCCTTTTCTTTCATTCCGTCGTAGTCAAATTCCTTGAGCGCCTTGTAGAACAGATCTGAGATGATCCTGGCATCATTTCGAAACGCACCGCAGCCAAAGGCTCCAAGAACAAGATATTTGTACCCCAGATAGGCCGCCACCTTCAGCATTCCCGTGATCCGCCGGTAGACCATCGCCTCATATTCTGACTGATCCATCCCCTCCATGCCGTAGATCAGCATAGGCGCAGCACATGTCATCACGGCTACGATGATGGTATCCTCAAGGAGGTCACCGTTTTCATCTTTGATGATCTCGACCTGAGGATGGATGATCACAGCATCTGATCCCATATAAGTATGCAGGGAACGATTATATTTATAATAAGGAAGAGAATTCCGGCTTTCGAGAGACAGAAGCAGGGAGCTCTTTCTACACAGATCTTCTTCCTGCGCTTTTGCACCTCTTCTCACACCGCCTCCCGGATTGACTGGGTTGGCCAGATTAAGCACAAGCACAGGCTTCGCATCTTTTTTTGCAAGGTCATAAGAAAACTGCTCTGTCCTCTTTCTGGCCAGAGTAAAGGAGTCCGCATTTACGCAGCTGTACCCACAGCGGCCAATGACATGAACATGCCGGAAATCCTTGAATTCAGAAACAGCCTGGATATCCCCAGGTAGAAATACCCTGGCTTCTTCCATCTGCTCCCGTGTCAGTTTCAGTTTTTTCTTCTCATTATCCTTTACGTAACAGCCTTGCTCACAGATGCTCAGCGTATCCTGTAAAGCTGCGATATTATCCTGTCTCATATAAGCCCCCTTGAGTGTAGTGCTTCCTACATTCGTTTTCTCCATTTTATCAAAACTGTACACTGGCTTATAGTGGATTTCTGCACCTTGCCAAAGCTGTCCACTTTTTCGCCCAGCAGAGCATTTCATGAAATAAGCCATACTATTTGTCTGCTCCTGGAAGCGCAAAGATCCCGGGCCGCTAACGGCTCGGGATCTCTTTTAAAACTCACTCATTTACTAAACCGCTTCCTACTCCAGGATTGCTTCCATCGGAAGGATCTTGCGGAAACCTCCGCTCCTACTGTAATAGTACACAGCATCTGCCAGCACTTCTTCCGGCTGCAGCTGGGTCCTGTTCACAGTCTTTACGATCTGCAACAGTTCCAGCGGGTTCTGGCCGAGATCCTTGAGAAGGATCAGTTCATTGATCGAGCTGGGCAGAATGTAAAAGTCCGTTCCGAGTGCCTTCCCGATGCCTTCAAGAAACCCCGGATAGAACGCAACAGAAGCACCGCACACAAAATACCGGTTGCTTACAACAAACAGCTCGGCTTCTTCCGGCACACAGAGGTCATCCAGGTCCAGATCTGAATTCTCCCTGAGGATGTCACTCATCAGCTTGAAGGTGGGCGGCATGACCCTCGCGGAATTCTGTTTCGCCTCTTCCATCACCTCCTGCGCTGTTACCTCCCAGGCCATAAGAAGTTCCTTCTTTATCTTGATGCACCCGGTACTGTGATCATCATCGATAAAAACAATCGGCACCAGTGCCAGTCCTTCGACGACCTCATGGACAAGCGTTTCAAGGTACTCCCTGTTTTCTTCTGCTCCGATGACCATCAAACCAAGGTGCTTTCTGGCGCTCTCATAATCAACGACATCGATCCCGTTGGGGATCACTTCCCTGTTGTTCTCCTTTGCGAATTCGATCACCCCTTCGGCGATATCCTCTACGGCAGTGCCGTTCAGGTACGCCTCATAAAGATCCTCCAGGTAGAACGTGGGTGCTGCCGCGGCATCCGGCATCGAAAGCGTACATCCGTGCAGTCCCATCCTGTTCTGCTTGTCAACTCTCATGAAGGTGATCTCCATCTCATCCGGCTTGATCTCCATAAGTGCTTCTTTCATCTTCTCGTAAAACAGTTCTCTTTCCATGTTTTTCCTCCTTTTTTGGCTTGGAGCCATATTAACGACTCCTGTTTTCTGCTTACATATGGGATATAGAAGAACTGTTTTTTTATAAGTAAACAAAGCGCCAAAAAAAACGAGGTGGCATAACCGTAATGGCATAAAGAAAGGCCTGGGTGACCAGACCTTTCTTTTATGTTTTTTGACTCAGTTTTGACATGTCTACACTGCAACCGCATCGACGATCTTAAGGAACTTCGACGTATCATTCCCAAAGGTCACCTTGACGAACTGGCTGTCGAATGTGGACTTTCCGGACAGCGGCGCATGCGTGAGCACATCCGTGTAAGCATTTACCAGCTGCCAGGCGGTTCCACGAAAGACATAGTTATCAGGACTGTCCATCGCTTTTCTGAACTGTGCCTCGAACTTCGCCTTTTTGGCAGCAATCTCAGCTGCTCTCTTCTGCGGCGCGTCGGCCGGCACGGGGAACATTGCGTCCAGCACCATCGCGACCTGCCTCGAAGACACCTTCATGGCGGCGTAACCTTCCGCCATCCTGCGCAGATCTTCCATATAATCAGCACTCGCCCGGAGCACAGATCTGGCTTCCTTCAGCTTCCTCTCCGCACTCGCCGTATGCCCTACGGACACCGCATTGTGCGTATCCCTGAACGCAGCCGCGAACTGGTTCTGGCAGATGATCCTCAGCGGGCAGATCGCCGCCCGGATGGACGTCTTGCCGGTGAAGCTGTTGGAAAAGATCACGTGCGGCGTGAACGGGTCACCCAAGATGTTGACATCCGGAAGCCTGCCGATGATGTACACCAGCCCGTTCGCGGTCTCACCCGCCTTGAGGAACTCGACCTCGTCACTCATGTAGTTGACGAAGTCAAAGGCTTCCCTGTTCTGTACGATCGTGTACTTGCCGGAGACGATCTCGTCATACGAGTGCCCGTCCTCTCGCCTCTCGCAGGTGAACCTGTTCGAGATCCTTACGAGTTTCCTGGGGCTCCGCTCATACCTATAGACCGGCCTTTTCTCTACCGTGTAGTTGAGGCCTGCCGCAGTAAGCACGTCCTCAATCTTCTTCTCTCCTCTTACACTTGTTCCGATGTTTTCCCATGTTGCGGTTCTCATGTGTTTCCTCCTTTTTTGGCATGAAGCCATTTGTATGACTCCTGTTTTCTTGTTCTTCCATTTAAATAGAGGAATCCTTTTTCTATAAGTGATCATGGGCGGCAAAAACCCGGGGCAGCTATATGCCCCGGGCAGAAAAGAATTAGTCTAGTATCACAAAAACCTTTATTCACCATTTTCTGTCAACTTAAATAAATGGCTGCATCCAAATCTCCTGCCGCAAACCGTTCAAGATCAAGAACACACAGCGATGCTCCGTCAGCCCTCCTGTCTTTATTATATAATCCCTCACGCGCCGCAAGGATAAACGCGCACCCAAGATCGATGTTTACAAGATGGTTTTCTTGGTCTTCATAATAACATGGCTTTTCCGGTCTTTTGCCGCCCGGCCAGTCCCCGTCTCCGATCAAGAGGACCGGGACATGCCCGATAATGTGGTACCGGCCATCCTTCCTGTATTCTTCCGGGGCAATGTGTTCCCATCTCCGCCAAGGCGAACACCATACTACATCCAGAACTTCTTCTTCAGAGATTTCCGAATCCTTCCATTTCACGGTCTCGAAATCCGAAAGGAAAGAGGAATGGGACAGAAGGAATGTCTTTCCTCCCACGGCCAGCTCGACCTGAAGATAAAGATCATCCAGAAAATGCCTTATGGCCTGCTTGTCCTCATTCAGGAGTATGGTGTATGAAGTCAGAGTCTTTCCGCCGCCGTTCCCCAGCAGCATCCACGCCCGGGCAAGATCACTTCCGTATCGGTTGAGGTAATTCCACATCATATGCTCGTGGTTCCCTATCAGGCAGGTCACGTTCTCCCTTTTTATCACATCCAGGAGGATCTTATTGCCATCCGGCCCGCGGTCGATCATATCGCCAAGTATATACAGGTGATCGCTGTCGCTGAACTGTATCGTTTTCAGCATCCGGCAGTACAGGTCGTACATGCCGTGTATGTCGCTGCATACATAAATCCCCATGTTTGCTCCTTTTTCCTTAGCTGCAGGCTCCTCGTCCACCACTTTATCATAACCTAATCTCATCCCGATCAGAATGATATCACCGCATAATCCGGTAAAAAACCCGGGGCGGACCCCGGGAAAGAAGGAAACAAGAATTGTTATTATGCTATCTATCACCCTGACCCCTTCTTCCGGCCA